>Ga0105050_10006197_pt1 | contig 14981 bp, 14 predicted proteins | sample FRY01_FD_78088 | JGI IMG/M metagenome (GOLD analysis project Ga0105050, IMG submission 78088) | Freshwater microbial communities from Lake Fryxell liftoff mats and glacier meltwater in Antarctica - FRY-01 | ecosystem: Environmental > Aquatic > Freshwater > Ice > Glacier meltwater ... | reverse complement strand
CAACAGGGTGGCCACATGCCGTGGAATCGGTGGCCACATCATCGTGGAATCCGTGGCCACATGTTCATGGAATCGATGGGCACATGCGCGTGGATTACTCATTTCCATCATGGAGCATAACCCCGGCGGCTATCCCTATAACACCGGGCTGATCATCGACGATCTCGGCGAGGTGCAACTTTACTATCGCAAGATGCATCCTTGGGTTCCGGTCGAACCCTGGGAACCGGGCAATGTCGGCATACCGGTCTGCATCGGGCCGAAAGGTGCAAAAATCGGTCTTATCATCTGCCACGACGGGATGTTTCCCGAAATGGCGCGCGAGGCCGCCTATAAGGGTGCCGAAATCATGATACGCACAGCGGGCTACACGGCGCCGATCCGTGATAGCTGGCGTTTTACCAACCAATCCAACAGCTTTTGCAACCTCATGGTCACGGCCAATGTCTGCATGTGCGGGTCAGATGGCACGTTCGATTCAATGGGCGAGGGCATGATTGTCAATTTTGACGGCACGGTCATCGCCCACGGCACCAACGGACGGGTGGACGAGATCATCACCGCTGAAGTGCGTCCCGACCTTGTTCGTGAGGCGCGGGCAAACTGGGGGGTGGAAAACAACCCCTACCAATTCGGACACCGGGGCTATGTCGCGGTCAAGGGTGGCGCGCAGGATTGCCCCTACACCTACATGACCGACCTTGCAGCCGGAGCGTTCCGCTTGCCGTGGGAGGATACCGTGCGCATCACCGACGGTACCTCTTGCGGCTTTCCCGCGCCCACCCGCGTCTTCGGGCAAACCACACATGAGGCCGCCGAATGACGACAATTGCCAGCCAACCCTATTCTTGGCCATGGAATGGCGATCTGCGCCCTGACAACACCGCTCTGATCATCATCGACATGCAGACTGATTTCTGCGGCGCGGGCGGCTATGTCGATACAATGGGCTACGACATCTCACTCACCCAAGCACCGATCGGGCCAATCAAGTCTGTGCTGGCGGCGATGCGTGCCAAGGGCTACACCATCATCCACACCCGCGAGGGCCACCGGCCCGACCTATCCGACCTGCCCGCGAACAAGCGCTGGCGGTCGCAACAGATCGGCGCGGGGATCGGTGATCCGGGTCCGTGCGGCAAAATCCTGATCCGGGGCGAACCGGGGTGGGACATCATCCCTGAGCTTTACCCCACCGACGGCGAGATCGTCATCGACAAGCCCGGCAAAGGTGCGTTCTGCGCCACCGACCTCGAGATGATCCTGCGCACACGCGGCATTGCCAACATCATCCTGACCGGTATCACCACCGACGTCTGCGTCCACACCACGATGCGCGAGGCCAATGATCGCGGCTTTGAATGCGTGCTCTTGCACGATTGCTGCGGCGCCACCGACAAAAGCAACCATGACGCGGCGCTGAATATGGTGTTGATGCAGGGCGGCGTGTTCGGCGCCGTCTCGGACAGTGCGTCGCTGATTGCGGTATTGCCATGAGACGACCGCCAAAAACCCCGCAAGGTGCTTTCAGCGTCGAGGCGCTGAATATGACCATGCGCTTTGGTGACTTTACCGCCCTTGATGATGTCTCGATCATGATCGAGGCTGGAAGTTTCCATGCTCTTCTCGGTGAAAACGGTGCGGGCAAATCCACCATCGTGAAGGCGATTATGGGGTTCTACCGGGCCACAGCGGGCTCGGTGCTTGTCGCCGGCCGTGAGGTTGCGATGACCGACCCGAAAGTGGCCCAAGGTCTGGGCCTTGGCATGGTCTATCAGCATTTCACTCTGGTCCCATCGCTGAGCGCGGCGGAAAATCTGGTGATCAGCCGCGCCGACGCTCCTGCCATGATCAACTGGAAGGCCGAACGCGCGGCCCTCGAGGCGTTCCTGTCCAGGATGCCATTTTCTGTACCGCTTGACCAACCCGTCAACCGACTTACCGCCGGTGAAAAGCAGAAACTTGAAATCCTGAAACAGCTATACCTTGGCCATCGCTTCCTGATCCTGGATGAGCCGACTTCTGTCCTGACTCCGGCCGAGGCGGATGAAGTATTGGGCCATGTCCGAGCCCTGACCAGCGCCGGTGAGTTGACGGTTTTGATGATCACCCACAAGTTCCGCGAGGTGACGGCTTTTGCTGATGACCTGACCGTCCTGCGGCGCGGCAAGCGGGTCGGCGGCGGCAAGGTAGCCGACCTGACCCCGGCGGCTATGGCCGCCATGATGATGGGCGAAGCCCCGACCCCTTCGAACCGCCAGCGCGCTGTCACCTCGGGCAAAGTCGTGCTGCAACTCGACGGCGTCAAAGCCTTGGATCGCTCTGGCCTGAAACCTATAGCGATCAACGACGTGTCCTTGCGGTCGGGCGAGATTTTGGGTGTGGCCGGGGTGTCCGGAAACGGCCAGATGGAGTTGATGGAAATACTGACCGGCCAACGCCATCTGAGCGGAGGCAAAATCATCATGAACGGCGCGCCCTACACCGCAACCCGTTCCGAAGCCAAGAAACACAAGGTGCGGTATCTGCCGGAGGAACCTCTGCGCAACGCCTGCGCGCCGCGTATGAGCGTGGCCGAAAACCTTGCCTTTCGCAGCTTCGACGAAAACGGTGGCGCCAAACCTGCCTTCTGGAAAAGCAACGGCGCGATCGCCCGCAATGCCGAGGCACTCATTTCCGCCTTCAACGTCAAAACCTCCAGTCCCGCCGCGCGGATATCCTCGCTTTCGGGTGGGAATGTGCAGCGCGCAGTGCTGGCGCGCGAACTGACCGGCGATGTCGAGGTGCTGATCGTATCGAACCCCTGTTTCGGTCTGGATTTCGCTGCCGTGTCAGCAATCCGCGACCGATTGGTCGAAGCGCGCAACCGTGGCGTCGCGATCCTGCTGATCAGCGAGGATCTGGATGAAATCATGGAGCTTTCCGACCGGATCATCGTGATGTCCGAAGGCCACGTCACCTACCAGACTTCGATTGCCACGGCAGACGTGGCTGAGATCGGTCACTACATGGCGGGGCACGCCTGATGGGGATGATTAGTGCCCGCCCCTTTGATTTCGCCTTCGACCCGGGAACACTTGGCCTTGTCGTCATCGATATGCAGCGCGATTTTGTTGAACCGGGCGGCTTTGGTGCGTCGCTTGGTAATGATGTCAGCCTGCTGCAGGCCATCATTCCCACGACGCGCCGTCTGATCGACGGGTTCAGACGCGCGGGCCTGCCGGTGATCCACACCCGCGAGTGCCATCGCCCCGACCTATCGGACCTGCCACCTGCCAAGCGCGACCGCGGCAACCCCGCCTTGCGCATCGGTGACCCGGGGCCGATGGGTCGCATCCTGATTGCCGGGGAACCCGGGGCGGACATTATCGCCGAATTGGCCCCCCTGCCCAATGAGCTTGTCATCGACAAACCCGGCAAGGGGGCGTTTCACGGCACTGATTTTGGACTGCATCTGCAACGGCTTGGCCTGCGCCATCTGGTATTCGCGGGCGTCACAACAGAGGTTTGCGTGCAGACAACCATGCGCGAAGCCAACGATCGCGGCTACGACGGGTTGATCGCGACCGATGCCACCGAAAGCTACTTTCCCGCCTTCAAGGCTGCCGCCATCGAGATGATCGTGGCGCAAGGCGGCATCGTCGGCTGGGCTGCACCCACTGATGCCATTCTGGAAGCGCTGCATGAAGGAGCCTAAAAACATTTCCCGACTGCTGCAGCAGGGATGGGAAGACATGCAATTCGAGCCATTCCGCGAAGGTGTCGAGATTTGCCATCTGTGGCAGGGCATTCCGGACGTGGCACTGCTTCGTTATGCCCCCGGAGCGTCGGTGCCGCGGCACCGGCATCTGGGACTGGAAACCATATTGGTCCTGACTGGCACGCAATGCGACGAAGCAGGTGTCTATGGCGCTGGTTCCATCGTATTCAACCCAGCCGGATCCGAGCACCGGGTCTGGTCCGATTCCGGTTGTGTCGTTCTGATCCAGTGGGAGCGCCCGGTCGAATTCGTCTGACGGGGGGAGCGTGTCAGGAGCTCTGAGTGTCTGATCAACTCATGCGGTCCTCGGCTCACCCGCGGCGTTGGCGGGGGCCGCGATCAGATAAGGATCATCCCTGAGAGTCTGGGCCTCATCAAAGTCGATCCCGCGCATTTCACGGCTTGCGGCGCTCTTATCGTGGTCAAACTCGAACTTCAGGAGCGGGAATATAAGCTGTAAAGTATAGTTACTTTACCCGCTTGGGCAGCCCGTGTTGATCGGGCTTACCCCGCTGGGTCTTGGTGAACGGTCATCTTAAATTTGAAGCGCCAGATTTCGGATTACCGTATCAGTTGATATCCGCACTGAACGCGACAACCACATGTCATCCTCGGACACCTGTTCGGCCTGCAGGGTCAAGTCTCAATGATATTTCCTGCAGTTGCGGGGTCAGTTCTCACTGACAATCAACCGACAGTCGCAGCTTGCGGATTCAGCGCTTAGGAGGGGTCGGAACTGCGCCTGCGCAGCGCACTAAAGCGGAATGGTCGTTATCATGCCAGCTTGCCGGGCGCTCTGCCAGGTCCAGTGCGCCAGCACAATATCCTGCACGGCCATGCCCTCTGTGCGAACGACGATGGTTTGGTCCGGCGAGGTACGGCCTGCCACACGGCCTGCCACGACATCGGCAAGCTCACCCGACAGTTTGTCTTCGGTCAGCACACCGCTCGACAGAAGCGGCTTGATGTCAGGTGCCACGCGGGTCTGCCGCCAGTCGTCGACAAACAGACGGTCAGCGTCGCGGTAGATTTCCGCGGCAAGTTCGAAGCTGCCAAGTGCGCAGTAGAGCGTGCCCGGTTTCATCCTGCTGCGAGAGATAATCGGCGACTTGGTTGTGGTGGCCGTGACAATGACGTTGCACTCGTCAAGAAGCCGGTCGAGCGAGCCCGTCGTCTCCACAGGACCATCATAGAACGCGCCGATGCTTCGGGCGAGCCTGTCGCGGCTTTCCTCACGACGCGACGTGACCATGATGCCTTCAAGCGGCAAGACCGCCGCAAAAAGCTTTGCGACGGCACCTGCGACGCCACCTGCGCCGATCAAACCAAGCCGTGGGCGGTCTGGATAAAGATGCTTGGCCGCGACCGCGACCGAGGCGGCGGTGCGCAACGTGTAATTGGAATGTTCGTCGACAATGGCGACCGGCGAGCCGGACTGCAGGTCCATAAGAACAACAAGCCGGGTGGAATTATCCGAACTCGGCCCCGACCCATCGGCCCCGACGGCATAGCCGACGCAGCGTAGTCCGGCGATGCCCAGAGGCGGAATTATGACGGCCTTGGAGTGGCTTTTGAAGTGGGGAACATGGCTTTCCATCCGGATTGCGACCGGTTCGGAGGTAATGACAAGCCCATCCGAAACCCAGCGGAAGGCCTGCTCGATCCTTTGCACGACCTCTGACGTCGCGACGAGCGTTTGCGACGCTGCCAAGGGGACAAAATCAATTGATCCGCTCACGATACCTCCAGGATAGCTCGGCCGCTGTGCAGCCCTTTAGTCAACAATGCTGATCTCGTTCGCACCAAAGGAAAGTCTCTGGCAGCCCGCCTCGGTTACCACGATGACATCCTCGATATGCACCTTCTCGCCGCTTGCAAGGTTGAACCTCGGCTCCGGCGTCAGCACCATCCCGGGGCGCAGCACCGTCGCGTCGGACAAGCCAAGTGAGGGCAACTCGGCCGCGCAAAGCCCAAGGCCATGCCCGACCCGTTTCTTCTGCCCAAGCGGCGGATACCCGGCCCTTTCCAATGCATCGCTGACGTCGCAGGCGACATCGCAGGCGCGGCGACCGGGACGAATGGCTGCGATTTCGGCCTCGAGAATGTCCGAGATCTTCAACTGTGCGTCGCGCACATCTGAAGACGGGGTCCCGAAAACCGCCCGGCGGGCCACGTCGGCCTGATAGCCCTGCAGACTCGCGCCAAAGTCGGCCCAGACCGTCTGGCCCTTCTCGTAGGGTTTATCACCATGCACGCCGTTGCCAATCGTGACATGCCCGGCGATGTCGAAATCGCTTCCTGCGCCCGAAAGCTCTTCTGACAGGATGCGCTTGAGGTCACGGTTCACCATGCCGGTTTCAAAACGCGGCACCGCCTTGTGCCAGGCCGAAAGCGTCAGATCGCAGGCTCTTGTAATCAGTCCGATCTCTGCAGCCGACTTGATGAGCCGAAGCTCCGAGAATACAGCATCCCCGTCCACAAAGGCCGCGCGTGGGGCCATCACCTCGACAGAGCGTAGCTGGCCTACCGAAATTCCAAGCCTCTCATACTCGCCGAACTCCATTCCGACCCGGCCTGCAAGCAGGCCAAGTTGCGACAAGGCCTCGATAATCAGTTCAATCGGAAACGGCACATCTTCATATCTCAAGATCGTGGCCGTCGGGCAAAGCCGTGCGGCCGCTTTGCGCTGCTGCGCATAGACAATCAGGACAGGATCACCCGACACCGGCAGAACGCACAGCATCGGGCGCATCAACTTGTCGAACTCCCGGCTCAGGTGGCCCGTCAGGTACCAGTAGTTGTACTTCTGGGTGACCAGTAATGCATCCAGCCCTGCAGCCTGCGCAAGCTGTCGAGCCCGCACCTGCCGCGCCTGAATTTCCGTGGCGTCGATGCCAGTGGCGCCAGTCGACTTGTTCATTCGGACGCCTCACGCGATGCATAGCCCACAAACTGCATCTCCACGCGTTTTTCCGGGCTGCTCAGGCCCTTGATCTCGACCGTCGTGCGCGCGGGCGGCGCAGCGGCGAAAACCTCGCGAAATGCGCTGTCCAGCGCGTCGCGGTCGCGATCCTGATCAGTCAGATAGACGTTCACGGACACGACCTCGGCAAGCGAAGAACCCGCTCGTTCCAAGTTCATGCGAGCCTTTTCAAAGATCAAGCGGCACTGATCAACAAAGTCGTCCGGGACTTGCCCGTCCTTGTCAAAGCCCGTGTAGCCTGCGGTGTGAACAAGGTTTCCCGCACGCACCGCTGACGAGTAGGGCCGGCCCGATCTCGGGCCGGTAAAGCGTTTCAGCATGACGTTTCTCTTTCTAACACACGATTCCGGTCATTCCGCAAAGAGTGGCGCGAGGTCTTCCACCTGTGCCCCCACCTTCTCGGCCTCAACCTGAAGTGTCGCGCCATCCATCGGCTGAAGCGCACGTCCGGCATCTTCCAACTCTTTTTGAAAGTCGGGATTGGCAAAGACGCCCGCCAGCGCGTCACGAAGGAACGCGACGTTTTCGTCCGGCGTGTTCGGCGGTGCTACAAACGACCGCTCCAGCTTGTAAATGTTGGCGAAGGCTTCGAGCTGAGCGACAATTTCATCATCAAGGCCCAGTTGGCCAAGTGTTGGAACGTCCGGCGCACGCGGGTCTGGCTGGGTGTCGAAGATAGCTAAAATGCGGACGTTACCATTCTCCATCTCCGGTAGCAGGGTATCCATAGACTCGAACCGGGCGTCGATTTCTCCTGCGATCATGGCAGCCGCAATCTCTCCCGGTCCATCGTAGCCCACGATTTGTTGCACAGGCATCCCAAGCAGGTTCTTCAGGAAGACTGTCCCATAATAGGCGTCCGAACCGCGCCCCTCGAGACCGAAGCGGACGGGCTCAGTGCGGCTGATGGCGTCCGCCATGGTCAGGATCGGCGAGTCGGCTGAAACGGCCAAAGCGGGCGGCACACCCGCTACCCGTCCAATCCACTCCCATTGTGCAACATCATACTGCACGCCGGGATGACCCTGCATCTGATTGAACACATGTCCCGGAAAGTTGATGAGGCCGATGGTCAAACCGTCTGCGTCTGACATGTAGAGCATGTTGTCGCCGAGTGTTCCGCCGGCGCCATCGACGTTCTGCTCTGCGACGTCCATTCCGTACAGACTTTCGAGGTACTTGCCCACTGTGCGCATATAGAAGTCAAAGCCGCCTCCCGGGCTGTTCGACGTCATGATGCGGAGCGTATTGTCCTGATAGGCTTCAGGAACGTCTTGTGCGATGGCCGGTCCCGCGCCGAATGCAAACAATGACAGGGCGGCGGCCGTGCTCCATGTTCCGATGATCGTTTTCATTGATTTTCTCCTGAGGGTTTTTCTGAACTGGGGTGGGTGATGGGCAACGACATTATCGCAGGATGCCTCCCAGTAGCGGGAGTTCCATAAGCCCGACAAACATGCCGTAGGTTAGGATGAAAGCGACGATTGTAGCAGCAATGATCACAAGCGTTCGTTGCCGAGCGAGCACCCAGAACGCAACCAGAAGGTAGACCGTGATTCCAATCACAATCCCCACAAAATATACCAGACCGAACAGCCCCACGACCGACAAGGCAGCAACGCCCGCCCGCGTCCATTGGCGCCGGTCCGACGGCGCATCGGCAAAGGCCACAAGTGGATCTTCTGATACCAAAGGCCGCAGCGCGTGCACGACACTTGCTGCAAGCTGAATTGCCGACACAACGACAATGGCTGCGGCGACCACGACAGGAATGAGCCGCGCTTCGGGCGGATAGCCCGCGGCAACATAGATCGTGATCAGACCCACAGCCAGAAAGGCCAGACTCGTGAAAGTGTCCGCGCGTTTCATGCTCTCCATCTTTCTATGGCGCGCATAAGGATGGTCTTGAGAGACCAGGACCGTCTGTAAGGCTCAAGCACGATCCAGAGCGTTGCGAGAAGAACCACGATCACGATTGGCCGGAACACGAAATCCGAACCGTAAGCCTGAAGCGACAGCGACAAGTAGCGCTCAACAAGCGGACCCATCACAAAACCCAGAATGATGCCCGCGCAGGAATAACCCATGCTGCGCAGCCAGAACCCGAGAAATCCTGACAGCGCGACAACGGCAAGGATGGTCATATTCTGCGTGTCAAGATAGGCGCCCGCAAAGCTGATCGCGATGAGTACGGGCCCAAGAACCATGACCGACATATAGGCGGCACGCGCAAAGATCGTCGCCAATGGAAGCCCGACGATGCTCGCAATGACGCTGGTAGCGGCGATCGCGATGGCCACGAAGTAAGTTACGTGGAGGTTTGTCGTCAGCATGGTCGGCCCGGGCTCGATGCCGAGAATCAGGAATATCCCGATGAAAATAGCCATGCCCGAGCTACCAGGAATCCCGAAGGCCACGGTGGGCACGAAAGATCCGCCTTCCTTGGCATTGTTCGCGGCTTCCGGTGCAATGACACCGACGACGTTACCAGTCCCAAAACTCGCAGGGTCCGTTGATCGCTGCCGAGCGCGGGCGTAGGAGAATATCATGGCGACCGTGCCGCCCATTCCGGGCAGCATCCCGACAAAAGCCCCGATGAACCCCCCTTCCAGGATCGTTCGAAAGTTACGAAGGGCGTCGCCGATGCCCTGCAGCATCCCCCGCGCCACGCTGACGCCCATGGCCGTCTGGCCGCCGCGTTCGGCTATCGACTGGCCGCGCGACATGAGAAACATCATTTCAGAAACCGCGAACAGGCCGAGCGTCAGTCCTGTGACGCTGATACCATCGAAAAGGGTGATGGCGCCGCCCGTGAACCGCGGGACAGCCGTAATGGGATCGTAGCCCACGAACGAAAGCAAAAGACCGAGCAGGCCGGAGAGAAGCCCCTTTGTTATGCTCGAGGCACCAACGACGCCAATGGTTGCGACGCCAAGAAGGGCAAGCGCAAACATTTCAGGTGGCCGGATGTACACGATGATTGTTTTGAACAGGGGCGCCGCGACCAAAAGAAGCGCCGCGCCGATTAGCCCTCCGATTGCCGAGGCCGTCGCCGAGGCACCAAGCGCCCGCGGGCCTTCACCGCGTTTTGTCATCGGGTAACCGTCGAAGGTCGTTATGACCTGTTCCCCGGTGCCCGGCGTGTTGAACAGGATCGCCGAGATCGAGCCGCCGAAGTAGAGCGCGCTATAGGCTCCAAGGATGAGCCCGAGCGCGGGAAATGTATCGAGGCTGTAAGCGAAAGGAAGCATCAGAGCGAGTGTCGCCAGACCTCCAAGACCGGGAACCACGCCGATCGCCAGACCCGCGATAACACCTGTCAACATCATCAGAATGACTTCTAATGACGCGAAATGACCTAGTGCAGTTGCAAGTTGATCCAACCTTGGGTCCTTCAGTGCGCAGGCAACGGAAAATCCTGCGGTAAAAATTGTCAAGTTCGCTCACACAGTTTGATTCGCGATCCCGGCCCCGTCCGCACAGATGGCCAGAATTGCAGCAACCCCGTCAGCTCATCCCCATCTCCTGCACTGGTGGCCCGTCTCGCATCAGTGTCGACCAACTGGTTTCATGGCGGCCAAGACTGCCAACGGTTCCTTAATCCGCACGACACAATGACCCGATCGCGCCTCTGATGACCTCGACGGCTGTCCACATGTCAGCGATAGAGACAGAGTCGTCACCCAGCATCTCGGTTCCGGTAAAGTGTCGGCGACCGGGGCCAAACATCACAGTCGGAATGCCCTTGATGCAGGCATACCCGGCATCAAAGGTGTTCATGCTCCAACAGGTGGGATCGCCGGATACGCCGCATGACCGCAACCCTTCACTCAGAGCGATCACGACCGGCGCTGCCTCCGCAACCACCGCAGGCAGCATGATCTCGCCGATGTCCACGCTGAACCGGGCACCGGGCATCGCGGTGGCGAGGTGTAACCGCAGCTCCTCAACCGCCGTTTTCGCCGACTCACCGGGCAACAGGCGACGGTCAACAATCAGTCGAACCTGTGCAGGAATGGTATGTGGCGAGACGGGGTGACAGACAAACTGATAGGGCGTTGCGCTGACCGGGCCGAGGGCAGGGTGCCGCTCTGGCAATGGAAGCGTCCTGAGACAGCGGACCACGTCTGCGGCGACCTCGATCGGGTTCGACCCAAGCCATGGTTGGCTCGAGTGGCTCGACACCCCCTCGACCGCAAGCTTGACATCGACCCGCCCCCGGTTTCCGAGCGAGACCCGAAGGTCGGTCCCGACCGCCAGAATCCCCGACGCCGCCGTCACGCCCAGATCGTCGAGGATCCGCCTGGACCCAGCGTGGCTGCTCTTGCCTTCTGTATTGACGGTCAACCAGACTGGCTGATCAAGGTCCTGCGGGAGCGCCCGCAAAACCGTGAGGGCCGCAGCCATTGCCCCTTTGTTCTGGCTCGCTCCCTGACCGAGGACGCGCGCCTGCAGGAGTCCGTCCTCGGTGACGATCTTCCCCGACGTCCGGGGGTCCATCAGGTTGGAATGCTGCGACACGATGTAGGTCTGCAGAAGAAGTCCGCTGTCCCCACTTGGCCCAAACCGTGCGGCGACATCACCACAAGGATGCAGACGCAGTTCGGCTGGCCGAAGTTGCTTTATGCGGGGCAGCACAACGTCAGACATCACAGCCGCGATCGTTTCGTCTCCGGGCTGGATTTCCGTCTGTCCTGCAGGAACCTGCGAATTGGCGCGCAGCAGATCAACGACAACGTCGCGCATCCATTCGAGGTCAGATGTCATGATAGGCTCCGATCTGGCTTCTGGGATCCTTGCGCCGGGTCAGTTTGATGTCCGGCATGTTTGGCGCAAAGCGATCCGGATCAGCCGACGGGCGAGGGGCGTCTTGCGATCCGTCTCTCTGCGCGAGGCGCGCGTGATTGTCGTCGGGCAGTCGATGTGCCGCGCGGCAGACTTGGCCATCGTGGAAACCCTCGTGTGTCATTTCATCAGCTTCCACAAAGCCCCGTCGTTCCACGGCCATGCCAAAAGCTCGATCAGAAGTCCGTAAGACATCGCCGAAATCAGGCCCGTGCATACGATCACGACCCAGATCCGCTGGCGCTGCAGCAGCAGCATCCCGGCGATATAGAGCGGGAGCGCGAGCGGTAGGCCGAACACCGCGATGAGGAGGGGGACTGCGACAAGTGAGCCGCCGATGAGCAGGAGCCTGCGTCGCGTTGCCGGATCGCGAAAGACATCGAGGTCCCTGTCGTCGTCAACCTCGAGTTCACCGCTCAGCGTCCTGAACGCCTTGACCCGTGATGAGAGGAGCTGGATAGCGACCACGACAAGTGCGACGGCGCCGAAGATAGTCGGCACAATCTTGGCCCCGCCCGGAAACTGCAGCGCTTCCAGCGTGTAAAGGACCGTGATCATGAGGATGATGACCGTGGTGATAAGATCGAGACGTTTGATCACCGGTCATCTCCGTTTTCGGCCGTCGTTTCACCTGCGCGCGACCTGCGCTTGTCTGATCTGCGCTGAAGATACGGCCGCAACGCAAGGAAGACGATCACCGCGAGGATCGCCAGCGTGAGCGGCCGCGTGAAGAAATCGACGCCGTAGGCATTGATCGATATGAACATCTTCCTTTCCACCACAGGACCAAGCAGGTAGCCAAGCGTGATCCCGGCGCAGGAATACTTGAGCAGCTGGAGCCAGTAGCCCAGGAACCCGGCGGCAATCGCGACATACACGCCGAACACAATCCGGGTGTCCACGACGGCCCCGGCGAGACTGAAGGCTATCAGCAGTGGCGCCAGGATTTCCGCAGGCATCTTGGCAAGCCGCGAGACCTGTGGCGCGAGTCCCAGGCCGATGACGCTGCCGAGAATGCCAGCAAGCGCGAGTGACCAAGCCATGTAGTAGACCATGTGAAGGTTCTCGTTCATCAACTCGGGGCCCGGTGGCAGACCGATGATGAAAAGGACACCGATGAACACGGCCATCGTTGAGCCGCCCGGAATCCCGAATGCCAGCGTCGGCAGGAGCCCGCCGCCCTCTTTGGCATTGTTCGCCGATTCAGCGGCGATGATGCCCTCCACGGCTCCCTTGCCAAAGCGTTCGGGGTGTTTGGAACGCTGCTTGGCGTTCCCGTAGGACAGGAACATGGCCACCGTCCCACCCATGCCGGGGATGAGGCCGATGACGGACCCGATGACGCCGCCATAGATGACCGTTCGTACGTGCCTGACGCAGTCCCGCACCCCGTCGCGGATGCCGGCCATGATGTTGGTCTCCCGGCCGCCTGCGGCAGCGGCGATCGGTTTTCCGCCGACAAAGACACGGATCATCTCTGCGATGGCGAACAGGCCCAGCGTGAGCCCGGTGATGCTGAGTCCGTCATAAAGATAGATCGACCCTCCAGTATAGCGGAGCGTTCCGGTCACGGGGTCGCTGCCGATGGTGGACAGCATCAACCCGATGAGCCCGGAGAGAAGCCCGCGCGTCACACTGTCGGTCGTCAGCACCCCGATCGCGAGCACACCGAGAAGGCTGAGCGCGAACATCTCGGCCGAGCCGACCGCCATCAGGATCAGCCGGACAAACGGGATGAGCGCCGTCAGGACGAGCACCCCCACCAGCGTCCCGAGGACCCCGGCCGCCGATGCCGCCGCAAGCGCGCGGGCACCCTCGCCCCGCTGGGTCATCGGATAGCCGTCGAGGCTGGTGACGGCCTGCTCTCCGGTGCCCGGAGCGTTCATCAGGATGGCCGGGATCGAGCCGCCCATCGAGACTGCACTGAAAGCGCCAAGAACCAGAGCGAGAGCGTCAGCGGGCGGGAGCCCATAGGTAAAGGGCAGGAGCAGAGCCATGGTGACAGTGCCGCCCAGACCCGGAAGCACTCCCATCACAAGGCCGACCGCAAGACCCAGAAACAGCATGATGATGGTTGAAAGGTCAAAGAGCAGGCGGAGCCCTTCGAGCATGGCTGGACCGTAATATGCGAGACTTTCGGTCATGCTGGACTTTCTTGTAACGGCATATTCAAGAGCTAGGACCTTGCCGGACCCTGCCTATCCGGGCCGGAGGGTCTTTGCCGGCTAGAGGGCAGGGACGTACGACAATTTGCAGACTGGCGATGCGCGCCGCAGACAAAAGCGCATCCCTTGATCTTCTGGTTCATGGCGCGGGGCATCTGCGCCGCAAGCTTCGTGGTCATCATTGTCATAAGAGGGTTTACCTGCCGCAGCGTGCCCCGTTGGCCGTGCCGGGGACTTGACCGGGGACCCGGCATGGGCCTCTCACGCCCGCCGCACTTTACTGGCGGACGTGAGGTCAATTCCGGTGGCTGTGTTGGAGACCCAAGTGAACGGCCACGCTTAGCGCCGCACTCTTGTTACTCCAGAAGGCCCCGGATCTGATCTGCCTGAAGCGCGATATCCTGCACGGCCACGGCCACCTCTTCTCCGGAAAGCGGGGTCAGGGGGCGCCCTGCCTGCTGGATTTCAGCGATTAGCGTCTCATCCGCGAAGGCCATCATCAGAAGATTCCGAAGGTACGCGACGCGATCCTCGGGGGTGCCCGGCGGGGCGACGAAGACGCGCTCGAGGTTGTAGATGTTGCCGAACGCGCTCAACGTGTCCTTCGCCTCCTGCTCCTGCGCCACCTCGCTCGCAAGGGGAACGTCGGGCAGAGCGTCGACGCGCGCATCAGCAAAGATCATCAGGGCCCGCATTTCGCCGTTGGTGATGCCTTGCAGCGCCGATCCATAGGACAGGAACGTCGCGTCCGCCTCGCCGCGCATAATCGCGGCCAGAATATCGCTGGTCCCCTCATAGCCGGTTATGTTTTGCGCGGGAAAACCGAAGGTGTCGGCCGTCACCGTTGCGCCGTAGAAAGCATCAGAGCCGGCTTCCTCGATCGCAAAACGTACCGTTTCGGTCGCCGCGATCAGGTCGGCGGCCGTCTGGTACGGGCTGTCTGCGGCAACAAGAACAACCGGCGGGCCTGCTGCGACGCGGCCAAGGAATTCCCATTCACCAAACTCGAACCGGACCCCCGGTGCCTCGGTGAGCTGGGAGAACACATGTCCCGGAAAGTTCAGCAGACCGATCGTCGTCCCGTCCGGCGCCGCCTCGAACACCTGATTGTCGCCGATGAGCCCGCCGCCGCCGGGGATGTTCCGGACCGTCGCCTCCATGTCGCTGACGCGGGATATAGCAGCGGCCACGGTGCGCATGTAGAAGTCAAAGCCGCTCCCGGCATCGT
>Ga0105050_10006194_pt1 | contig 14984 bp, 15 predicted proteins | sample FRY01_FD_78088 | JGI IMG/M metagenome (GOLD analysis project Ga0105050, IMG submission 78088) | Freshwater microbial communities from Lake Fryxell liftoff mats and glacier meltwater in Antarctica - FRY-01 | ecosystem: Environmental > Aquatic > Freshwater > Ice > Glacier meltwater ... | reverse complement strand
AATATGCGACGCTGTGGGATTGCAAGGGCGTGACCTCGCATGCGTTTGTTCACTCTAGCCCGCGTCTAGAACTAGCGCACCGGCAAGAAGTCGGGCCTGCCTTCTCAGTCCTTCAAAAATCGGTTCAGCGACCGCCGGGGGGAAATCTTTCGGCAGCTGGGCAGCTACTGTGGCGATGGCCTCTGGCGTCTTTTTCAGTACATCCTCTATCACGCTCTCGAAATCCTGCCCCATTGCATTACGTTTCGCGGCAGCGTTCCAGTGCCGGCGTTGAACCTCCTGTAGATGGTAGTGCGCATTTTTCGACCGCGCGGCCATGGCGAGTTTGACCTTCTGCCACTGGAACTGGCGCGCGCCACGGCCAATCACGGGCCACGCCGACATGATGTCGTAGAGCGGGGTGAGTTCGAACTGGGTTCCTGGTAACAGATGAATGCTGAAACCAGATTATCTCGCCTGTGCCATCGACCTGACAGCAGCGTCGCCGCAGGCTGCGGGCATACGCGGCGACATCGGCGGTGTCTTCGCGATCCTGCCGCTTGCCAAATAGCGGATTGTTCGCCAGGGCAGACCTTGCTTCTGGCTCGGCTTCTTCTTCCTTAAACCGTATGGTTACGCGGGTATTTTTAGCGACCTGTCATTGTGTGCGCCATGAGGCGGGCAGATCGCTGAGTGCGACATGGTCAATCACGACGGTGTTCATAGGTTCCTCTTTTCTTGGCTGCTTAGGATGCCAACGATTTGGCGGTGGTATTTTATGATCATGCTATCGGGCAGCGTCTTGGTAATACGGGGCTCTTCTTTCGATATGCAAACTGGACAATCGGGATCAGCAGCCGGCTGCCATTTTAATGATCATCGCCACCTGGCGTTATGCTTGGAAAAAGCCACGCCTCTGCATGGCCCGTCACCATCCTGGAGCAAACATGGGAATCTGGATCGAGCTGGTGTTTTTTCTGGTGTTGCCGATTGCCTTTGCAGTCTGGCAAATGCGGGACTTGAAGAACGAAAAGCGCAAGCGCCTCGCGCGAGAAGCGGCGAACAACGAGAGCAATAAAAAAGACAGCGGGGCGCCGCCGTAAGCGCCTCAACCCCGCTGCAAAAGGGTTCTGTTTACGGCATCACTGCTTACGCAATAAAAAGCCACCCAGCGCGATCATGCCCGGGCCGCCATTGGCGCCATTGTGCAGGGTGAAACTGCCGCCTACTTCGGCTGGCCCCGTGCCGCTGCCGCCGGTTTGGAGGGGTCCGAAAAAGCGGGCGCCCAGTCCGCCTTGCAAAGTGCCGTTGTCGGTGCTGGCGGAGAAGTAATTCGTCAACGCACCGCTGCCTATCGTCGCCGTAGCGTTCAAGGTCGCCGGAATGGCGTCGGTAAAGGCTTCTTCATCCAGGCGGGTACCGCTGAAGCGGATTTGGGTGGTGCGTTTGGCAAAATCGACCGTCAATTCCACATCGCCATAAATAGGGTAGACGTCTTCGTGTTTTTGATACCCAAACCAGCCGCGCAACGAGCCTGTGTAACGCACCGTGCCTGTTGTGGGTATCTGCGCCGGCGCGGTCACCGGGCCAAAGGCGATGAAGCCACGACGTTGCTTGTTGTGCTCATGGTTGCCGCCCCATTCGCTCATCTGTACGACATCTTGCGCAATCCAGCTGCCCAGATTGGCGTAGGCATAGTTCCAGTGATGGTAGGTGCGAAAACCTTTCAAGTTGGCCGGCGTGCCATTCGAAAGCGGGTCGCCATCGGTATGCAGGCGGCTCGCAATCAGGCCATCGGGGACGTCGCCGCCGGTCCGCCAGTCACCGCTGGTGGTCTGTAAAAATCTGCTGAGTAATGGCATGCAGACTTGCCCGTTTTTAGCGCAGCCCGCGCTGTTGGGATCGAAGACGTTGTTGGCATAGTGCGATTGGGTCGCGGCAAAGCCTTTGGCAGCGTAATCAAAAAAATGCAGATCGCCCTTGTCTGGCAACGGGCCAAAGACCGGGCTGCCTTTGGCGTCCAGCTGCACGCGGCCCTCGCGCGCTTCAAAGACTTCGAGGATAGGCGGCCGCTCGGTTTTGCCGTCCCACGACAAGCCCAGCCCCGACAGCATGAGTGCCAGTGACTGCGGTGCGCCGCTGGCATCGCGCTGCAACTGCACTTCAGCCAGCCCGCTACTGCCTGGCGCTAAGCCATACGCCAGCGTTGAATCTGGATTGGGGGTGAGCAAATCATTCGTCGAGATGCCATAGCTTTGCACCGCAGAGGCCGTCACGGTGATGCCGTTGTCGGTGTGCAGCGCGCGGTTGCCGCTGCAATAGACATGGGCACCGCCGTCGCACGATGTGAGCGTGCCGTTTGCTGTGTTGTTTGCCTGCGGATTTTGCCCGCCGCTACCAGCAAGCAGGACCGGTGCGTCTGAGCCGCCGCCGCAGCCGGTCAGCGCCAGCAAAAGCAGGCCAGTCAAACCGCCCCGCTTGAAAGAAAAAACCATGAAGCCTCCCTGAGTCTGTAGGTGAATGCGGTGCAGCTTGCGCTACACCCCGTGCACACCATAGGGCAGGGCACAAAGTTCTCCTTGACACCTGACAAGCTGCGCGAAGGCATTGGATTGCCATCAATAGGGTCTTTTATCCGACGGCAAAGCTTACCATTTCGCTATGTTTATCGACTGAATGTCCAAATCACTTGACAGTATCAAGTGACAACTTTACCTTACACATAACCACACGCGCTCGGGGCCGTTGCTTTCCTGCCCCGATCAGATTGATCTGGCTCCCAGCGGGCCGACACGGAGGACTTATGGATAACGCCACGCGCATCGAATTTGCCCTTGAGACTGCTATTGCTGCACAAGAAGGCGCAGGGGGGCCGCCGCGCCTGGCTGCGGCGATTCGTCATGCCGTGTTTCCGGGTGGAGCGCGCATCCGGCCGCACCTGTGTCTGGCGGTAGCGCAGGCTTGCGGGGAAGATGACCCCGCCCTGGCCGCTGCTGCCGGTGCTGCTATTGAGCTTTTGCATTGCGCCTCGCTGGTGCATGACGATTTACCCTGTTTTGATAACGCCGCCACCCGGCGCGGCCGCCCGTCCGTGTTTGCCGCCCATGGCGAACGCCTCGCGGTGCTGGCTGGCGACGCCCTGATCGTGACGGCGTTTCAGAGCCTGGCGCAGGCCGCCGGCTTGTCGCCGGCGCGATTACCTGCCTTGATGCAAACCATTGCCGAAGGTGTCGGCGCACCCTCGGGTATCGTCGCGGGTCAGGCCTGGGAGTGCGAGCCACGGGTCGCCTTGACCCAATACCAGCGCGCCAAAACCGGTGCCCTGTTCGTCGCAGCCACCACCGCCGGCGCACAGGCCGCCGGGGCAGCGGCCGACCCCTGGCGTGCCCTGGGTGAATGGCTGGGCGAGGCGTATCAGGTCGCCGACGATATTCGTGATGTCGCCGCCGACCCGGCGGTACTGGGCAAGCCTGGCGGGCAAGACGTCGCCCACGGCCGCCCCAGTTCGGCCGCCGAGCTCGGCCTGTGTGGCGCGATCCAGTACTTTGACCAGCTGATCGGCTTTGCCAGCGCCGCTATCCCAAGTTGCCGCGGCTCAGCCCAGCTGCGCACACTGGTGCGTCTGGAAGCCAAACGCTTAGTACCGGTTGAAATGACCCGTCTGCTGGCACCCAGTGTGACGCGGATAGCGGCCTAGTTGCCGGATGACGAGTCTGACTTTGTCCTGGCCGGCGCGCCTGCTGGCACTGCGGGACCGGCTGCTTGCCAGCCCTGCTTTTCATCGCGCTGCCTCGGGCTTTTTCCTGACTCGCCCGATTGCACGCAAGCGTGCACGTGAAGTGTTTGATCTGGTCGCCGGGTTTGTCTATTCCCAGGTCCTCTCTGCCTGCGTCAAGCTCGATTTGATTGAGTATTTGTCTGGCGGCCCGCAAAGCCTGTCTGCGCTGGCGCAGCACATGGCCATGAGCCATGAGGCCGCCGAGCGTTTGCTGGTGGCTGCTGTCTCACTCAAGCTCATCGAGCAGCGCGGCAAAAGCGCAGAGGGCGAAGTGCTTTATGGCCTGGGTGTGTTGGGTGCGCCCTTAGTCGGAAACGCAGCGGTCGTATCGATGGTGCGCCATCACGCCACGCTCTATGCCGATCTGGCTGACCCGGTGGCGCTGCTGCGCGGCAGCGGCCCGCCGCCGGCGCTCTCCGGTTATTACCCGTATACCGCCGAAGACGCCACCTCGAGTGCAGCCGCCTTGTCGCCCGAAAAAGTGGCTAGCTATTCGCAGCTCATGTCGGCCTCGCAACCGCTGGTGGCGGCAGAAATTCTGGATGCCTTTCCGCTCACCCGCTATCGCAGCCTGCTCGATGTGGGTGGCGGTGAAGGGCGCTTTCTCACCAGTGTGGCCGAGCGCGCGCCACATTTGACGCTGACCTTATTTGATTTGCCTGCGGTGGCCGAACGGGCGCGAATGCGTTTTGCGTCGGTCGGCATTGCCGACCGGGCGCAGGCGGTGGGGGGCAATTTTCTGGTCGATACCCTGCCGGTGGGCGCCGATATTGCCGCGCTGGTGCGGGTCATTCATGACCATGACGACGCGCGTGCGTTGACTATTTTGCGTGCAGTGCGCCAGGCCCTGCCCGCCGACGGTACGCTGATTCTGGCTGAGCCTATGTCCGGCACGCCCGGCGCTGAAGCCATGGGCGACGCGTATTTCGGCTTCTATCTGCTGGCGATGGGGCGCGGTCGTCCACGTACGGCGGCGCAGTTGCGTGGTTTGTTGCAGGCCGCGGGCTTTACCGGTGTGCGCCTGCTGCCCACGCGTATTCCTCTGCAAGTGCGCTTAATCGTGGCGCGGGTTGGGTAAGTTTGTCCGTGCCCGACTAATTGTAAATAGAACTTGACACTTTATGGTGTAAGCATAGAATGACATTATCCCTTCAAGCCAGGTGCCTCATGAACTGCTTGCCCCGCCAGACCATGCCATGCCCGCCGCGCTGCAACAGGAGCAACGCATGACCGCCCGCGCCGTCGTGCTCGAGCAGCCGCAGCAGCTGCAGGTACGGGAGCTGCCGCTGATCGAGGCGACAGCAAATGACCTGGTCGTCAATATCCTCTGGAGCGGTATTTCGACCGGCACCGAAAAATTACTCTGGTCAGGCCGCATGCCCGCGTTTCCCGGTATGGGCTATCCGCTGGTGCCGGGCTATGAATCTGTCGGCCGGGTCGCCATTGCCGGTGCCAGCACTAACTATCAAACCGGCGAGATGGTTTTTGTGCCGGGCGCAGCCTGTTTTGGTGAGGTACGCGGTTTGTTTGGCGGCGCAGCGTCAAGGGTGGTGATACCGGCGCTGCGTGCCTTGCGTATCAAAGAAGAGCTGGGCGAGCAGGGTACTTTGCTCGCGCTTGCCGCAACCGCGCATCACGCCCATTCGTCGCCGGGCCTGTCGCAGCCGGAGCTGATCGTTGGTCACGGCGTGCTGGGCCGCATGATTGCGCGTCTGGCCGTACTCGCTGGCGCTAAGCCCGTGGTCTGGGACACGAACCCAGCCCGTCGCACCGGTGCTGTCGGCTATGACGTGATCGACCCGAAAGAGGACAGCCGCAAAGACTATCGCGTGATCTGCGATGTGAGTGGCGACCCCGCCCTGCTTGATACGCTGATTGCCCGCGCCGCACCCGGCTGCGAAATCGTACTCGCTGGCTTTTATGACGAACGCCTGTCCTTTGCTTTTGCCCCTGCTTTCATGCGCGAAGCGCGCATCCGTGTGGCAGCGCAATGGAAACCGCAAGATTTACAAGCCGTGAAAGCGCTGGCCGAATCCGGCCGTCTTTCGCTGGCCGACCTGATTACGCACCGCAGCGGGCCTGACCATGCTGATGCGGCATACCGCACTGCCTTCAGTGATCCTGCTTGTCTGAAGATGATTCTTGACTGGAGAACTGCATCATGAAAAATTCACCGGCAATTCCGGCTACGGCCCCCGTTCATTTTATGCAAAAAGAGCGGCTGCGTGCGGAGGCCTCGATTGAGCCCGATGCCGTGTCGACGGCACCTGTGACCAAGGAAACGCAGATCATTGCCATCTACGGTAAAGGCGGCATTGGTAAGAGTTTTACGCTGGCGAACTTGTCTTACATGATGGCCCAGCAAGGCAAGAAGGTTTTACTGATTGGCTGTGACCCCAAGAGCGACACGACCTCATTATTGTTTGGCGGCCGTGCCTGCCCGACCATCATCGAAACCTCCTCCAGGAAAAAACTCGCCGGCGAAGCGGTCGCCATTGGCGACGTCTGCTTCAAGCGCGACGGTGTGTATGCCATGGAACTGGGTGGACCAGAAGTCGGCCGCGGCTGTGGTGGCCGGGGCATTATTCACGGCTTTGAGCTGCTCGAAAAACTCGGCTTTCATGAGTGGGGCTTTGATTATGTGCTGCTCGACTTTTTAGGGGATGTGGTCTGCGGTGGTTTTGGTTTGCCGATTGCGCGCGACATGTGCCAAAAAGTGATTGTGATCGCCAGCAACGATTTGCAGTCGCTCTATGTGGCCAACAATGTGTGCTCGGCAGTGGAGTACTTCCGCAAGCTCGGCGGCAATGTCGGCGTCGCCGGCATGGTCATTAACAAAGACGACGGCACCGGCGAAGCCCAGGCCTTTGCTGAGCATGTCGGTATACCCGTGCTTTCTGCTATTCCTGCCAACGAAGATATACGAAGAAAAAGCGCCAGCTACGAAATCATTGGCCGCCCGGATACGCAGTGGGGCCCGTTGTTTGCGGAGCTGGCCAAAAACGTCGGTGAAGCGCCGCCCGTGCGGCCCAAGCCCATGACGCAAGATCAATTGCTTGGTCTGTTTTCTGCCGATGTGGTCGGACGCAATGTGGTGCTGGAGCCGGCTACGGTGTTTGACATGGTCGGCAAGACCGAGATCATCAAAGAAACCCTCGAAGTTGTCTAAGACGAAGTCTGAGCGCCATCATGAACCGGCCTGTTATTCCCATCGTCGCCAATCCTGAAGCCTTAAAAGGTGACGGGCACGGCTGCCATTCGGGTAAGGACGACATGTTGGCTGCAGCGCGCGCCGCCGGTAAGAGCGACACGCTGGACCAATACGCAAAAGATTACCCAAAAGGCCCGCACGATCAGCCGCAGAGTATGTGCCCGGCGTTTGGGTCTTTGCGCGTGGGCTTGCGCATGCGCCGCACCGCCACTATTTTGTCTGGCTCGGCTTGCTGCGTCTATGGGCTTACGTTTACGTCGCATTTTTATGGCGCGCGGCGCAGCGTCGGCTACGTACCGTTTAATTCGGAATCTTTAGTAACCGGCAAGTTGTTTGAAGATATCCGTGATGCGGTGCATAAAGAAGCCAATCCGGATTTGTACGATGCCATCGTCATCATCAATTTGTGCGTGCCCACCGCCAGCGGTGTGCCGCTGCAGATTTTGCCCAAAGAGATCAACGGCGTGCGCATCATCGGTATTGATGTGCCGGGGTTTGGCGTGCCCACGCATGCTGAAGCCAAAGATGTGCTCGCGGGTGCCATGCTGAAAGTGGCCCGCGCCGAAGCCGGTGCCGGGCCAGTCGCCGCGCCGCGTAACGGTCGTAGCGCCAAACCGACGATTACGTTACTCGGTGAGATGTTCCCGGCTGACCCGATGGTGATTGGCATGATGCTTGAGCCCATGGGCTTAGCTGCAGGCCCGGTGGTGCCGACCCGTGAATGGCGCGAGTTGTATTCAGCACTTGACTGCGCCGCGGTGGCCGCGATTCATCCGTTTTACACTGCCAGCATTCGCGAATTTGAAGCGGCCGGGCGCACCGTCATCGGCTCAGCCCCGGTTGGTCACGATGGCACTGAAGCCTGGCTGCAAGCGATAGGCGCATCCTGCAATGTCGCGCAAGACAAAATCGATGCCGTCAAAAACCGTATGCTGCCGGCCATCAAAGCCGCGCTGGCGGCCACGCCCATTAAGGGTCGCATCACGATGTCGGGCTACGAAGGCTCGGAGCTGCTGGTAGCGCGCCTGCTGGTGGAGAGTGGTGCGGATTTGCGCTATGTCGGTACCGCCTGCCCCAAGACAGTCTGGAGTAGCGCGGACTTTGACTGGCTGCAGGCCAGAGGCGTGCATGTGCAATACCGTGCCTCGCTCGAACAAGATCTCGCCGCGATGCACGAATTTAAGCCCGACCTCGCCATTGGCACCACACCCGTGGTGCAGGCGGCGAAAGAAGCGCGTATTCCCGGCCTGTATTTCACCAACCTGATTTCGGCTCGTCCCTTAATGGGGCCGGCCGGCGCAGGCTCGCTGGCTACCGTCATCAATGCTGCGATTGCCAACAAAGGCCGCTTTGATGAAATGCACGCCTTCTTTGGTGACACCGGCAAAGGAGACGCTGCCGGTGTGTGGGAAGCCGTGCCCGAAGCGCGTCCGGAGTTTCGCGCTGAGACCCGCCGCAAGCTGGAAAAAATGGCCAAGAAGCGCAAAGCTGAGGAGATGATCTGATGTACGTCATCGACCACGATCGCGCAGGGGGCTATTGGGGCGCGGTGTATGTGTTCACCGCGATCAAAGGCTTACAAGTGATCATTGACGGACCGGTTGGGTGTGAAAACCTGCCGGTCACCTCGGTCTTGCATTACAGCGACGCCTTGCCGCCGCATGAGTTGCCCATTGTCGTCACGGGTCTGGCCGAAGAGCAGCTGGGCCGCGAAGGCACAGAGGGCTCGATGAAGCGTGCCCACGCTGCGCTGGATCCGGACTTGCCGTCCGTTGTCGTGACGGGCTCGATTGCAGAAATGATTGGCGGCGGCGTTACACCCGAAGGCACCAACATCCTGCGCTTTTTGCCGCGCACGATTGATGAAGACCAGTGGCAATGCGCCAACCGCGCGATGTACTGGCTGTGGAGCGAATACGGCATGAAGACGGTGCCGGCCCGCAAACCGTTTGCTGAACGACCCGCCGGAGAAAAGCCGCGCGTCAATATCATCGGGCCTTCCTACGGCACCTTTAACATGCCCAGCGACTTAGCCGAGATTCGCCGCCTGGTGCAGGGCATTGGCGCTGAGATCAATATGGTCTTCCCGCTGGGCAGTCACTTAGCCGACGTGTCGCGTCTGGTCGAAGCCGACGTCAACGTCTGCATGTACCGTGAGTTTGGCCGCATGTTGTGCGAAGCGCTGGACCGGCCGTATCTGCAAGCGCCGATCGGCCTGCACAGCACGACCAAGTTTTTACGCAAGTTAGGCGAGCTCTTAGACCTCGACCCCGAGCCATTTATTGAGCGCGAAAAGCATACGACCATCAAGCCGATCTGGGATCTGTGGCGGTCGGTCACGCAAGATTTTTTCGGCACTGCCAGCTTTGCGGTAGTGGCCAACGAAACTTACACCCGCGGCCTGCAGCATTTCTTTGAAACGGAAATGGGCTTGCCGTGCAATTTTGCCGTCGCCAGAAAGCCGGGCGAAAAAACCGATAGCGAAGCAGTGCGCCGCCTGATTCACGAGAAGCCGCCGCTGGTGATGTACGGCAGCTATAACGAGCGCATGTATCTGGCCGAGGGGGGCAGCAGTTCGCCGATGCGCGCGACCTTTATCCCCGCCTCTTTTCCGGGCGCCATTATTCGCCGCCATACCGGTACGCCTTTTATGGGCTATGCGGGGGCGACCTATTTGATTCAGGAATTTTGCAACGCGCTCTTTGATGCGCTGTTTCATATCCTGCCCCTGGGCACGGATTTGGACAAAGTCGAGCCGACCCTTGCGCGTGCCACGGAAAACAGTGTGTGGGATGACGATGCGCAGTCGCTGCTTAACGAGCTTGTGAGTAGTGAGCCGGTACTGGTGCAAATCTCGGCGGCCAAACGTTTGCGTGACCGCGCCGAGCGCGACGCCAGACGCGCCGGTGAAGAGAGCGTGACGGCCGAACGCGTGGCTGCGGCCCGCGCGGCAATGCGCGTAGGCGAGCCGGCATGAATGCGGCAACACACAAACAAGATACACAGCGAGCCCCTGGCTCGCTTCACAGAATGTCGTGGCACACCGCTACGGCTGCCTCGGTTGCGCGGGCGTTGCGCACAGCTGGCTGCAAGGCCATTTTGAAGGAGCGTTCTCATGGCTGAAAGGAAGAGTATTTCCGGCATGACTGACGAAGAGGCACAGGAATTTCATGCTTACTACATTCAAGGGTTGGTGGGTTTTACGGCAATTGCTGTCGTAGCACACATCCTTGTTTGGGCATGGCGCCCCTGGATCACCTGATCTCGCTAGTTCGCTGATAGCGAAAGGAAAACTGGTATGACCAACACATCACTGCAAATGGATAAGCACCTGAAAGCGGAGTCATTCACTTTCAGGCTGATCTTTTCTTTAGGCTTCATCGTTATTTTTTCCATCGCCATGGTCGGCAGCATGACCGGGATGCGTTGGCGAAGTTGGCTGCCTGGAGCGGAGAGCTGTAAGTCCGTTTTTGGCGGTGTGCAGGCTGCGGTTTACTCATTTATGTCACACACACTTTAGGGGGTAGAAACCATGTGGAGAATATGGCGCCTTTTCGATCCACTGCGCGCAATGGTCGTGCAGGGAATATTTTTGTTTGCACTGGCAGCGATGATTCATCTCATTTTGCTCAGCACAAACAAGTTCAACTGGTTAGACGGAGCAACAGTGTCGGCAGTGTCGCAAAACGCTGCGATGCCGAAGTAATCCACTTTTCAGGTAGCGGACAGGGGCGTGTAGGTGGTGTGCGCCCGCACCTGTCCCTTACAGAATGCTCAAGAATTTTGATGATTTTTTTAAAGGATGCGTGTCACGCATCCCCTGCGCGAGGGCTTGACCATGGCCATGCTAAGTTTTGAAAAAAAATACCGCGTTCGTGGCGGCACCCTGGTAGGTGGCGACCTGTTCGACTTCTGGCTGGGACCGTTCTACGTCGGCTTCTTTGGTGTGACCACCATCTTCTTTGCCTTTTTGGGTACGGCATTGATCTTGTGGGGTGCATCGCAAGGCCCAACCTGGAACCTCTGGCAGATCAATATCGCGCCGCCCGACCTGTCGTATGGTCTGCGCATGGCGCCGCTGCTGGAAGGCGGGCTGTGGCAACTCATCACGGTGTGCGCCATCGGCGCGTTTGGTTCTTGGGCCATGCGCGAAGTGGAGATCTGCCGCAAGCTCGGCATGGGGTATCACGTACCGTTTGCGTTCTCGATTGCTATCCTTGCTTACGTCACGCTCGTCGTCGTGCGGCCGATACTGATGGGCGCCTGGGGGCATGGCTTCCCGTACGGGATTTTCAGTCACCTCGACTGGGTCTCTAACGTTGGCTACCAATACCTGCACTTTCATTACAACCCGGCCCATATGCTGGCGGTGACCTTTTTCTTTACCACCACGCTTGCACTGTCGATGCACGGCGCGCTGATTTTATCCTCGACCAACCCCGGTAAAGGTGAGGTCGTCAAAACACCGGAACATGAAGATACGTTTTTCCGCGACATCATCGGCTACTCGGTGGGCACCCTGGGCATTCATCGGCTGGGCCTGTTCCTGGCACTCGCTGCGGTGCTGTTCTCGGCACTGTGCATCGTGATCTCCGGGCCGTTCTGGAGTCGCGGCTGGCCTGAGTGGTGGGGCTGGTGGCTGAACCTGCCGATCTGGTCCTGAGACGTAAAGCCAAACTGGAGAATACGATGGCTGAATATCAAAATCTGTTTACGACCGTCCAGGTCAGTGGCCCCGCGCACCACGGTATCCCGCTGCCTGACGGCGACAGCCCACGCACCGGCGAGGCGCCGCTGATTGTGCATCTGCTGGGGCGGCTGGGCAATGCGCAAATCGGCCCGGTTTATCTCGGCGGCCTTGGCCTGATCTCACTGATCCTGGGCACGCTTGCTTTTAATATCATCGGCATGAACATGCTGGCCTCCGTCAACTGGGACCCGATACAGTTTGTGCGTCAGTTGTTCTGGCTCGCTCTGGAGCCACCGTCACCGGCCCATGGCCTGAGTCTGGCGCCGTTAAATCAGGGCGGCTGGTGGCAGATTGCCGGCCTGTTCCTGACGGCCTCGCTGCTGTTCTGGTGGGCGCGAGTCTATCGTCGCGCACGTCAGCTTGGTATGGGCACGCATGTGGCGTGGGCGTTTGCGGCAGCGATTTGGCTGTTTTTAGTGTTGGGTCTGATTCGTCCGGTACTGATGGGTTCATGGGGTGAAGCGGTGCCGTTTGGTATCTTCCCGCACCTTGACTGGACCGCGGCGTTTTCTCTGCGCTACGGCAATCTGTTTTATAACCCTTTCCATGCGCTCTCGATTGTCTTTTTATATGGATCGGTGCTGCTGTTTGCGATGCACGGCGCGACTATTCTGGCTGTGGGCCGGTATGGCGGCGAGCGCGAGATCGAGCAGATTGTTGACCGGGGCACCGCCTCTGAACGTGCCGCTTTATTCTGGTGCTGGACCATGGGCTTTAACGCGTCGATGGAATCGATCCATCGCTGGGCCTGGTGGTTTGCCGTGCTGTGTCCTTTAGTGGGTGGCATCGGTATTCTTCTGACTGGCACTGTCGTCGATAACTGGTATCTGTGGGCGGTCAAGCATGGTGTTGCGCCGCCTTACCCGCCGGTGTTTGATCCCGTGATTGATCCCGCCACTTTGCAGGGAGCACAGCAATGACCCTTCGTCACTTACAGATTGCCTCAACCCTGGCGCTGGCGGTATTGCTGCTGGCAGGCTGCGAGCGCCCAGTGATGGATAGCGTGCAACATGGCTACCGTGGAACCGGCATGGTGCAAGTCTATAACCCGCGCATTCTTGCAACCCAGGCTGAGATTAATGCCGTACCCGAGGCGCTGCCTGCAGCATCGAAGGAAGGCCCGAAAGCCAGGGAGGTTTATCAAAACGTGAAAGTGCTGGGCGACTTGTCGGCGGCCGAGTTTGTGCGTGTGATGACGGCGATGACGAACTGGGTGGCCCCCAAAGAAGGGTGTACGTATTGCCATAACCCGCAAAATTTTGCCGACGATAGCCTGTACACCAAAGTGGTCGCGCGCCGCATGGTGGAGATGACGCGCCATATCAACACTGACTGGAAAAACCACGTCGCCGATACCGGTGTGACGTGCTACACCTGCCATCGTGGCAACCCGGTGCCCAATGCGGTCTGGTTTACACCGCCAGAGCAAAATAAGGGGGCTAATTTTATTGGTGACCTGGCCGGACAAAACACCCCGGGCAAGCTGGTGAACCTGTCGTCACTGCCAACTGACCCGCTGACCCCTTTCCTGCTGCAAGACTTGCCTATCCGCGTGAATGGCGAGACGGCTCTGCCATCAGGCAACCGGCAGTCTATCAAGCAGGCTGAATGGACCTATGGCCTGATGACGCATATGTCCAATTCGCTGGGCGTGAACTGTACCTATTGCCATAACAGCCGTTCATTCTCCAGTTGGGAAAACAGTCCGCCCCAACGCGCCACTGCTTACTACGGTATTCGCATGGCGCGGGATGTGAACAACGCGTACATCACGCCGCTGACTGCGGTGTTCCCGGATGAGCGCAAGGGTGCCGGCGGTGATGTGGCAAAGGTGAGTTGCGCAACCTGTCATCAAGGCGCCTACAAGCCTTTGTATGGCAAGTCTATGCTGAAGGACCATCCGGAGCTGGCCGCCACGCCGTAGTCGGGCGCGACGCTAGACCGATGGCCAAGGAACCGGCGTTTTGTCCTGAAGCAGATCGTATGGTCTCCGAGCATGAAGCCAGAGAACCCCGCGAGCTGCAACAGGCCCACACCCTGTTGGTGTCTGACGCTATCGTTGCATTAGAAAAAGAGTGCATCAGCGGCGTCGTCCTGGTTTTACTGGTCAATCTTGCGCGTGCCCACTGGGCATGGGGCTGGCAGCGGATTGCCTTCGGACGCTGGAGCGATGCCGAGATTGCCGGGCTGCGTTTTTCAAAAGTCATGGGCAGCGGTAAAAATGGCGGCTTCGGCTTAACGCCCAGCCCGTCGCATCAGGGCATGTTCTGTGTCTTTGAGTCGCAAGAGCACGCGCAGGCATTCATCGATGACTCACCCCTGATGGCCCGCTATCGTGCCAGCGCAACCGAATTATTTTGCGCGACACTGCGTATCGGCTCGGTGCGCGGCAGTTGGGAAGGGGTGCATTTTGAGAGCGATATCAGCATGCCTGTTACCGGCCCGATTGCGACTTTGACGCGCGCCTCGATTCGTCCGCTGGGTGCTGCTTCTTTTTGGCGTAAAGCGCCGGCTGCACAAAAAAGTCTGCACAAAGCAGCAGGCTGCGATCTCGCCATCGGGCTCGGGGAAGCGCCTTTGCTGCGGCAGGCGACCTTCAGTTTGTGGCAAAACACCGATGCCATGATGGCTTACGCCCACACTGGAGCGCACCGCGATGCCATCAAAGCAGCATGGGAGCAGGATTTTTTTTCAGAGTCCATGTTCATGCGTTTTGTCCCAGTCACCGTGGCCGGCACGTGGCGGGGACGCTCATTTGACTAAGCCTGCGTGCGACCATCAGGTAGTTGTCGTCGGCGCTGGTATTGCAGGACTCGTGTCGGCACTGCAGCTGGCCCGCAAAAATTTTTCTGTCACGTTACTTGAGGCCGCTGCTGCGCCGGGCGGCAAACTGCGCCAGCTCATCGTCGATGGCGCCGCCATAGACAGTGGCCCGACAGTCTTTACGATGCGCTGGGTTTTCGAGCAAATCTATGCCAGCGCTGGCACCCGCTTGCAAGACGAATTAAGGCTGACCGATTTGCCCGTATTGGCGCGTCACGCATGGGGCCCCGACGAGCAGCTTGATTTGTTTGCCGATCCCGAAAAATCCCGTGATGCGATTGCGCGTTTCGCCGGCCCCATTGAAGCGGCGCGTTTTGTGAGTTTTTGCAGTCAGGCGCGGGCTGTCTACGACGCACTCGAAGGCCCTTTCATCCGCTCGCAGTCGCCCACCTTAACCAGCATGGCAGGTGACCTCGGCGTGCGTGGGATGGCTACGCTGGCTT
>Ga0105050_10006193_pt1 | contig 14989 bp, 25 predicted proteins | sample FRY01_FD_78088 | JGI IMG/M metagenome (GOLD analysis project Ga0105050, IMG submission 78088) | Freshwater microbial communities from Lake Fryxell liftoff mats and glacier meltwater in Antarctica - FRY-01 | ecosystem: Environmental > Aquatic > Freshwater > Ice > Glacier meltwater ... | reverse complement strand
GTTCGAATCCTACTATGCGTACCAAATCCCATAAATGGCCTTTCGCCACCCACTACCACTATGCTTAACCTATTGTTTTATATAAAGATTTAACTATTGACTATTCACATTACCGTGTTATCATATATACATAAAGTAAATAACTGGAGTGTATATGAAAACGTCATCAAAGATCAGTTTAAGCATGTTCGCTGCTGGGGCAAACACCCTTTATTTCGGGCGTGACATTGTCCAATTATTTCCTGCAGATTACGTTAATGTCGGAGTATTTTTTGTTACTATTGTTGTTGTGATATCGATCTTAGGATTCGTGACTGCTTCAGTAATCAGCATGGACGAGGGTTCCTGGAATAATAGAAAAGAAAGGCGGATGGCCGTTCTTGAAGATGTATTGTGTCCTTGCTGTTATGATAAACTAAAAGATAGTGTCTCTGGAAGCGAAAGGACTTGGTTTCAATAATATGAAATATAAATTAATTAATGCATGGAATGTTGAGACTTTAAATGCTCAAGTCAATGAGCATTTAGCCGATGGATGGAAACTCCGAGGACCAACTCACACCATTAGTCATCTGTATCAAGAAATGATCAAATATGATGACACTGAACAAGATGAGTTCACTACTACACCACAAGAGCCAGTATAGGAGATTATGAACAAGCAAATTGTTATTTTAGGAGGCGGAACATTTTCACACGTTCGCGCTCATCTCGCACTAGCTACACCAGCATTTGGAAGCACTGCTAAGCAACTGTTTTCTCTTGCTAAAGATCGTTTCTCCAATATGGATGTAAAGCTAAATCTTACAAAGATGGCTGACAGTAATTCAGATCTTGTGACAAACGATGATGTGGACAGGCTAGTTGACGAGATTGTAAGCGATAATACTGTAAAGATTGTATTTTTTAATGTTGCACTTTGTGACTTCAACGGCCAGATTGCTGGTGTTGACTCTAGCAAGGGAGCAGAACGATTAGTGACTGCGGATGGTGTTACTATTATGGAGATGACCCCTGCTAGTAAAATTATTGGCAAAATTCGCAAAGCCCGTAAAGACATATTTTTGGTAGGATTTAAAACTACCGCAGGCGCAACTGAAGAAGAACAATATCGAAAAGGCCTTAACCTTTTAAAGACCGCCTCATGCAACTTGGTATTGGCTAACGACATTGTGACACGTAATAATTTTATTATTACTCCTGAAGAAGGTGTTTATCAGCGAGGCAAGACCCGCAGTCAATGCCTAGCAGAGCTAGTTGATATTGCATACTGGCGCACACACTTGTCGTTTACTCGTTCAACAGTAGTTGACGGCAAGCCAGTATCATGGAGTGGGGCAGAAGTGCCGGCATCATTGCGTAATGTTGTGAACTGGTGTGTTAAGCAAGGTGCATATAAGACCTTTAACGGCGTGACTACTGGTCACTTTGCAGCAAAACTGGATGATAATACTTTCCTTACTTCAATTAGGAAAACTAATTTTAACCAGATTGAACGTAATGGAATGGTTCTCGTTAAGACTGACGGTCCCGATAATGTAATTAGTTATGGAGCAAAGCCATCAGTGGGCGGACAGAGCCAAAGAATTATCTTCAATACTTATGGGGATACTGATTGTATTGTTCACTTTCATTGCCCGATCAAAGCTAACCCAGCAAACGATATTCCAGTGGTTAGCCAAAGAGAATACGAGTGCGGTAGCCATGAATGTGGTCAAAATACCGCAAACGGTTTACAGATGGTAGTGCCAGGTATCTACGCAGTAATGCTAGATAACCATGGACCAAACATTGTGTTTAACCACGATATTGATCCAGAAACTGTGATTGATTTTATTAAAAAGAACTTCGATCTTGGCTCGTCAACATCAGGATTTGAACAGGCTTACTTATGAAACCGTTAAAACTTGGACTAGACGTGCATGGTGTAATTGATACGTTTCCAAAAGATTTTACTCGCCTTACAAAGGCGCTAGTGGAAGCAGGACACGAAGTCCATGTTATTACTGGTTTGAAAAAGAATGGGAAGATTGAGAAAGAATTAAAAGATGCTGGTATTTATTATACCCATTACTTCTCAATCGTTGACCAGTTAGAAGCTGATGGTGTAGAAATCAAATGGGTAAACGGATTACCTTGGGCGCCTGATAAGCCTTGGAACGAAGCAAAGGCAAAGTATTGTGAAACAGTGCATGTGGATATCCACATAGACGATTCATATGTTTATAGAGATTCGTTCTATAATATCTCAACTGTGTTCTTACATTTGGTAAATAAAGATAGAAGAGTGTTTAAGTCATTAGATGAAAAAATGGCTGAAGCACAGATGGTTAAAACTGTAAGCAATGTAGAAAACTTACTAGATAATCGTCCAGGTGCGAATGTAATTGATATTGGCACAGGCACATTGCGGGACTTACTTGGTATTATCAGAGAGCAACAAGATTTCATCGATCAAGTAAAAAGCAATAGTGAAAACGGTTATCAAGGATATAATTAATATAAAGGGTCTCTAGCACAACGGTTAGTGCCGCAAACTCATAATTTGTACTATTCCGGTTCGAATCCGGAGGGACCCACCATTTTTAAGAGATAGTTATTATGGATTATTTAACTAGTTTTTTATATTTGCATCTATTGCTGCGACATCACTTTTAGCTTACGTAATAAGTTTTATAATTTAAAGGATAGAATATTATATATGAAGTTAACATTTAGTGATGACGATTTTGTTTTCGAGTGGTTTAGTGGCCAAGGTGCCGGCGGCCAGCACAGAAATAAGCATATGAACTGCGCTCGAGTCACGCACATCGGCACTGGTATTAAAGCAAACGGAACGAGCTCTAAGAGCAGAGAATCAAACAAGAGGAACGCCCTTGGTGTATGTAAAGCTCGAGTAGTAGCGCACTTCAGCGTAGACACAGAGCGTTACAGGGCTACTGACGAACGAGTTAGGACGTATCATGAACCTGACAATAGAGTGATCGATCATCTCAGCGGGGAGACTGGCACTTATAAAAAGATTGTACTCGATGGTAATCTTGAGAGTATGATAGAAGCAAGACGTAAAGCAAAGCTAGAATAGTACCCAGGTCAGGATGATGCCTCTTAGAGGTTGGAGCTCGTTTCTCCACTGGGTGCCTAACCAAATACTTTAGACACACAGGAGGCTGACATGACTAAAGACGAAAGTAAAGTTATAAGAAAGATCGATATTGAGGAAGTAAAGGCTTTTATCGCAAAACAAAGCCCTGAGACTAGAGTTTATCTTGGTAGCGATAGCGAACGATTAAGAATCAAAGGTGAGTGGTACGCTGACTATATGGTCGTAGTCGCGGTTCACATCGACGGCAAACATGGGTGCAGGGTGTTTGGTGAAGTCGTTAGGGAGCGTGTTTTCGACCAGAAAATGGATCGACCAGCCCTTAGGCTTATGACCGAGGTACATAAAGTGTCAGAAATTTTCCAGCAACTTAAGGACGTCCTTCACGGAAGAGAAGAATTGCGAGTAGAAGCTCTCAATGCACAAATTGATGATATAATCGGTTCAATGGCTGATACGTCTAGCAAACAAGTTATTAAGTTTCTAGATAGACAAATCACTGCAATAGAAAAGAAAATTGCAGAAGAGTGCATTTATGAAGTACACTTGGACATTAACCCAGACAAAATGCACGGCTCAAGCTGTGTATTTGATGAAGCTAGAGGTTACATTCAAGGCACATGCGAGGTTACTCCTTTGCTAAAGCCTAATGCTTTCGCAGCGAGCTTCGCAGCAGACCGTGGTATCGAATTGCTAGGTAAAGTAAAAGTAGCAAAAACTGGTACTACTGATAGTTAACATTTGTGGTGGGGGAGACTCACCACAATTTTATAATTACTTAATTTTATTGTTATAAATAGTAAAAAGAAGGACACATGCCACAGTTAATAGATAAATTTATACGATATAATTCTCGGCCTGACCAATCGCCGCTCGAACTATCACCATATTTTATAGCTAGTTTTGAAAGAGCTGTAGCCCGAGGGGATATCGCAGAAAATCAAGCTGCATTGTTTGAATCGATTGTTAATAATTTATCGATTTATCGCAAAAAGAACAATCTTGAAAATGTCGTGATAGGTATTAGTGGTGGTATCGATAGTGCTTTAGTCGCCGCCCTTTTCAAAGCAGCGGGCTGGTCAGTAGCAGGTATCCTTTTACCAATCAATCAAAACGAAGCAGAAACTGATCGTGGTATGGAATTAGTCGACCATTTAGGAATATCTCATAGAATTGTCGATCTTACTGCCATGTATGGCGAGGTTCAGTGGCAATTAAGTTCAAAGGGATTGCAACTTATCACAGAGGATAAGCCAAAGGCTGATGCTATAAGACGAGGCAATATGAAGGCTCGACTACGCATGATAACATTATACGAATTGGCCGCGCAATCAGGCGGTTTGGTTGCCAGCACCGACAATTTCTCAGAACTATTCTCCGGATTTTGGACATTACACGGTGATGTGGGTGATCTTGCTCCCGTTCAAAGTTTAACAAAATCATGGGAGATTCCATACCTTGCTGACTCTTTAGGTATACCTAAAAGCATTATTGAGGCTGCGCCGACAGATGGTCTTGGTATTGATAATGGTGATGAAGCCCAATTTGGCTACACTTACGCACAAGCAGACTTACTTATTCTTGATATTTTGGCAGGATACGAGTATGAAGATAATAAAGATGATACTCAACCAAGTATCGAGGATCGAAAAATAATTAAGGCAGTTTTAACAAAAGTTAAAAAGACTGCGTTCAAAAGAGCAAACCCAACCAACCTGCCGCACCCAGAATCTGGAAACCGGCGTTACGAAGAATTATCTTTATTAGATAATAAATTAAGGAAATAAGAATGGATATTTTAATTGTTGTTGTATTGTTATTGTTTTTGGGTCTATGTATCGGTTGGGCAGCAACTGGCCGAATCTTACCGGAATTGATTGATGTAGATGAAAAATTAGCGGATGAACAAAATAAAAATATAGAAATTGATTCAGATGAGTTTGTCCCAGTTAAACAGATTATAGGTAGTATCGTAGGAGGTGCTGCTATTATTGAAAAAATAGGAGATCCTGAAACACTGACAAAACCTAAATTAAAGGCAGCGTTAGCGTCATTAACCAAGAATGACATAATGGTTTTAAGTAATTATTACAGTTTCGATATAAATAAAAACGTAACCAAACCAATCATGATAGAAGCGTTCATGGCGCAAATGGATATTAGAAAAAAACAATTAAAGAAAAATGGCTAAAGCAGACAAATATATAAGCAGTGAGGCTATACACTATTCTCCGCCAGCCCTACCTATTCCTACAAAGACATCTTTGTATAAATTAGCAAAAGGCGGTATAGTTAGGGAAGCGAAAAAACTGGGCATCGTGCTAAGTATGGATCTCACAAAGGACCAAATGGTAGAACACTTAATGGAAAAGGCAAGAGAAGATGCTTTGGAAATTAGACAAGCAAACGACCCCCAACGTATCCTTGATGCTTACGTTGGGTCGTTTACGGAAAATTAAATGGCTGAATTATCTGATTTTGATATAGAAGAGATAAGACAATTATTTGCGGATGCTGACAGAATGGAAGCAGCTGAACTCAAGTTAAGTGGTGAGACGGATCGAACCATTCATTTTGAATTTAGAGATGCATTGCGACCGGCGAAGTGTCGCGCGTGTTGTGGTTATATACCAAAAGGTAATAAAGTTATATGGTGTTGTGGTAATACCGAGGCTGTTCTTATATGTTTACCTTGTGTAAAGGCATTAGGCAGAATTATCCGTAGCATAATTGATTGACAGAATAAGGATACATGTTATACTAGTTTTATGTGCTCGTTGAGTTCACGGATGAATGATTCCCTACCTTAACAGGCTGAAGTCACAAGGGTGTGTGGTGGGCACATAAATTATTAAAGAATTTCAATGATGGTACTGTGAAATGAAGGATGGACCCGGCTTCGAAGCCGGCACCTCCACCAAATACGTTATGGGGGTGAAATGGATTCGACATTCGGAAGAATAACTTTACTTAGAAATAGGCGATCTAAGCTGCCTTAAACGCGAAGAAATGTAACAATCGCAAACGATGAAACGTTCGCACCTGATTTCGCCATAGCGGCTTGATCGGAGTTTTGGGTTACTTGGCAACAGAAAACCCAAAAAAGGAGACTTCGGTCTCCTTTTTATTGAGCTGATATTCTAACCTATTGATTTATATGCGTATTCACATATTGACAAATCAAGCGAACAGTGTATAATTAACTATAGATTAATTAAGGAGCATAGTATGATTGTTTATAAATTAACACATTACGAAAATGTAGGTGATTACGAAGAACCCCCAGAAACAATCGAGATTGGCACATATTCATCTATGGAATTATTAGAAGACGCAAAAGAACGATTTATGCGTAATCGCAATTATCAGCCACTTACACTTATCGAGCTTTTCTGCGAAGATGAAGTGGTTTTAGACGCTGATAATTTAGATGCAAATTTTGCTGAAGACAAAGTATTCGCTGAAATAAATGCGTATTATTGTGTGATGCTCGAAGAAATGGCACGTAAGCGGCCACTACCTTAAATAAAGAAGAAGGATAAAGATGAAAAGACATATTAGTTTTGGCAGTATTGAGCAATTTAGAAACGCAATCGTTAGCGTATCGCAACGGGCTCGCTATGCCGGCAAAGATGAAAACGGCAATGCAAAATTTGATAAGCAGATCGCACTGCCAACGATCACTGTAACCGGAACCGAGAAGATCCACGGCACTAATGCTGCCGTTTGCTTTACTACCAGTGACGGCTTTTGGGTGCAGAGCAATAGTAACATTATTACACCAGATAACGATAATTTCGGTTGCGCTAGATGGGTTCAAGAACACAATCATGCTTGGATGACAATCATTAATGCGTTAGCTGCCGTCAATAATATCGACTTAATGGAAAACATTATTTCTGTATTTTTTGAATGGTGCGGTGGATCTATTCAAAAGAAATCAGCAGTATCTAATTTAGAGAAAAGAGCAATTATCTTCCAGCATTTTAAAGTATCACCACGACACCCTACGTTAATGGATGATCAAAATGCAGAAGATGAAAATGCATTTTGGCTAGAGACTTGTGGGATTGACTGTGCAATGGATAATATCTTTAATGTTATAAATTTCCCTACATACGAATTCGATGTTAACTTCGATCAGCCAAGCCTTTCACAAAATGAAATGATTGCGAGGGTTGATGAAATTGAAGCAGCTTCTCCTGTAGGTAAGCACTTCGGTGAAGAAGCAAACATCGGTGAAGGCATTGTTTGCACTTTTATGTTCAAGGACAAACTGTTCAGATTCAAAGTTAAAGGTGAAAAACATTCAACCTCAAAGGTTAAGACTTTAGCGCCAGTGGACGAAGAATTCGAACGTGCAAAAATTGAGTTCGCTAACTACGCCTGCCCGTCTTGGAGACTTGAGCAAGCATGGGATAAGGTCATTGGGCGAGGCACTGCTGATGAGAAGAGAATGGCTGTGACTATGACAGGTGACTTCTTACGTGCAGTAATTGCTGACGTTATGAAAGAAGAGCAAGATGTCATGAAAGAAAAAGGAATTGAACCAAAAGAAGCAAATGGAATGATTTCAAAGGTTGCTAGGACTTGGTTCAGTGAACAACTTGATAAAGAGGCAGGACTATAAATGTTTGATGATTTTTTGCTAAAGCACTAGCATCACTTTTTGGTATACTAGTAGGAATTGGCACTTATGGTGATATGAGATCTGATGTGTTTACTGATCCAGGTAATTTGGTGCATATAGCTATAAGTTTAATTGTTTCTATAGTGGGAGGTTACGCATTTGGTTCTTTAACTTATCATTTCATAAGATGGTATAAACTTAGGTAATATTATAATTTGATTAATACAATCAAACGGTGGAATTATGACAGAAACATTTCCAGTATTGTATATTTTGATGCGCAGCGACCTGGCCAGTATGAATCCAGGGAAAGCAATGGCTCAAGAATTAAAACAATCCTCAAATAATTGATCCAATGTCTTTGATGATGCAGTAAACTTAGAAGCATTGTCTTTCCAATACAGCATTTGTAGATTTGATTTATGCCCTATAATATAAGGAGGTACACTGTTAATGAATCCTTCTTTTTGTGAGAATATATGATCTACATGATATTCGAATCTACCTCTTGTATGTCTATTTGGATTTATTTCATCATAATATGAATGCCACGAAATTTCTGTAAATATCGCTACAGCGTCTTTGTAGATTTTAAAATCTGTTTTATTTATTTTTCGGGTCAAATCGTATCCCAATGAGGTCAATCCTTTGCGAATATTCCAATTACTAAACTCGGTTATTTCGGTTATTTCTATACATGTTCTCCCGCTTAACCATAATTTCTCAATGAATTTTAAATCGACTTTTCCTTTTCTTCTTTCCCTAGAATCAATCCCCTGATCCTTTAGTGATTTTCCAATGGACCATTCCGAATACCCAGTTTTTTCAGTAATTTCTTTAAATTTAAGACCTTTACTAAATAATGACAAAATTAGTTTATCGTTTACTTCTATTTTTTGATTATTGGGGCGCAACACGCCTTCATTTCTCAAGAATGCCCTAAGCTGCGAGTTGCAGCCGAATTTCTTAGATAGAGCAGAAACGCTCCGTAGCTTGTTATATTCTTTTAGAATTTCGTCTGAGCTAGAGAAATCTACATTATTTGTTCTGGATCCAGCCCGCCTTCCTTGTGTGTTAGTACGCCGCAATGATGTTTCTATCGACCCAGTTCCAACTTTAAATTTGTCAGCAAGTTCTTGTTGGGTCATGCCGCCCAAATATAAATTTGCTACGGTTAAGTCTTGTTCTGGTGTTATTTTTGCTTTTCGAGGCATAATGCGTTCCTTGTGCTATTATATTACCAGTATTTATCTTTTTGGTTGACAACTCGCTAATAAGTGTTATAATTTGATTAATACACTAACAGTAGGTAATTCATGACAATATTCCCGGTTCTCTATGTTTTGGCTCGTACTGATTTATCGAGCATGAATAGTGGCAAACTTGCTGCGCAAGCTTGTCATTGTGGATCAGTTTTTGCTAAACAAATGGAAAACACCAATGATTCACTTTACGAGCATTGGAAGGCATCTACCCTGCAAGGGTTTGGCACTGTTCTTGTGTTAGAGGTTAATGAGCGGCAGATGCGAGATAAAGTAGGCATCGCGCAGCAAGTTGGACTTTGTGCAAGCATTATACATGACCCAACGTATCCTGTTCGCGACGGTCAAGTGTGCCATTTTATTCCAGTTGATACGTGCGGGTATATTTTTGGCGATAAAAATGATTATACGTTGAGTGTAATTTTGGGCGAGTTAGGGTTGCATCCTTGAAGCCGCTGCATATCGGTATTACGGGAACAAGATCAGGTTTGACTGATCTGCAACGTAACGAATTAACGAGATTCTTGAAGCGGTCGTTTGAGCAAAAGGCGGTTTTCCACCATGGAGATTGTGTTGGTGTAGACGTCGAAGCAGCTCAGATAGCGAGGGACCTAGGCTATAAAATAGTGGGGCATCCTCCTACTAAGACTGAGCTCCGAGGATATTTTACTGACGATGAGACACATACAGCAAAAACATATTTTGCCCGTAATAGAGACATAGTAAATGCGTCAATTGCGCTCGTAGTAGTGCCATGGCAGATGGAACATGGAACAAACGGCGGGACGTGGTATACTCACGACTATGCGGAAAAGATAGGTAAACCCACATTAATAATTTGGCCGGAGGCTAAGTAATGGATATTGTAGTTCATACTAAAGATGAAGTTAAAAGATATTTCAGAATTAAAGATCATATTTTGACTGATGGATTCCTTATTATTGATAAAAATAGCTCAGAGGGTGGAACAGTGACGTTTAATATAAAACATGTAGTGTTTTATGAAACTTTATGATTGACATCACTTAAAGTGTAGTGTAGAATATAATTATGGATAAAAAAGAATACGCTGATGATGATGAGGTGCTTCAAGCACAATATAAATTATCAGGCCTTTGCTTACACTGTGGCGCCGATCCTAAAACAGAATCTAGATCAGGGTCATTCGCAAAACATAATGGTCTGTGTATGGGATGTTTTGTTCATGAGACTGTTCACCGGAAAAATAAATGACTAGAATCAATATCGTACCACCATCAGAATTATACGACCAACATCTTGTTGCAGAGTACAGGGAGATCACAATGGTCCCCGGCTCACTAAACAGAACGCTAAAGAGCGCAAGCGGATACGACGAACAAAAGGTATCAAAAAAATATACATTGAACCAAGGTCATGTGTATTTCTTTTATAATAAAGGTAAGTATTTAGATAAGAGATACGTGGAGCTAGTAAACGAAATGAAGGCTAGAGGAATGAATCCTGATCCGAATAGGACCTTCCCTGTCCACGTTTTCCCAAACGAATTATTTAACGATTGGCTTCCTACTGTTGAAGAACAGGAAATAGCTAGAGAAAGGATATCACAAAAAATTGAGCAAAAGAGAGAATGGTATAGAAAGACTCCCAGACACGTTCCGCTGGGATTTTGAATCAGAATTCGCAGAGCAAATGCGTAGAGAAATTGATCATGAAATACATTTAAGTCTTTGGAAAGATACAATTAAGGAACATATTTCCTCCCAATCGTTAGCAGAATGGAAACTATCAGGGCTATGTGTTGGGTGCGGAGGCGCCGAATTATATAATAGACCATCCGCACTCCGTCCTCAATACAGACAATACTGTTTTGACTGTTTAGCTAAAGGTATTATTACACCTACCAATAGAATATTTTCTGATACATTAATACTCGACGAGGAGTATGAGTATGAGCATCTATAAGACAGAAGATTCAGTTTTTTCAGACGATCCGATTATTGCAGCAGAACGGAAACTGTCGGGCCTGTGTGCGCAGTGTGGTGAAGCTTTTGATGTCGTTCCATGGGAGCACCTGCAAGGCTGTCCTATTAGAGTCCAATACGAAGATTGGACAGACGAACAAAACATTATGAGTAAATGGGAACAAGAAGAAATAGAGGCATTACAAGAAGATGGCGATGTTAGCGATGGACAGAAAATTATTATAGCAGAACGTAGGCTGTCAGGATTATGTATTGGGTGCGGTGATTACATTAGAAACCCCAATAGAATTTACTGTCATATATGCTCCATATATTCCTTTAAGAAGTATAAGGTAAGAATATGGACCCAGTATATATAGCAGAATGTAAACTAGCAAATGTTTGCCTCTATTGTGAAAGATCATTAGATGACTATTCTACAGTAATTGACGGGTTAGATCAATGGAGATTAGCGGGATACAACCAATCAGCCATTAAAGGATATTGCTTTAAGTGCTGGAAAACAGGCGCCGAGATTGACCCGCTGTCGCCACTTCCCTCCCGCGAATTTTTGAAGAAGGATTAAAACTAGTGTTTATTCACTATTAAGGATAAAATGGATAGAATAAACTTACCAGCCGACATAATAGTTGCAGAACGGAAACTTGCAGGAGTATGCATACAATGCGGTCACGGTGATATCAGCAAGTGGGAATCATATAAACATTATTGCGGAACATGCGGACTAGCAATGTTTGATCGCAGTCTTGGCGAGAACTATATGACGAGTGAGACAAAAAAAGATCGACGAAAAATTTCAAGGACCCTAGAACAATGAAAAAAAGTAGAGAACATGTAGACGCTGAAACAATAGCGGAACGTAAGTTATCTGGACTTTGTATCGATTGTGGTGAAGAACGTGGTATAGCAGTGAATAAAAGTCAATTATGCGGAGGTTGCCGTCGCACCCACCTGCTAGCAAAAATATTCTTAGGAGTAACACTTTCACGTAAACCTACAACAGTGGATGAGAAACAATGGACACAGTGACAGACACAATGAAAGCAGAATGGAAACTGTCTGGGCTATGCACAGAGTGCGGTGTGACAGCAATGAGTAACATCACAGTTAGGGATAAATCCTATAAACAATTATGCCACATTTGCATGTTACACTGTTTACGGCGTGATGATGCAGGAACACTGATTACCGACCCGAGTACGCTTCACCCACTATACATTGTGATATCTAATACTGGTGAACGATTCAGCTTTTATTTGGACTAACCATGAATAACACACTCTGGGCACTGGACAAAACAATGGTCATAATGACAGTCATAGTGAAGGCAATGCTGCGAAGAACATTTTGGGCCTAGGTAACGGCCAAGAAATCGAGCCGCGAATAACATTTTGGGCCTAGGTAACGGCCAAGAATTCGAGACTCGAATAACATTTTGGGCCTAGGTAACGGCCAAGAATTCGAGCTGCGAAGAATGAAGCGCCCGCTGTAACTAGCATCTTTTTTTCCGCTCTGCACCATCCCCACCCCTGGTATTTCACTTTTGTTTATTCATATTGGTAAATCATCTGTCATAAGCTATTGATACCAATGGGGAATCCTGTGTTGACTGCTACGATGTCTGTGTTATTATAGTTACATAAGGAGTTAAGCACAACGCCTTATACGTAGTAGCTTCCGCCCGGTCGATTGCGGCTTCCCGGGAGCCTGGCGCGTATACCCACGGTGTGTTTAACGACTTATCGCTATAGTTTAAGCCTTATAATCGGCGAGGAGGTGCGATCATGGTCTAGTCTACTTAATATAATATATTAATTAATAAACTACTAAGAAGATTGACACGATTGACACGATTGACCCGAGGGTATAATCTACCCTCGGGTGTTATCTCCCCTCGCGTGGCTGCCTGGGGCCTTATAATGTATTAGGGTATGCTCAGCCTGGGCTGTCACCTGGGTCGGTATGACAGTGCTTAACCTGTCCTGTTGGATCGGTAGTGAGTGTACCCTAATACGTTATACTGCTTATGTTACACTGTCTGCCTGGCAGCATTACCAGGAGTTAGGGGTGTTCCAAAGTGCGGGATTGATGCCCCCGCAATGATGTATACCTTATCGGGGCGAGTCGCACCGCTTTGACACTAGTATACATCTCAGGGGTTGCTCCCCTACTTATTCGATCAATGGATGGGTTAGCGTAACATGGGTTAGGGTAGTCGCCTATATCTGGAGTTACATAGTCCATGGGGGTGACTCCTCCACCTATTATAAGTTGTTGATGTTGTTGACATTTCTTGTATTGACTATCGTATTGTTCGTGTTATTATAGTTACATAAAGTAATTAAACAGGTAGCGAAGAAGATTAAAGAGTTAGAGAACGCCTAGTGTTTACGACAGTTTTTGGTGTAACGCTCGTACGGTACGGGCAGCGGACGTAAGTGCCGTGTCGTTGGAAAACGGTGAGGGTTCAAATCCCTCTGCGCCATTTTAGTTTTAGTGTTAGCATTAAGGAATGCTAGTGGCAAATGATATTAAGCAGGGCGGGTGACGACCTTCAAGGATGTTTAATGTTGTGAGCATACCACAACGGGTAGCGCACCCGTGTAACCGGTTCGATTCCGGCACACCAAATTTTATACAGCGATTTATGCGGATGGTAGTTGACTTGGTGTTGACGCTGGGCTTCCACCCCAGTCCGAAAGGTATAGGGTTCGATCCCCTCCATCCGCTCCAAATTTGCAGTCAGCCATCATGCTAATGGTCCGTGGGGATAATGTCTACTTGACGAAAAAGCGGTTCGACTCCGCGACTGCAATCATATTGATATCGTTGACATTTCTTGTGTTGACGATCGTATCGTTCGTGTTATTATATATTACATTAAACGGTTGGGAGAACAAAGATGAAATTAACTAAAGAAACTGCCACTGCTGTTGAAGATGCCAATGGGGATCGTTATTGGTACTTGAATGGAGTGTTACATCGAGAAGATGGCCCTGCTGTTGAATTTCCAGATGGGTATCGTGCTTGGTACTTGAATGGGGAATTTCATCGAGAAGATGGCCCTGCTGTTGAATTTACTAATGGGAACCGTGCTTGGTACTTGAATGGGAAATTACATCGAGAAGATGGCCCTGCTGTTGAATTTACTAATGGGAACCGTGCTTGGTACTTGAATGGTCTACGTCATCGAGAAGACGGCCCTGCTGTTGAATATGCCAATGGGGATCGTTCTTGGTACTTGAATGGGGTGGAATACACAGAAGAAGAATTTAATGCAATTACCTGACATCGATCCCATTGCTATGGCCGAGTATAGATTGATGGGGTATACTATTGAAGATATCAATGGGAATCGTTTTTGGTACTTGAATGGTGAGCATCATCGAGAAGATGGCCCTGCTGTTGAATATACTTCTGGAACTCGTTCCTGGTATATTAATGGGGAATTACATCGAGAAGATGGCCCTGCTGTTGAACATGCAGATGGGTATCGTGCTTGGTATATTAATGGGGAATTACATCGAGAAGATGGCCCTGCTGATGAAGATGCAGATGGGAATCGTGCTTGGTACTTGAATGGAGTGTTACATCGAGAAGATGGCCCTGCTGTTGAAGATGCAGATGGGAATCGTGCTTGGTACTTGAATGGTGCCTTTCATCGAGAAGATGGCCCTGCTGTTGAATTTAGCAATGGGGATCGTGCTTGGTATATTAATGGCGTGGAATACACAGAAGAAGAATTTAATGCAATTACCTGACATCAATCCTATTGCTATGGCAGAATATCGATTGATGGGTTATACTATTACAACGACTAAGTGGGGACATAGGCATTGGTATTTTAACGATGTCCTTCACCGAGAAGATGGTCCTGCTATTGAATATACTAATGGGAATCGTCGTTGGTACTTGAATGGAGTGTTACATCGAGAAGATGGGCCTGCTGTTGAACATGCAGATGGGGATCGTGCTTGGTATATTAATGGGGAATTACATCGAGAAGATGGCCCTGCTGATGAAGATGCAG
>Ga0105050_10006187_pt1 | contig 15001 bp, 10 predicted proteins | sample FRY01_FD_78088 | JGI IMG/M metagenome (GOLD analysis project Ga0105050, IMG submission 78088) | Freshwater microbial communities from Lake Fryxell liftoff mats and glacier meltwater in Antarctica - FRY-01 | ecosystem: Environmental > Aquatic > Freshwater > Ice > Glacier meltwater ... | reverse complement strand
TCCTCACCCGGCCCCTCATCTCCCGGCACCCCAACCCCCGGCACCTCAACGCCCGGCACCTCAACCCCCGGCACCTCAACGCCCGGCACCTCAACGCCCGGCACCTCAACACCGAAGAACACAGGTGCGGAATCTCAGCAAACAGTGCCGGCGGTGTCCCAAACCGCCGAACCGGCTCGCCGAATTGACCGCATCGTGGTGGCCGCGATTGTTCTGCCGCTATTTACGGGCATGATCCTGCTGGGCTGCGGAGTAATTGGCCAATGGCAAAAGAAACCTTCGCCATTAATGGTAGCCGTGGTGGCGGCGGGTCTGTCTGGGATCTTGATGCTTGTACTGGGGGCCGAACGAATCGGGATCCTGAGCAACGGATACGGCCAAAGCGATTCAAGATCAGCTTGGCAGTTGTTGATTTCTGCCACATTATGCCTTGGTTTTACTGCGATCACTGCCCGATCCGCTTTTGGAAATTTCGGCAGTTTGGATGACTTGTCGGGTCCCGAAAACGGGCACAGCCCGTAAGATCCAATGGGCTTTTGGTTTGTGTTTGCAATTGCTCGACAAATCATTCAAGGGCTAGCGCTGGGTTTCGCGAAACAAGAGATAGTCCAGACGCTGAATTGAAATCGCCACGACAAAAGAACAAGAGATTGCCGAGCCGTGGGCAGCTGGTAAAACACAGGTTGGCCCCCATCGCGGTGGATCCCATAGTGGCACGTCACAAGCTTTGCGGGGGCGAACCTCAACGGGAAACTCGACGGTAGTGAGCAGCATTTTCCCGATGAAATTCCAGGAAAACCCCGTCGGTCCGCTTTGCAAAACCCCGGCGCAAAACAAAAATGATATCTGGGAAAGCTGTAACGATGCGTTCAACTTTTCTAGTAAGCCAATTCGGGTCAAAAGCGGCAATTAGCGGACAAGTGGCTCAGGGGAATCAACCTCCAACCATTGCCAAACTTCAGATCCAGCGAGAAAATGGATAAACCGGCGATTCGGGACTCCAATATTTTCGTCGGATTTCGGAATACCAGCAATGGGTTTAGCCTGAACAGGTACTTTTGCCAGGACCATTACGTTTGGTCCTGTATTTTTTTGTTTCATCCTTATTAAGGACGGACGACACAACCCAAGCAATTGCAGCATTGTGCCCAACGGCACGGTTTGAAGAACTTTCAAAGGACCGCCGTTCGCAGTGCAAGTCGACAATCCATGTCAACTTTGAAGACGCCCCATGCGGGATCGAAGGAACTGGCCGATTCGGTCACCCATTCCCAAGTGACCATGTCGTCTCCAAGCAAAGATAATCGTTTGAGTTCGGTGCCGCAGGACGGTTTATTTTAGCGATGAGCGTACTTAGTCGCGAAGATGTCGAACGTTTGTATCTTGACTACCGAAATAATCCTTCGCAGTTTTCTCCCGAATGGCGAGAATACTTTGCGAAATTTGCTGCTTGGAAGAATTCCAGTGAGGCAAACGAAGTCAACGATTCGTTAACCAACAATCACTCGGCGTCGCACGCCCACAATCAAAGCGCGCACAATCAAAGCGCGCTTGGTCAAACGTCGGTTGGTCAAACCGCGGTTGGTCACTCGTCGCTCAATGGTGACCAGAACCAAAGTGGCGGCCACCACGAAGGTGGCGTTGCCACCGCTACGCGAATCAATTCCCTATTTGCGGCGGAATTCCCCTCAGGCGTCGCCGGTAATGGGGCAGCGGCATCAGCAAGTGCGGACATGAGCCTGGCCCAGTTGCAGGACCGGGTCGATCAATTGGTCCGTGGTTTTCGAGTCCGTGGACACTTGGAAGCGAAGGTTGATCCATTGGGTCGGCCACGTCCTACCAACCGCGAATTGCACCCGGAATCTTACGGCTTACTTAACAGCGATTTAAGTAAGTCGTTTTCAACTCGCACCATTTATGGCAATAACGTGCGTACGTTGGGCGAAATCGTTGACCAGCTTCGGAACACCTACTGTCGCTCGATCGGTGCTCAGTTCATGCACATCGACGACCATCATATCCGTGATTGGCTTCAACAGCGGATGGAAGGAACCGAGAATCGCATTCGGTTAGATCGCCAGTCGCAGCTCCGCGTGTTGACTCGATTGACCGACGCGGTGGTCTTCGAAGAATTTGTTCGCCGTAAGTTCGTTGGAGCAAAAACGTTTTCGTTGGAAGGTGCCGAAAGTCTCATTCCTTTGCTGGATTTGACATTCGAAAAGGCCGGCGACCAGGGCGTACGTGAGGTTGTCCTGGGCATGGCGCATCGTGGGCGGCTAAACGTTTTGGCCAACATCATGGGCAAGCATAGCGAAAACATCTTCTGGTCGTTTGACGACCCGCATCCAGAGGCCCACCGCGGTGCAGGTGATGTTTTGTATCACCTGGGCTACAGTTCTGACTGGACGACCAGCAATAACAAGAATGTTCACATTTCGCTTTGCTTCAACCCCAGCCACTTAGAATTCGTAAATCCGGTGGCAATGGGCCGATGCCGTAGCAAGCAAGATCGGATCGAAGACTGCGACAATCGCGAAGTGATGACGCTACTAATCCATGGCGATGCGGCCTTCGCCGGGGAAGGCATCATTCAAGAGACGTTGAACATGAGTCAACTTAAGGGCTACAAGGTTGGCGGTACCGTGCACGTGATTGTTAACAACCAAGTCGGATTCACCACAACCGAAGAAGACGGGCGTTCCACGACGTACGCAAGTGACGTGGCCAAGATGTTGCAGATCCCCATTTTCCACGTCAACGGTGAAGACCCTGAAGCGGTAGCGCAAGTGGTCAACCTGGCAATGGATTTCCGCCATGAATTCCATCGCGATGTCGTGATTGACATGTTCTGCTATCGCCGCCTAGGTCACAACGAAAGCGATGAACCACGCTTCACTCAACCGGAAATGTATAAGGTTATCGACGCGACGGCCACCGTCCGTGACAGCTATCTTGAACACTTGCTGCAGATGAATGAAGTGTCCCGAGAGGAAGCCGACGAGATTGTCGAAGCTCGCAAGAACAAACTGCAAGCCGATTTTGACAAGGCCAAAAGCGAACAATTTAAGCCTGACACCCAGACGATGGGTGGCTATTGGGAAGTTTACTACGGTGGCACACTTCGGGAAGAAGAACGGTACCTGGAAACCGGAGTTCCCGCTGGAAAACTATCTTACTTGATCAGCAAAATTGCCGAAGTGCCAAGTGACTTCACCCCCAACCCCAAGTTGGTCCGCCTGCTTCAAATGCGGAGCGAGATGGGTGCGGACAAACGTCCCGTGGATTGGGCGACCGCCGAATTGGCGGCCTATGGTTCCCTGGCGTTGGAAGGCCATCCGATTCGCCTGAGCGGGCAAGATTGTGGACGTGGAACGTTCTCGCACCGCCATGGTGTGTTGCACGATTTCGAAAATGGAAAGCGATATTGTTCGCTCAAGCATCTTTCGGATGATCAGGCAGAAGTGGACATTATCAATAGCCCACTGTCCGAAGCAGGCGTTTTGGGGTTCGACTACGGTTACAGCTTGGACACTCCAGAAGGTCTGACCCTGTGGGAAGCTCAGTTTGGTGATTTCTCCAATGCGGCTCAGGTGATTATCGATCAGTTTTTGACAAGTGCCGAGGATAAGTGGCGCCGCTTAAGCGGTTTGGTTATGTTGCTGCCACACGGTTTCGAAGGCGCGGGCCCAGAACACTGTAGCGCCAGAATGGAACGTTATTTGATGCTGACCGCAGAAAGCAATATCCAAATTGCTTTCCCGACAACGGCGGCTCAATATTTCCACGTGTTGCGACGTCAGGTCAAACGAAATTGGCGGAAACCACTGATTGTGCTGACTCCCAAGGGCTTGCTTCGTGACCCGTTCTCGGCCAGCCCTTTGTCAGACTTGACCTCGGGACATTTCCGCGATGTCTTGCCCGATGCCACGTTGCCTAAGGATGCCAAAGTTCGCCGAGTCCTTTTGACCACCGGTAAAATTGGTGTCGAATTAATCAAGGAACGCGACGAACGTGAAATCCAAGATGTCGCGGTCGTTCGCTTGGAACAATTATATCCAGTGCCCGAAGCAGACTTGAAGAAGGTGATGGACGGCTACGGAGAAGACGTCGAAGTATTCTGGGTTCAAGAAGAACCTAGAAATATGGGCGCCTGGCAGTTTATTCGGATGCGTTTAGGGGAACGATTGTTCGGACATTATCCGATCAACGTCATCTCTCGCCCCGAATCAGCAAGTCCATCCACCGGCAGCAAGAATGCTCATAAACTGGAACAGGGCGAAATCATTGACGCGGCGCTGGGCAAGTAAGCGGATGTTGGCTTTCGACTTTTAACCTTGGGCGGTGGCAACTAGAAACGGCTAATGGCAAACGCCCGCCTCCAATGAAGTCAAAGGCCCCGCAACGACTTACGTCAATCGCGTTGCCGTTAGACAGAAATTCGATTTTGGCGAACCGGGTGCGTTCAAGAGATCGGTAGCCGACCTGTGCATTTTCGCGGAACCTGAAAATGCACCCACGAATTTCTTTGGTTCGAATATTTATTGAATCGATGTCCGATTTGGGCCAATCGATTTGTCCATTGCTAATTCCATGCGGCGGTGTTCTTCAATTAACACGTTGTCATTGCAGGTAATCGTCCCATGCTAGAAATCAAAATTCCAGAATTCGGTGAATCCATCCAAGAAGCCCAAGTCTCGCAATGGCTAAAAAAAGAGGGCGACTGGGTTGAGCGCGACGAAGCGATCGTTGAACTAGAAACCGAAAAGGCGTCACAGGAAATCTTGGCTCCCCAATCCGGCGTACTGACCAAAATCGTGGTCGCCGAAGGCGAATTCGTTAACATCGGCGCGTTGATCGCTCATTTTGACGAAACCGCCACCGGTGGAGGTGCCGGCGAAACGGGCAACACCACAGCGGCGACCGCGGGTGGAACCGCCGTCGCTAGCCCAGCGCCACCCTCAACCGCCAGCCCCGTTACTGCGGCCCAAAGTGTGATGCCTGCCGCGGAAAGAATGCTGCACGAATACCAAATCTCGGCGGACGTGGTTTCAGCAACTGGCCCGGGCGGACGCCTGCTGAAGGAAGATGTCATTGGCTACGTCGAATCCAAAGGCCTACAGCCGCGATTGCCAGGCGAATCCAGAACGACTGCCCAAGTCAGTGGTTCAGCATCCGTCATCGCCACGCCTCCGGCTTTCCCAACGCCCCCCACTTCGGCTCCGTTCGTCGGGGCGCCGGGTGCCGATCGTTCGGTCACTAAAAAACCGATGAGCATGATGCGTCGAACCATCGCGTCGCGTTTGGTCCAGGCTCAACAAACCGCGGCGTTGCTAACCACGTTCAATGAAATTGACATGAAACCTGTGATGGAATTGCGATCGCGATACAAGGATCAATTCCAGCAGAAACATGGCGTCAAGCTAGGCTTTATGTCGTTCTTTGCCAAAGCCTGCGTCGAAGGGTTGCGGCGGTTCCCTGCAATCAATGCCTATGTCGATGGTAACGAAGTGTATTATCACAATTACTTTGACATTGGCGTCGCGATCGGCGGTGGCAAAGGTTTGGTCGTTCCCGTGCTACGAAACGTCGAACGAATGAGTTTTGCGGATGTTGAACGCCAAATTTATAACTATGCCATCGCCGCGAAAGATAACAAGATCAAACCGGCCGATCTTGAAGGCGGAACCTTTACCATCAGCAACGGCGGCGTTTACGGTTCTCTGCTTAGCACGCCAATTGTGAACCCACCACAAAGCGGAATCTTGGGATTGCACGCGATCCAGGATCGTCCGATCGCCGTCAATGGTGAAGCCGTGGTCCGTCCCATGATGTACATCGCCTTAACTTACGATCACCGCATCGTGGACGGTCGCGAAGGCGTTCAATTCCTAAAGACGATCAAAGAAGTACTGGAAGAACCTGCTCGACTGTTCCTAGAAGTCTAGCCAACCTGTCGCATCTTAAAGTGGCGGCTTGCCACTCCCTGTCCCTGGAGCTGAATCTTCCAATTGACGGAACGGGTTTGCAGGCTAGTTGGACTTGCACAAGAAACAGAAATGGCGACGCGAACTCAACCGTTCGCGTCGCCATTTTTTTTAAGTGTGTTTTCAGCTTCATTCGCTAGGAAACTAAGCCAATTTAATCAACAACTTCGAATAACCACTGGGCAGTACCGTGCCGTTCTTGTTTGCCGTTCTTAGGCTTGGTTGGAATTGGTTTGCCCAGGCGTTGAACTTAGCTGGCTTAGCATCTGAAGCACACCATTCAAATGAGCCATTCTGGGGCCGTAACGATCAACAAAGTCGGTCAACGCGTAATCGCTGTCCACCAAACTGTCGGAATTGTCTTGGACTTCATCCGTCAAATTACGCAGAAACTCGGTCTGCACTTGGCTAAGCGCTTCCACCGCCTTCCGGCAACTGCGAGCCAAATGCGGATTGGCTTGCTTCCACTGGCCCAGTTCAATCGCTCGCTGACGCTGCGGCGCATTAATCTGCTTGCCCAAATCCTCAAGTAATTCATTCTGACGTTGTTGACCTACCACCAACTGTTGCAACAGTTGAGCCATCAACGCCTCGTTTGCCTTCAATTCAGGTTCAACCGGCTTGGAAAAGTCACGGGTGTTCTCTTGATCCATCGCCGAATCATAACGGTAAAACGAAGCGGCGTCGTGCGAGTCGTGACTCATCAATGGTCTCCAAACGAAAACGAAAACGAAAAGTAATGTACCAGCCAGTCAAGCCAGTCGAGCCAGTCGAGCAAGTCCACTGAAAGAACAGTCCAGACAAGTCTTGCTTGCCTGCCCGCAAATATTTTCATGCTGGCAAAATTTCACTTGCCCACAAAACAGAAGCCTCAAAGACCCACCTGCAATCTTCTTCCTGACCTGCAAAACGCAATCACTAGGAAACGTTCCCAGCCAACATCCTCCGGTTCCAGAAAGTTAGGCAAGTTACGGCGACTGCACCGCTAGGCACATTTGCAATACCACCAGCCCTGTCAATGAAATGTAACGATTGTTCTGATTATTCTACAGGAACTTTGATCCCGCGTTGGGCCCAGCCAACCCTCGGTTCCCAGTTCGCTTTGTGGACGGCGGTGGCAATTTCAATTACCACCTACAGTATAGTCACCACCACGGGCAGTTGTCGAGAAACAAAGCAAAACGAACATTCGCACCTCTAAAAAAATCAACTGCAAAGGCTTGACTTTGGGGATTACGTTAACTCTGGCTCTGCCCATGGGCTGTTCTACCAGAAGTCATGGTCACTGATTTTCAGTTTATTAACCACATTGCGAATTCAAGCTAAAGTTCAGTCAACGCTAGCAGCAATGCGGCGGTTGATCTTCGTACCGTTGACCTTAAAAAACTTTAGTCGTACGCCAGTCAGACTTCAAAAAACATCAACAAATAGAGAATCAAGTTCTGGTCTAAAGTCTTTTGTTCAGCTTTGCCGATGGTTCCAAACGCAAGGCCTATTCCAACGGGCTTGGCGGCGATCGATTGAACGCTAATTTGACACAACCTTGATAAGCGGAACTTATGAGTTCAGGCACCGAAGCAATTCATTATGGATTTGTCACCACGGTCGAAATCGAACAACTTGGGTTGTGCGGCGGGTTACTGCTTTTGAACCAAGTCGCTCGGCCGCTTGAGTTCCATTGCACGCTTCCGATCAAACCCACCCGTAGTCAGGAAATTTTGTACGGCAAATCGCTCAAGCCTTTCCTCTGCGGACAGATCATCGCCAAGGCCTTGGTGGAGAAAGCCAAGAGTGTCCCTCATTTGTTGATCACCGACTGCCTGAACACTCTGTCGATCTCGCCCCAGATCGCCATCCCAGCACTTTATCACGGCGAAAGTCCACTCGGGCAAGTCGTATCTTCGCACGTCAGTCAACAGTCGTGGAACATCATCGAAGCCGACAAACAACAGGTCTTTCAACCCGAACATTCCAAGGCGAACACAAAGCAGAAAACGATCGAAGAATGGTTAGTCACCTACTGCCGAGAAAATGAATTGGCCGAACCGTTTGAACGAATTCGCCAAGCCATCAATGAAGCCCACAATGTCGCCAGGAATGCAGCCTAGTCAGAAATCCCTTCGCTGCGGGCAATGATTTTTCCGACATTCATTCCTGGGGTACTTGATCGCGATTACCGTACCGCCGCCTTCCGACTGAAACTATCGCTCAAGGGACGACACCAGGATGCAATTACCCGAACGCGAATTCGATAACACTCAAATGTCGGATCCTGCATCCACGGCAGCGGTCGTTGGCAACCAAACCGCGGTGAACTCAGCAGTGTTCAATGAAGCGGTGTTGGCCCCGCCTGCGTTGCAGCACGCGGAATCCCTTTCCTCCGATTCTGCTCGAATCTGTGGCCAAGGCAACGCTGGCACGACACCCGCCCCCAGTACTTCTTGGACATCATGGTTAGGCATCGATACGTGGCGAAAACCCGTACCACAAACCAGCATCGTTGCTGAAACTGACCCTGAAGCTAACCTGGGAATCGTCCATTCGTCGAATCCGCTACCCACTACCCAAGCATTACCTGGCCCTCTGAGTACGGCTTCAACGTTTCAGGAAATTTCCGCCCCAAAATTAGATCCTGCCCATTGGCCCGTTGAATTCCTAGCGTCAGATCTCTTCCGCATAAATCCTTGCGCTGAAATTGAAGTCCAGTTTGCTCCGTTTGACGTGACCGCGCCGTCACCAAACGTGGTCAACGTCAATTGCCAAGTGAAGACGCCTCGAGTGTTCTCACACATTTTCCCCGAATCGCCGCTGTGGCAAGCCGCAGGCAGAATGAACCCGCACAAACCTAATCCTAGTGCGGAAAAGCCTGGCCATCCAAGCAATGAAACCGACGACGAAGATGCGTTGGAGGAATCGGCTAGAAAGAAACGCAAGCAAGGTCGCACTCGAATCAAACCGCCGAATGATTTGATCAAACTGACGGACCGTTTGTATTACTTATTGCAGCCTCCGTTAGAGACGCTGCTCTCGGGCTCGACACTCGACTTTCCATTTCCTCCGTTCGCGTATCAATTCGAAGGCGTCGCGTTCCTCTTTCCGCGGCAGGCCGCCATTCTAGCCGACGAAATGGGGCTGGGCAAAACCATGCAAGCGATCACCGCTGTTCGAATGTTGCTGCATGCGGGACATGTTCGGAATGTGCTGTTGATCTGCCCCAAACCGTTGGTCACCAACTGGCAAAGAGAATTCGCTGCCTGGGCTCCCGAAATTCCAATCGGCATTGTAGAAGGGTCGACCGCCAAGAGGTCGTATCTGTGGCAACAGGAATCAACTCCGGTCAAGATCGCCAATTACGAATTGATGATGCGCGACCAGGCCGAGGTCTTGGGTGAAGACAAACATTATGATTTGGTGATCTTGGATGAGGCCCAGCGGATCAAGAACATCAACAGCACGACGGCGAAAACCGTTCGAGAAATTTCTCGCAGTAAATCTTGGGCCTTGACCGGCACGCCTATCGAAAATAGCATCAACGACTTGCATGGAATTTTCGAATTCTTGATGCCAGGTTTTTTGCCGCCTGGAATGCCAATCGAAAACTTGGCCCGTGAAGTCGGTGACTATGTCCTACGCCGCACCAAAGATTTGGTCATGAAAGACATGCCGCCGCGACTGTATCGCGATGCGTTGCTAGAACTTTCGCCCGAGCAACTGGAGACGTACCGAACGGCCGAGGAAAATGGCATCGTACGCCTGAATGATATGGGAAGCGAAATCACCGTCCAGCATGTTTTCGAATTAGTGCTGCGGTTAAAACAGATTTGCAACTTTGATCCCGTCACCGGCGTTAGCGCCAAACTACAACGCCTAGAAGCGGATATGGAAGAAGTCGCAGCCAGTGGTCAAAAGGCTATCGTCTTCAGCCAGTGGGTAAAGACCATCGACCACATGCGTCCAAAAATGGAACGGTTTGGATCCTTGGAATATCATGGCCGAATCCCGTCCAAGAAACGTGATGGCGTCTTAAAACAATTCAAAGAAGACGATTCCAAACACGTTCTACTAATGAGCTACGGAGCGGGCAGCGTTGGACTGAATCTACAATTTTGCCGCTACGTTTTCCTGTTCGATCGTTGGTGGAATCCAGCCATTGAAGATCAAGCGATCAACCGCGCGCATCGAATCGGAGCCGCCGGAAGTGTAACGATCACTCGGATGACCAGTGAAGCCACGATCGAAGAACGCATCAACGATATCCTGGAAGAAAAACGACGCCTCTTCGAAACGTTATTTTCGGCCACTGATGGCCCCAAGAACTTGGGCCTGACACGCGACGATATTTTCGGTCTATTCCAATTGCGCGCCGGCGGAAAACGGATTGCTGCCTAACCCGCTTGATCGCTTGCCCAACGTCCGTGCAGCCTCTTGTGACCAAATACTAGCCATTTGAATGTCTCGCAGCCTTAGACTTGGTCATCCGTCGCCCAAACATTTTGACGCGGCCCTTCACTACCGAAACGAGCATCCAAGAGTTCAAGTGCTTTTTCCAGAAACCGCAGCCGGTGCCATGCAATCTCGCAGCGTCAGGGATACGCTCCTGAAATTGGCCGACCGCCTGCAAAGGCTGATCGAACAATTTCGAACTGCATAGCAGTCCAGTCGTGCCCACAATGTTGTGAGCTTCCCGCTCACACCCTGGGTCGGGGCAATGACAACGCTTGGCGTTTGCCATTTTAAAAAACCTTGCCCTGGAATTAGTTGGATAGATTGGGCGCGGGCACCCTTGGGACTTACCACCAAACAGCTTACCGATCCCATTTTCAAGGCGTTGGTCGTGCGGTCCAGCACTACCCCAAGCCTCGGTCCCCGTCCAGTTTACTGGTCGCGAAAATCGTCATCCGTTTCGGATGCTCCACAAATCGCCGAAAGTCTTGACAGCTTTCGCTACGATCGGTGTTAGTAAACTCACTCAGAACATACCACTAGGGTTTGCTGGCCAAAATTTGAATGCCCGGCGGGAACTTGTTTCATAACTGCTCGTTATTCAAGAACTTCCTGGATTTGCCCGCACAAATGGTATCGGACGCAGGTAATCGCAGACGCCCACAGAACAGCGAAATTCGCTTCATTTGGCGAACTTCAAATGACAACAACTGTGGGTTAGACTACTAACGTGTACCTACGGTCGACCCAATGATCATCTGGAAAGAGACCCAACCCATGAAGCTGTTTCAACTGGCCACTTTTTCACTGCTGATGCTACTGACTTTACTTCACCCTTGGACCAGCCAAGCCCCAGCACAATCAACCAAATTAGTTTCTAGCTTGGAAACAGAATCCGCAACCCAATCAAGTCCGAACCTGTTGATCATACTCACGGATGACTTGGGCTATGGCGATGTATCAACCTACCACCCTTCGGATGTTGCCACGCCCAACATTGACCAACTGGCCACCCAAGGCATGTTGTTCACCAGCATGCGCGCCAATTGCACCGTTTGCTCGCCTTCTCGCGCCGCCCTCCTGACCGGTCGCTACCCGGATCAAGTAGGAGTGCCAGGCGTCATACGAACCAGCGCCAAAGAGTCGTGGGGATTCCTTGACCCGCAGGTTCCCACCCTGGCCAATCACTTACAGGATGCAGGATACCACACCGCGCTGATTGGCAAGTGGCACTTGGGACTTACCGGTCCCAACACGCCCAACCTACGAGGATTCGATCTTTTCCATGGGTTTCTGGGGGACATGATGGACAGTTACACGGACCATCGCCGCCATGGAATCAACTACATGCGAAAAAACCAAGAGCAGATCGACCCGGCAGGTCACGCAACGGATATCTTTACTCGGTGGGCTCAGGATTACATTCTGCAACAGTCCCAAACCCAGCAACCTTTCTTTTTGTACTTGGCCTACAACGCTCCCCACTTCCCAATCCAACCGCCAGCCAGTTGGCTAGAAGAAGTCAAACGGCGGTCGCCCAAATTAGATGACAAACGGGCGTTGAATGTCGCAATGGTCCAACACTTAGACGATTGCATCGGAAAAGTGCTTGCCACCTTGAAGGAGTCTGGCCAAGATCGAAACACGATCGTATTTTTGTCATCTGATAACGGAGGTTCACTTAGGCATGCTCAGAACAATGATCCTTGGCGAGACGGAAAGACCAGTCACTATGATGGCGGGCTTCGAGTACCGTTTATGGTGCGGTGGCCTGACCAAGTAAAAGCAGGTACCCGCAGCGATTATGCTGGACTACTTTTTGACATCTTTCCTACCATTTTGGAAGTCGCTGAAATTCAGAATCCGAACCAGACAGACGCCGTCAGTATCTTGCCGATCCTTCGCGGCAGGCAAATCGACACCCAACGCGATTTATACTTTGTTCGTCGCGAGGGAGGCCTCGGCTATGGTGGCAAATCGTATCAAGCCTTGATTCGTGGCAATTGGAAATTGATGCAAAACAACCCCTACAGCCCACTGCAGCTTTATGATTTGAAGAATGACCCGACCGAACAAATCGATCTGTCTCAAGAACAACCGAAAATTTTTCGCGAATTGGCAGAAGCCCTGCGGGACAAAATCCAACAAGCGGGCAGCACACCCTGGCAACCCCAGAACTGACTCAAAGCACTTTAGCAACCAAGCACCGGAATCCGCCTTAGGAATAAAAGGGTCGCCCAGTGTTTGCGATGGTCGCCGAATTGTGTGCAATGTGGTTTTGTGGGGCGAAAGCGGCAAGTTTTCACATTTTTATACCCAAGTTGGCAAATGCCCAGGTGGGGCGTGCCACCGGCCTATAAGAGTCACCCCGAACCTAAATTGGAAAAAAGCGACTAAGAGCGTAGCTTGCCATCGTGGGGTCGAGGCGGGGAACCAGAACTTCGGGGCTTCTCCAATCCCCTGCGTCCAAAAACGCCCCAATCGTGGTTTTGGCGATGAATTGCCCGTTTGCCGGGCCCCCCGCTTGACGATTCGAAGGCTGCGGAGCAAAATTCACTGCACTTAGCCCGGCTTTAGGCCGATTAAAACACTACCGGACAAAGTTCGGGCGTTTAGCTCAGTTGGCTAGAGCGCCACGTTGACATCGTGGAGGTCACTGGTTCAAGTCCAGTAACGCCCATTACTTAAACTCTTTACCGCCAAGTCTTTACCGCCAAGTCTTTACGCTATTCTTCGGTGATACAATCTGTGGTCAGATTTTTGGTGATACGATCGGTGATGCGATTCTTGTAACGCAGATTGATTTGATTCCGAGAACAACCGATCAGGGCCGTGGGCTTTACCCCCTATATTCTGTACCAAGGGTTACCCGAGCGCGGGATGGCTAAAGCTATCGCGAGAATCTCGATAGCGTCCTGCAGATCAGTGAACCTTGTGGTTGTAGTTGGCTTGCCGTTGGGCGTTCAGCACTTTGGCCATTACCATTAGCGCGCCTGGCACTTGTATTGACTGGGAGCCAATAACGTGTCCTGTCCCCAGAATTGCCTTCGTGATAGGCGGCAGGACGACAACACACCGCCGATTCGCATAGCAACAATTAGCGCAAACATCGTCGAACACTGATCTATGTCGCGACCTGACACCGACTGGATTAGCGTGTGATTCGCGGAAATGAGTGTTCCACAACGGCTGGAACGAATGGAAAGACGCGACGGGCAGAAAATTGAGCGAAGTTGAGCGGGAGACGAACGATTCTCTGGAAAGTGCCGAAAGCGAAGGAGTTTGACTACCTGAAGCCGGCATTGGCTTGACTTTTACCGCCAATCTGGCGATAGTTAATCAGAGCTCTGTACTCCTCGAAGGCCCAGGTTCCACCTGGGGCACGCCGCAAGGCATAGTGGATACGGGGTTTTTTTATGGTTTGTGCCGAGTTGGATCAACTTGACGCTCTTTCGGCAAGAACAGCCAGTGCCTGTACGAATCTTCCCATAGACTTTCCATCCCGTGTTTTCCTGTGCTGATTCCGACATTAAAGTTCGGATAGATCAAACGAATCCGCGAATTGATGTGCTTGTAAACGGTCTCTTTCGCGATCGTTTTCTTTCCGCGACGTGATTGTCCGGCTGGCTTCTCCAGATGCTTGTCGTTGAGCCGGAATGCCATCGCACCGAGGACGACATCGAGGCATTGAAGCAAGCCGTGGTGATGCGATTCGACCTCCGCGATTCGACCTCCGCGATTCGACCTCCGCGATTCGACCTCCGCGATTCGACCTCCGCGATTTTGTCTTCTCGTAAGAAGACGCCGGCACGCTTGAAGTCGGAGTTCCGATTCAGCCCCAACAGAAACGCTTTGAACTGAGTGTTCTGTTCCTTGTTTGCGGGAAGCTGATCCAGATTGATTCGCAGCCCAATGCGTTCTCCGGTTGGTCCTGCAGCGAAACGAAGACCGAACGCGTGCTTGAGGAACTGGTAGTAAAGGCGGTGGTAGGTTTCGCGTCGCTGCTGCGTCGACAGATTCGTGGCGACGTTGCTGTTCTTCGTAAACATGATCCGAACTTTTACTTTGTCTTCTGCGATCAAGTCAAAGAAGCAGTCCATCAGTTCGATGTACTTAGCGAGATAGTTTGCCGTGATCTTCGTCCACTTGACCTCATCGTTCAGGTGAAGTGAGGCCTTTTTTAACGCAATCTGATCTAAGACGTTGTGGAGGTCCACGGACCGAACCAACGCTCCGCCGTAAAAGTTGCCAAAATACTGGCCTGCTTTTTCTGATTCGTCCGTGTAGATGACATATTCCATGATGGATCATTTTATCGGATTCAAGATGTGACGGCGATACCTGAGTCCATCGTCACCAAACGCGATCTCAAAGCCGATACGCTCGGTTCGAAAACACACTCCAGTGCCAGGCATTGGAGTGACTAATCGAGTTACGAGAAAGATTCGGCAGGATAAATTGGGGAGTCTTCGGGCGGGGTTGGCTCCGATTTTGGAGCGATTGCAAATGAGCGGCCAGACGTGGGTGGCCAGACGTGGGTGGCCAGACGTGGGTGGCCAGACGTGGGTGGCCAG
>Ga0105050_10006185_pt1 | contig 15003 bp, 11 predicted proteins | sample FRY01_FD_78088 | JGI IMG/M metagenome (GOLD analysis project Ga0105050, IMG submission 78088) | Freshwater microbial communities from Lake Fryxell liftoff mats and glacier meltwater in Antarctica - FRY-01 | ecosystem: Environmental > Aquatic > Freshwater > Ice > Glacier meltwater ... | reverse complement strand
TCGACAATGGCCAATTTGACTTGTACTTGCCGCGCACGGTTAAGGCGGGGGCCAAGAAGGTTGCGCAGTGGCTCAAGCAACGCAAAAAGCTCAGGCGCCATGACATCACATTGGTGCAAGTCGATGATCCGGTGACTTTTTTCGGTACTAAAGCCGAGATGGAACTGCTTTCCAGCCCATGCCGAGCGCACCGCGATACGGCGCCGCGTAGCTGGCGGGGACAGATGAACCGGCATGACTTGGCCAATTTCGACCTGCTGAGTGGATAAGGCATGCGTTACGCGCTCTGCGATAAACAAGCGCAAGCTGTCTTCATCCAGATGCTGCAGTTGGCAACCACCGCATAAGGGAAAATGCTGACATGGCGGGGTCGCGTGATGTGGTCCGTGAATGAGCCCGCCAGACGGATCGACAACGTCGCCTGGGGCGGCAAGCGCTACATAGCGGCCATTGGCAGTCACGCCATCACCGCGCGCAGCGACCCTGATAATCTCTTCAGTCATTTCCATAGCGCCCCATGCCCGTGATGGCGCACGCAATCAACCGGTGTCTTTACCCGTTGTTTCTGCGGTAGGCACTTCCCGCCCCTTAACCTGCGCGGGCAGTCGATATTTATCGTCGCCGGATGTGACCTCAATCGAGCTGTCGTCGAGCAATCGAATGCTGGTTTCGTCAAAGCCATCGGCGGGCGCAAGCCCACGGCCGTCCGTTAAAATGTTGAACCGCCGGAAACCGCCGTCGGGGTGCCGGATGACCAAAATTGTCCCGCCACTGGCCGAGATTTGCTCAGTTGTACACACACGCTCAAACGCACCTGAACCCGCCAATGCACATTCAATTTTGCCATCGCGGGCTGCTTGTTCAGCCGTGTCTTTCTCCACCTGCTCCAAGGTGCGCGTATCGTCGCCGCCACAACTCGCCAGTGCCGCCATTAAAAAGGCGGACGCAGTAATTCTAGATATCGGCGTAAACATGTGTCTCGGCGCTGCCCCCAGGGTGTGTAACCGCGCCTTTATAGGCAGGCCCAACATTCTGCGCATAGCGCCATATTGCGCCCGACCCATAATCGGTCACTCGCGGCGTCCAACGTTTACGCCGTTCTTCAAGGATATCGTCAGGAACGTTCAGATCAATCACGCCCGTTTCGGCATCAATCATGATTTCATCACCGTTTTCAATAAGGGCAATAGGGCCCCCTAAAGCCGCTTCGGGTCCGACATGTCCAATGCAGAAGCCGCGCGTCGCGCCGGAAAAACGGCCATCTGTGATGAGCGCAACCTTCTCGCCCATGCCTTGGCCATATAAAGCAGCCGTCGTCGACAGCATTTCTCGCATGCCGGGGCCGCCACGCGGTCCTTCGTAGCGGATCACAATGACGGAGCCTTCGCGTATCTCACGCTTTTCTACAGCAGCGAAGCAATCTTCCTCACAATCGAAAACCTGCGCAGGACCAGTGAACGTCAAGCGGTCCATGCCAGCGACCTTTACGATTGCGCCGTCGGGTGCCAAACTGCCGCGCAGGCCGACAACCCCGCCCGTGGGCGTAATAGGTGCGCTTGCGGGATAGATGACTTTCTGATCAGGGTTCCACGTGATTTCTTCGATATTTTCGCCAAGGGTCTTGCCTGTGACAGTCATGCAATTGCCGAAGAGAAGCCCTTCATTCATCAAGGATTTCATCAACATGTAGACGCCGCCCGCATCATACATGTCGCGCGCAACAAATTGGCCACCCGGCTGAAGATCAGCCATATAAGGCGTGGTCTTAAACGCCTCTGCCACGTCAAACAGGTCAAAGTCGATTCCAGCCTCATGCGCCATGGCTGGCAAATGCAAGGCGCCGTTTGTTGATCCGCCAGTAGCGGCGACAATTCGCGCAGCATTAACAAAGGCTTCCCGTGTACATATGTCACGCGGCCTGATGTTCTTTGCCAGCAAATCCATGACTTGAACGCCAGCAGCATGGGCAATCTGATCACGCGTCGAATAGGGCGCAGGGGCCATGTTGCTGTTCGGCAATGAAAGGCCAATCGCTTCGCCCACGCATGCCATGGTGTTTGCGGTGTACTGACCGCCACATGCACCATGTCCGGGGCAGGCAACGCGCTCCAGTTCCTCAAGTTCTGACAGTGGACACGCGCCGGCGGCATATTTGCCTACGATTTCAAACACGTCCTTAACAGTTACGTCCTTGTTGTTGTGACGTCCCGGCAAGATCGATCCGCCATAAACGAAAATCGACGGTACATTCAGGCGCAACATAGCCATCATGATGCCAGGCAGCGACTTGTCGCAGCCAGCAAAGCCAACAAGTGCGTCATAGCAGTGGCCGCGCACCGAGAGCTCCACCGAGTCTGCAATGACTTCGCGACTGACCAAAGACGCTTTCATGCCTTGATGGCCCATGGCGATCCCATCAGTGACGGTGATAGTGTTAAATCGGCGCGGCATGCCCCCGCCCTGCTCCACGCCCACGCGCGCGATGTCGGCCTGCGCATCCAAAGTGGTGTTACACGGCGCACTGTCATTACCAGCAGACACGACGCCAACAAAAGGTCGCGCGATTTCCTCTGCGGTTAGCCCCATCGCATAATAATAGCTGCGGTGCGGCGCACGCTCCGGACCTACGGATACATGGCGGCTGGGCAAATTTGACTTGTCGAAGATGTGGGACATGAAGAACTCCGTTTCCGCGCAGCGTCTAGATTTTTTATGCCTCCATGCCAAGTCGTTCCGAAACAAAATGGCACATATTCGTCAATATATGGGCGAATCTTTCCTGTCCTACAGTGTCCGCAACCAGATCCTGTCGCATTTCAATGCCGACATATGGGATGAGATTGGCCTCGGCATGCCGGTTCATCGTCGCATTGAGTAGTTTCCCCGAATAGGGAAGCTGGTCGCCTACATTCAACTCAAGGGTTTCGAGATAGCTGATGGCCAGTTTTGAAGGACGCTCTTGGTCGTTGTAGAGCACTGATATTTCCCAAGGCCGGTCAACCTCAGCGGATTTTAGCTGCGGTGTGAAGCTGTGCAGCGAAAGAATGAGCGCTGGCCGGTGATCGCGCAGTATCTGTGCCAGCCGTTCATGATAGGGCTGATAATATAAAGAGAGCCGCTCTTCGCGGGCGATAGCTGTAAGGCAATTTCCGGGTATCTCATACCCGTCGCTCCGCAATGGGATCGCCGCATCCTCGTCGGCGTAGCGGTTCATGTCGACGACCAAACGGGAATAGTTGCCCAGAAACGCTGCGAACTTTGGTTGGCCGACGATTAACTCCGCGACGGCGGCAACACCAATGTCCCATGCAATATGGTCCACAAGGGCTTCTGCTGGCAGGCCGAGATATAGACCAGCGGGCACATTATTTGAGGCATGATCGCCAATGATGAGAATATCGGCGGTCGCCGGATTGCCCAATATGCGATAAGCAGCTTCCGTCATCGCAACGTGCTGCGCATCGTCCAATAGGACGGGTTAATCGTCGCCTGCGCCTCGATCGCCGCTTGCGCGTTGGTGAAAATTGCAAAGCATGTTGCGCCAGAACCAGACATGCGCGTGAGAAGAGGCCTGTGCGCCTCTAGACCCCTCAAAATCTCGCTAATTGCAGGACATAATTGGACAGCAATCGGTTCCAAATCATTGCGGCCAGCAAGCGCGCTTTCCCATAAACCGCTACCTTCGATTGCACCTCGGTCAATGCCGTCCCACGCGGCGAATATCGCTGCGGTGGATACAGCCTGACGCGGATTCACCAGTAACAAATGCTTTCCTGAAAGATCGCCGCCATCCAGCAGTTCCAGCTCCGTACCTGTCCCGCGCCCGAAACTCGCGCGGCTAAATACGCACGCCGGTATGTCGGCCCCAAGCGGTGCCAATAGATCCGCGAGTTCGCCGTCAGTGGCGTTCAGCCGCCATAATGCATTCAAAAGTCGCGCCGTAGAAGCCGCGTCTGCCGACCCACCGCCGATACCCGAAGCGATTGGAAGCCTTTTTTCCAAATGAATCGCCGCGCCGTCGGCCACATTAAAATGCTGCTGCATGAGTTGTGCCGCTCGTAGCACCAGATTGCTTGCGTCGGTTGAAAGGCCGTCTCCAAACGGCCCGCTAACCGCCAACGATAGTGTCACGGCCTCTGTCGCGGACAGCCGGTCTCCATCGGCGGCAAACGCAAACAGCGTTTCGATGTCGTGATAACCGTCCGCGCGACGATGCCTGACGTGCAACGCCAGATTGATCTTGGCATACGCCGTTTCCGCCAAGGTCTGCGTCATCGCATTTGTCTGCCGCCTCTGCCGATTATCCCGCAATTACATATTGGGATAGTTGGGCCCACCGCCACCCTCCGGCGTCACCCAGTTGATATTCTGGTTCGGGTCTTTGATATCACAGGTCTTGCAGTGAACGCAGTTTTGCGCGTTGATCTGGTAGCGCGGGTCCTTGCCATCTTCCTCGATCCACTCATATACGCCCGCCGGGCAATAGCGCGTCGACGGTCCTGCGAATTCCATGAATTCACTGTTTTTCTGTAGGTCCATGTCCTTGACCTGCAGATGAATAGGCTGGTCTTCGGCATGATTGGTGTTGGACAGAAATACCGAGGACAACCGGTCAAAGCTGAACACGCCATCGGGCTTTGGATATTCGATCGGCGTTGCGGCGTTCTTTTTCTTGAGTGCCTTGTGGTCCGGATGATGCTTCATCGTGAACGGCATCCGTAAACCAAAGCTCTCCAGCCACATGTTCACGCCTGCCAGCATCGTTCCGAATATATTTCCGTATTTCTCGACCAGCGGCAGGACATTCCGAACCATGCGCAGTTCGCTGGATACCCAACTGTTCTCATAAGCAGTCTGGTACGCAGCCAAATTATCATGTGCGCGTCCAGCAGCCAGAGCCTCCACTGCGGCATCGGCGGCCATCATGCCCGACTTCATGGCGGTATGCGAGCCCTTGATCCGTGGGACGTTCACAAAGCCGGCAGAGCAGCCGATGAGTGCGCCGCCAGGGAAAGACAGCTTTGGCACCGACTGCCAGCCGCCATCGCTGATTGCGCGTGCGCCGTATGACACGCGTCGGCCACCGGCGAGGATTTTCTTGACCTCAGGATGCGTTTTCCAGCGCTGAAGCTCTTCGAAAGGCGACAAATACGGGTTGGCATAATTGAGCCATACGACAAAACCCAAAGCGACTTGGTTGTTCGCCTGATGATATAGAAACGCGCCGCCATTGGCATCCGAAAGCGGCCAGCCTTGGCTGTGAATCACGCGACCGGGCGAGTGCTGCTCCGGCGGAATATCCCACAATTCCTTCAAGCCAATGCCATAGACTTGTGGCTCACAATCCTTGTCCAGCGCAAATTGAGGCTTGATAAGCTTGGTAAGATGACCGCGCACACCTTCAGCAAAGAAGGTATATTTCGCGTGCAACTCCATTCCGGGCATGTAATCCGCCTTATGGCTGCCATCGCGCGCTACCCCCATGTCTCCAGTGGCAACGCCCTTCACCGAGCCATCAGCGTTGTACAGCACTTCGGCAGCAGCAAAGCCTGGGAATATCTCGACACCGAGATTTTCGGCCTGTCCCGCGAGCCAACGACACAAATTGCCCAACGAACCCGTGTAGGTCCCCTTGTTATGCATGAAACCCGGCGTCAGGAAATGCGGCATGTTGAACTTGCCGGTCTTGGTCAATATCCAATGCTGGTTATCGTTAACGGGGGTGTCGGCCAATGGGCAGCCCATATTGCGCCAATCAGGCAGCAACTCATCCAACGCCTTTGGGTCTATAACCGCGCCAGAAAGGATATGCGCCCCAACTTCCGAACCTTTTTCGAGAATGCAAACGCTTGTGTCCGGCGATTGTTGTTTAATGCGGATCGCAGCGGACAGCCCAGCTGGTCCAGCGCCCACAATGACCACATCATACGGCATCGACTCACGTTCACTCATTGCCTTTATCCTTTACCCGGCATGTAAATCAGGCCATCCCGATATCTGAACAACCTGTGGTGAATTGCCATGCCAAGCAATTGACCCTGTCGTCAACAAATGACTGAAGGGATTTATGGAGCAGCGGGCTCAGACGAGTGCATTGGACGTGGCTGAATCACTGACGGGCTGGTGGAAACTTGCCGGTGTGGACGCGGCTGTGAGCGACGAAGCGGTTGACTGGCTGGTCAGTGATGCGGCTGATAGAGCTGAATTGACCGTGGCCCCTGTGATGAACTCTGCCTCGGTGGCCGTCGTCGCTGCGGCAACGATCGCTTGGCCTTCCGACATTGCTCAGCTTAAAGTGATGGTTGGCAGCGGCGCGCCCTTTCCCGGTAATAGCTATTCATCGGCATATATTCCACCGGTTGGTCCCGATACGGCCGAAATTATGGTGGTTTCCGACTTACCCGATGCGGGCGACGCTGAGGCAATGGAATCGCAGAGTTCGGATGCCGCCATTCTTTTGCGCCGAATGCTCGCGGCGATCGGTGTCGACATGTCTCACTGTTATCGGACATGGCTTGCAACAACGATGCCATCCACCGGCGAAGTGCCCGAGGACATGTTAGGCGCAACGGGAGACTTCGTGCGCCATCAGATGCACATAATTAAACCCAAATCGGTAATATTACTCGGTTCATCTGCCTGCAAGGCTCTGTTAGACGATGATTTGATGAATACGCGTGTGCAAATGCAAAATATTAATCATGACGGCAGCAACATGGTGACATTGACGACGTTTCATCCGCGAACCCTAATCGCGCGTCCGGCACTGAAGGCGGAGGCTTGGCGGGATTTGCAGATGTTTGCAAAAGGGTCCGCCACGTGAAAATGTACAAATGGCTCCTAGCGGCTTTTGCGCTTACTCCGTTTGCGACAGCGCATGCGAATACCAGCGAAGGCTTTCGCGCCATCATTTCAGCACAAACCGCACCGAAAGTTCTGGATAACAAAGACAAGGCAACCTTTGCGGCCGTCTATGATGCTATCCGCACGGAACGCTGGGATGAGGCCTCTCGCTTGATCGATCAGGCGCCTCAAGGCCCGATGGCGGCCATGGCACGCGCCGAATTATATGTTGCACCCAATAGCCCCAAGGTAGATGCGGCCGCATTGCAGGCACTACTTCAGTCGGCACCCTATTTGCCTCAGGCTGAACAGCTTGCCGTGATGGCGCGTAAACGTGGTGCTGAAACTCTTGCGGACCGCCCCGGTGTGAGGCGGTTTTCGTGGCTTGGCGGTGCACCCAAGAGAAATCTTCCGGCGAGTATTGCCAGTGAGGCAATCCGAAACGAGCTTCAGGCCTTCATCAAGGTTGATGACTCTGCGTCTGCAGAACAGTTACTGGAAAGCAAATCAGCCGAGTTGTCGGCGGACGCACTAACCGAACTGCGCTATCGCGTGGCATGGTCATATTATATAGAAAATGACGATCTGGCCGCGCTCCGCGTCGCACAGACTGCGAAGGCTGGGGGCGGCGAGTGGGGTACCCAGGCAGCCTGGGTGTCGGGTCTCGCGGCTTGGAGGCTTAAGGATTATGCTGCAGCGTTCAGTGCGTTTGACCATGTATCGCGCCTGTCGACCAATGATGATCTGAAAGCCGCTGCCCTGTTCTGGAGCGCGCGTGCGGCAATGGCGGTTCGTCAGCCGCAACAAGTACAACCCCGGATGCAGAAGGCGGCTCAATTGCCGGAGACTTTCTACGGTCTGTTGGCAAGTGAAGCGCTCGGGATGGTCCCCATTGCACGTAGAGCTGCGAAGGTCGCCAAAGTAGACTGGACAAGCCTGAAAGATCAGCAGAATGCGGTACTCGCGGTTTCGCTGGCCGAAATTGGGCAAAGTCGCCTCGCGGACGAAGCTTTACGGCATCAGGCGCGTATTGGCGATGCACGGCAGCATGCCAATCTGGCCCAGCTTGCCGGTTCGCTGAATCTGGCCTCCACGCAATTCTGGCTTGGCCATTATGGGCCCTCGCGCGACCAGAGCAACGCCATGGCGCGCTATCCAATGCCTAATTGGGAACCAACAGGTGGCTGGCGCGTAACGCCTGCGCTTGTTTACGCGCACGCCTTGCAGGAATCGAACTTTCGGACTGATGTGATCAGCCCCGCCGGCGCGCGTGGCCTCATGCAAGTTCGTCCGGGCACTGCGCAAGATTTGGCCCGTGCCCGGGGCGTGCCGTTCACAGCGCCAGAACTGGATAGTCCCTCGATCAATCTCGAATATGGGCAGTCCTATCTGGAGCGCTTGCGTGATTTGCCCGCGACGGGTGGTTTATTGCCCAAGGTAATCGCCGCCTATAACGCGGGTCCGACGCCCGTTGCGCGCTGGAACAGCGAAGTACGGGATAATGGTGATCCGCTACTGTTCATCGAATCCATCCCCTATTGGGAAACGCGTGGCTATGTCGCCATCATCTTGCGGAATTACTGGATTTACGAGATGCGCGAAAACCGGGTGTCAGGCAGCCTGAAGGGGCTCGCGCAATATATGTGGCCGCGCTTTCCCGATGCCAATGGGACCGTCACTGCGCGCCGCGCTGCCGGAGGCAATATTGCCGCTCGATGAAAGCCGTTTATTTCGACCCGTCAACATCGCGCTGCTGACGGTTTCAGACACGCGCAATTTGGATACTGATACCAGTGGCGATTTGCTGGCCCAGCGTGTACAGGCTGCGGGACATGTGATTGCCGATCGCGCCATATTGCGAGATGACACCGCGCTTATCACGGCGCGGCTCCACAACTGGATTGACGATGAAAACATCGATGTTGTCATTTCAACCGGTGGCACTGGCCTTACCGGACGCGATGTCACGCCGGAGGCGCTGGATCGGGTCAAGACCAAGGACATTCCAGGCTTTGGAGAGCTGTTCCGTTGGCTCAGTTTCGCCAGCATCGGGACCTCTACTATCCAATCTCGTGCCTGTGCGGTTGTAGCGCGCGGTACTTATATCTTTGCCCTGCCCGGGTCGAATGGGGCGGTAAAGGATGGTTGGGACCAAATTTTGGTGCATCAACTCGATAGCCGCCATCGCCCATGCAATTTCGTAGAGCTGATGCCCAGACTGCGCGAAACGTAGTTTGTTCTTTATTTGTTCTTAAATATCCGCCATGTTCGGGCGGTGGAAAAACGAAATAATCCTGACTTGATTAAGGGCCGTGGTGCGCGGGATAATCTGGTGTCGACGCGGTTCAATGTGAACGAACGCGTAGCCGATGGTGACTGGCTGGATGCGCGCGGTGATCTCGATGGCGGCCCACCGCCGCTAAAAACCACCGTTACCGAAGAATTCGCCAAATCGATATTATCTTTCAATAAGTCGCCCGACGTCCCGTTTGACCGCTCCGTCAATGCGTATCGTGGCTGCGAGCATGACTGCGTCTATTGTTTTGCCCGACCTACCCATGCCTATCATGACCTGTCACCGGGACAGGATTTTGAAAGCCAGCTGTTTGCGAAGCCCAATGCCGCAGAAATATTACGCAAAACTCTGGCAAAGCCTGGCTACCGCCCTGCCCCGATTGCCATCGGAACGAATACCGACCCTTATCAGCCCATTGAGCGCACCTACCGGATTACCCGATCAATATTAAAGCTAATGGTAGAAACGTCGCACCCAATCGTCATCGCCACAAAATCGGCCCGTGTGTTGGAGGATTTGGATTATCTCTCACAATTAGCGGCCAGAAAGTTGACTGGCGTAGCCATTTCGGTGACGTCGCTTGACCCAAAAATGGCCCGAACACTCGAGCCTAGGGCGTCATCGCCGGCCACGCGTTTGGCGGCGGTACGCAAACTTGCAGAGGCTGGCATCTATGCCCATGTCAACATCGCCCCGATCATTCCGGGCATCACCGACCACGAGATTGAAGCCATCGTCGCAGCTGCAGCGGAAAATGGCGCTTCCAGTATCAGCTGGATTCCTGTCCGGCTTCCGCATGAAGTCGCGCCGCTGTTTCGTAATTGGCTCGACGCCCATTTCCCCGACCGTGCGTCCAAAGTGATGAACCAGATCCTTGAAATGCGCGGCGGTAAGGACAATGACCCGGAATTTTTCACGCGGATGAAGGGACAAGGACCGTGGGCGGACCTGATACGGGCGCGCATGAAAATCGCCGCCCGTAAGCATGGACTGGACGGCTCCAAATGGGACGTTCGGTCAGACCTTTTTATCGCCCCTAATTTAGATGGCCAGCTTGACTTGTTTTAGGCGAAGGCTGGCTGTCGATGTCCAGCGGATTGAAACGAATCAGGCGGCTTGTTTTGACTGCAGCTTGCCGGTTTACGACCGCCAAACGATATTCGGGATCCGTTACCATTTCCAGAAATGCGCCGCTATTCGGGTAGCGCGCGATAAATGCGTTATCCCAATGGCAGTCTGCTGGTCCGATAACCATTGCCTCCATCTGGCCGCGCCATTCGATGCTACCGCCGACGCGTTCAAAAATCGGACCGCTGGTCCTGCCATATTCTGCATAGGCGCGCGCGCCACTCCCGCCCTCATTGGCGTGTGCATGACCGTCTGGTAGGCCGCAACTTCGTTAAACAGCAACAGGTTAAGCATATGAATGGGTAGATCACGCGGCAGTGATTTGAACAGATCAAATGCCGCGCGGCTGGGATCGACTTAACCGTCGGTCATGCATCAATCCTCCAGAACAAAGTCTTTGAATTGGGCCCGCAATGCGACCTTCTGAATCTTCCCTGTTCCGGTGTGTGGAAGCTCATCGACGAACAAAACGCGGTCGGGCATCCACCATTTGACGATGCGTTCAGCAAGATACGCTTTTACGGCGGCTTCATCGACATCAGCACCTGGCTTACGGACCGCAATCAACACAGGCCGCTCGTCCCACTTCGGGTGGGGAATGCCAATTGCGCCCGCCTCGGCAATGCCGGGGCAACCCACTGCGATATTTTCAAGTTCAACGGAGCTGATCCATTCGCCACCCGATTTGATGACATCCTTGACGCGATCGGTAATTTGCATCGTGCCGTCGGGATGAAGAACCGAGACGTCGCCTGTATCAAACCACTGATCGGCATCCACACAGTCGGCGTCGGCTTTGAAATAGCGCTTGATTACCCATGGCCCCCGAATTTGCAGCGCTCCGGATGTTACGCCATCGCGCGGGGCGACATTGCCGTCCTTGTCAATCACGCGCAATTCAACGCCAAAAGGCGTCCGGCCTTGCTTGCAGACAACGTCGATTTGCGCGTCCAGATCGAGATCGTCCCAATTCGGCGTCGGTGCGCCCATGGTCCCAATCGGAGACGTCTCTGTCATACCCCATGCATGCGAAACACGCACGCCGGTTGTCATCAGGCGTTCGATCATGGCGCGTGGTGCAGCGGAACCCCCAATGGTAACAAGCCGCAGCTTGCCTAATGACGCATCACGACCCGCCGCTGCTTCTGCATCCAAATGCGCAAACATGGCGAGCCACACCGTTGGCACGCCTGCGCTGTGCGTAATCCCCTCTTGCAACATCAGGCCATGAAGCGTTGGCGCGTCGTTAGTGGTCGAGAAAACAAATTTGACGCCAGCGGCGGCGCCAGCAAATGGCAGACCCCAGCTTGCCGCATGAAACATGGGGACGATGGGCAACAGGGCGGATTGAGGGCTCAGATCAAATATGGCAGGTGCAACTTCAGCCATTGCGTGCAGCATGGTTGACCGATGCTGATATAGCACCCCTTTGGGATTGCCAGTCGTCCCGCTGGTATAGCACAGCATACAGGCGTCCCGCTCGTCGCCCGTTGCCCATTCAAAATTGCCATCTTGTCCAGCTATGACCGCACCATAGCTGTCGTCGCGATCAAATATTATATAGTGCTCGACTGTCTTAAGATGCGGCTTCAGGCGATCAATGATTGGCTGGAACATGGCGTCGTACATCAATACCTTATCTTCGGCATGGTTCATGATGTAGATCAGGTCTTCGTCGAACAAGCGGACATTGACGGTGTGAATAACGCCGCCAAAACCGATTGCGCCATACCAAGCGGCCAAATGCCGGTGATGGTTCATCGCAAAAGTAGCAATGCGGTCGCCTTTTTGAAGGCCAAGGGCTGCAAATGCCTGCGCCAGCTTGCGGGCTTCCAATGCGACGCCAGCCCAATGCGTGCGTTCTAAAGTTCCGTCGCTCCAGCGTGTAACGATTTCACGCGTGCCATGTTCACGTGCCGCGTAATCGATAAGGTGCGGTACTCTCAGGTCCCAATCTTGCATGGTGCCTTGCATTCGTCTCTCTCCCTCAATGCATATTTGCCGATCGCAAAACTTTGTGCCCTTTGTGAACGGCTTAGTACACTAATGCCAGTGCTGGCCCTATGGGCGCAAGCTCAACATTATCAACGCCGTCGATCGCCTTCACCTGTTCCAACAAGGATGCGTCGATTCGGTATTTGCGTCCAAGGCTAATCTGCGCCCAGCGCCCGTCAGACGTGCGGGTTTTGATGACCAGTTCGCTTCGACCACCTTCCAATGGCGAGACGAGCTTTGCCAGATGCGCCATCGCATCTTCGGCTAGGACATCGAGTTGCAGCTTCAGGCGCGAGTTACTCGTCAGACTGCCAAGCGCCTTTGCGCTCTTAACCGAAAAGCTGGGCACCTCTTCGCCAGGGCGCATGTCCATTTCGCAATGCAGTAACAGACATTCGGCGTCCTTCGCCCACTCGGCCAGCTGGATGCCGACCGCTTCGTCAAAACAACGGACCGAAAACTGCCCACTCATATCCGAGAAATCGGCAACCATAAAACGCTTGCCTTTGCGCGATTCACGCCACCGGACTCCCTCAATCAATGCGGACATCGTCGCTGCCCTGCGTACGCCCTCTGGGATTGGACCGCTTTCCAACCAGACTGCATAAGGTTTTGCGCCATGACTTGCGGCAACAGCCTCATATTGCGAGCAGGGATGCGCCGAGAAATAGAAGCCGAAGGCGTCCTTCTCCTGATTCATCTGCTCGCCAGGTGCCCAATGCAGGTTGCGGTCGATGCGCAGCTTAGCCATGTCTGAACCGGCGCCACCGAACAATCCCCCCTGCCCGCTTTCACGCGAATCGCGTGCCGATTGTGCCGCCGCCAATAGGGTTTCTGCGGCGGCATGGACCGCAGCGCGGTTACCCTCGAGCAAGTCGAATGCGCCTGCGGCCGAAAGATTCTCAAGACTGCGCCGGTTGATCTGGCTTGGGTCAGCACGGTCGGCAAAGTCATCAAGGCTTTTGAAATGCCCTGAACCCTCACGCTCGGCGACCAGTACTTCCATCGCGCGCTCACCGACATTTTTAATGCCCCCCAAGGCATAGCGGACAGCATGCGTACCATGCCCGTCGGTCTCGACCGTGAATTCTGCTTCGCTGCGATTGATGTCCGGTGGGAGGCAAACAACGTTCAATCTGCGCATATCATCCATAAATGTCGCAAGCTTGTCGGTCTGGTGCATGTCGAAGCACATGGATGCCGCGAAAAACGCCTCGGGATGATGCGTTTTCAGCCACGCCGTTTGATATGCAAGCACGGCATAAGCAGCAGCATGGCTTTTGTTGAAACCATAGCCGGCAAATTTGTCGATTAAGTCGAACAGTTCATTTGCGCGGTTGGCGGTGATGGCGTGCGTGGCACATCCACTCACGAACCGTTCGCGTTGCGCATCCATTTCGGCCTGAATCTTCTTACCCATGGCCCGGCGCAGCAAATCTGCTTCACCAAGGCTGTATCCCGCCAGTATCTGGGCGGCCTGCATGACCTGTTCCTGATAGACGAAGATGCCGTAGGTTTCATTCAGCACCGGTTCCAGCAAATGATGCGGATATTCGATGCTTTCCTCACCATTTTTGCGTCGACCGAACATGGGGATATTGTCCATTGGACCAGGCCGATAGAGCGACACCAGCGCGATGATATCGCCGAAATTGGTTGGTTTTACGGCAGCAAGCGTACGCCGCATCCCTTCGGATTCCAGCTGGAACACGCCGACCGTATCGCCGCGCTGCAACAGTTCGTAGACTGCGGGATCATCATGCGGCAAAAGGTCGAGATTGACCGAAATGCCTCGTTTTTCCAGCATCTGGCATGCTTTTTGTAAAACTGATAATGTCTTAAGGCCCAGAAAGTCGAACTTAACCAAACCAGCACTTTCGACATATTTCATGTCGAATTGTGTGACCGGCATGTCGGAGCGTGGATCGCGATATAGCGGGGCCAGCTCTGAAAGCTCCCGGTCGCCAATCACCACGCCTGCTGCGTGGGTAGAGCTGTGGCGCGGCAGACCCTCGAGCTTCATCGCAAGGTCGAACAGGCGTTTGACCTGAACATCGCGGCGATATTCCTCGCGCAATTCCGCAACACCTGCCAACGCGCGTTTGAGGTCCCATGGGTCAGCGGGCAAATTTGGTACTTGCTTGCACAGGCGGTCGACTTGACCGTAACTCATCTGCAGCACGCGGCCTGTATCGCGCAGAACGGCACGCGCTTTCAGCTTACCAAAAGTGATAATCTGGGCCACTTGGCGCGTGCCATATTTCTTCTGCACATAACGAATGACTTCGCCGCGGCGCGTTTCGCAGAAGTCGATATCGAAGTCAGGCATGGACACGCGGTCGGGGTTGAGGAAGCGTTCGAATAGCAGGCCAAGCTTTATCGGATCCAAATCCGTAATCGTAAGCACCCAGGCGACGAGCGAACCTGCCCCCGATCCACGCCCCGGACCGACCGCAATATCCTGTTCCTTCGCCCATTTGATGAAATCGGCAACGATCAGGAAATACCCCGAAAAGCCCATAGTGCAAATGACGTCGGCTTCGAATGTCAGGCGATCAAAATAGACCTTTCGTTCCGCTTCGTCGGTTATGCCGGCAATACGCAGCCTGTTCTCCAATCCAAGGCGCGCATCTTCGCGCAATTGGGCATCTTCGGCCGTCCGGTCGCCCGCAAGGCTGGGCAAAATCGGGCTGCGATAGGGCGCCAAGGCAGTGCAACGTTGTGCAATGACAAGCGTGTTT
>Ga0105050_10006183_pt1 | contig 15008 bp, 13 predicted proteins | sample FRY01_FD_78088 | JGI IMG/M metagenome (GOLD analysis project Ga0105050, IMG submission 78088) | Freshwater microbial communities from Lake Fryxell liftoff mats and glacier meltwater in Antarctica - FRY-01 | ecosystem: Environmental > Aquatic > Freshwater > Ice > Glacier meltwater ... | reverse complement strand
GCAAGCTTGCCGCGCACAAGTCTGGAATTCCTCATCGTAGTTCCCCGTCGCTGCCGGCAAGACGCCCGGAATGGCATACAGAACCGAAGCCTGCTGCGGCGGCAATGAACCGGCAATGAGTCGAGTCCATTTTACGGCGAAGCGAATCCGGATCTCCAAACGAGGTGTGCAAAAATGCCCCCCGCGCAAGCCTTGCCCGCGCCTCCACCCCCCGCTATAGCCCGCCGCGCCGCAGCGATCCGGAGACGAGGGTGAGTGGCTGAAACCAACGGTTTGCTAAACCGTCGTACTGGTAAATCCGGTACCGAGGGTTCGAATCCCTCCGTCTCCGCCATTTTGTTGCCAAAACGCGCTTAAATCCGCGGTTTTGAAATTTCGGCCCCACCGCCCGCCCAACCGAAGCAGATTCACCTGATTCTCATGCCGACGAAGCGAGCGAACTGGCGTCGGATCATGAATAAAAAGTCCTGCGGCTGGGGCCAACAAGCTCGACCTGGCCCACTATCCTCGCACGTCCCCGATGAGACAGGTGCAAAGTCACCTCGCGCACAGCTTCGTCCGAACCAATCACGGCGTATTTGACAAAGCACCCTAATCGCCCAAGTCTCACCGTTAGCCCGCTCACAAGCTGGACCAGCCGGCCTGCTGTTTCGTCATTCGCCTTATGATTTTTCAAGAAGTGTTTGTTCCTCGAAAGCCGAGAAATGCTAAGAAGAACAGGCTCCCGACGATCAAGCACCCCGCTCCAATCCGCGCCCACATAGTTTAACCATTGGGCGCAAAACACTAGTAAGATGATTCCTTCTTTGGTAAAATCGAACGAGAACCTTTGAAGCGCATCGATTGATATATAAACGCCAGAATCTCGCCTAACAGCGCGAGATACGATTGGCAGATGTTCCGCCTTTAGCCCTGTGATGTCTGTGACCCATCCTGATAGATCAATTACGTCTCCTATTTCCAATTCATCTAAATCCAAAGCCTCATATGTGATCTCTAAAATATTATTCAGCCTATTGAGTGCGTCGTTTGATGCTATGGATAGCACCCTATTTTTCGGTCCTAATAGATCATCGTCATTTAATATAATATCTTGCTGCTTGGCGGTGTAAGTTTCAGCAAGTGCATCCCACTCTTTCACTTGCCTCCAATATTCCTGCTCTTCTCGCTCTGAAATTTCGGCCGCGACCCGAGTCGCTTCTTCTCGCGTCTTTTCTTCAAGCTGAACCCGATCTCTAGCCGCAGTCCTCCTTGCCTCAGCTAGCGCCTCTGCGTCTTGTGAATTTTCGTGTCCGTGTGCCTCGGGGCTAATCCCGATGCGCGCCTCAAGTGCGCCATTCCGCCAGCCGCTCTTCTCGAGCTCCCTTGTGGCGCTGTACCAACCGCCGCTATATGCATCACCGCAGTTCGTTGCGCTCCAACTTTCTCCAAGGCTATGAAGAGCTTCCCGGGTTGTTATTGCACAACGAGAAATACCCTTCCTCGCGTCCTCGCGCCCCAGCTTTGCCCAGCGACGCGCAGCACCCCTAGCCACGGGCACAGACTGTTCCTTGATGCTGAGTTGGCGCGGCAGGTCGTAATCCCAGTCGCGAAGGCTGCGGATATCGGCATCTGCCTTTTCATAATCGCGATGCCAAGCAAGATGGTCGGGATTGAACTCGCCCACACTGCGGGAAACGCGCTCCTCTTGTTCCACAAAACCTACGGTGAACAACATTGCTATTGCCACCCTACCCACTTGGCCAAATTCAGAGGGCAAAGTCAGACTTTGGGCGAATTCAATCGGCATGATGGCGCCCGCCGCATGAAAACCTAAAATGGCTCCGCCAAGAAACAATGCGTATGCTTTGGCTTTTTGTACGGGGGAAAGTGGATAATTTAATATAGAATCTGGTAACGATGATTGTCCTCGGAGCCCATAGGACCAGTCTCTAATAGCCAGATACTTGAGAAATAATTTCGGTGCGAGCAAACTAGCCGAAGCATACACGCCCGAGTAGAGGGCGAGCATCGTCGCCAAAGCAAGCAGGACACTACGCGTTGGTTCGGACAAGTCAGTTCCCCCTTGTCGCGGCGCGATCTCGCCGCGGCCAACTACCGCGGCCGTACAAGGTATATACCCAGTAAGCGAACCTGTGGTGCAAAATTTCTAGAGCCGCCCTCCACTAGGACGATCCCGGGGGGAAGGCCCGAGGTCGTTTCTGTAAGGGATGGCCGTGACCGACTCACACGAGACACACTCGGGCCGGCAGTGCCTGGCCGTGCGACTGCTGCCGGTTCTTTCCTAGCCGTTTAGGCGTGCGAGCAAGTTTCGCACGCTCGAAGCATACCATTGCCCCCGGCGCGGGGTTAGCATGCCACCGTCGTTCAGTGCCGCCGCCAAGCCCACCAACGATGTGATGCCCCGACCCCGCATGTCTTCAATCACGGGCCGCAATTGCTCGGCACGATCAGTCGCGTCAGCTTTGACCACTTCTACAGCGGCTAGGTTGCCCTTCTGAGCGCGTCTAAGCGAGGCAGCGCCGTTCGGGTTGCCCAATCGCCGCCCGCGCGCCTTCGCGGCTTGTAGGGCCACCCTAGTTCGATCAGAGATGGCTTTCCGTTCCGTACGCGCGATCACCGCCATGATGCCCACCACAGTTTCGTTCATTTCAGGCATATCCGCCGCGACGAACGGTACGTTGCTCTCCTGAAGAGCGGTAAGAAAGGCGGCAGACCGAGAGAGGCGATCCAACTTGGCTACCACCAAGGTGGCACCCGTTACCTTGGCACGGTGAAGTGCCCTCGTCAGTTCAGGCCGATCGGCGCGTTTTCCACTTTCTACTTCGACGAACGGCGGCGCGACGATGTCCCAGCCCTTCGCCGCGCACAGGGTTTCGACTGCATGCTGTTGTGCTTCTAAGCCCAGCCCCGAGCGCCCCTGCGCTGCCGTCGAAACCCGATAGTAGACCACTGCCTTCATGTTCCGCTCCCTTACAAATCTGTGTAACGAGCGTTAGGCGGTTTTGTATATCGAGACAAGCGGAATTTTCGCTGTCATTCGTGAGGCTCAGCCAAGCAGGCGCAGCGCCTCCACTGAGCATCCCTCCTGCCTTGCGGCTTGGATACGTTCGTGAGCTTGCATGACGATCGATTGCACCCGCGCGTCGATCTGATGGCTCGGCAGTGGCAGGGCCTCACCAGCGGAGGTCACATCGATCCGGTCCCCATATTTCCGCGGAGCCAGCTTGGACATCAGCCATTTGCGGGTTTCGACTTGGAGCTTGGATCGTTGCACGTCCCCGCTGGCGGTGCTTGGATCGTCGGCAAGTTCAAGTATATCCTCGGCCATCAGCTCGGCCTGGAGCTGCTTCGCGCGCGCGTACTGCTCTTGAAATTCAGGGTAGCGATTGAGCCAGGCCATGATTGTCTGCCAAGCTGGGAGACTCGGCCGCTCTGCACAAAGGTGCCGCAACCCGACGGTTGATGTTGCCACGGCTTCACAGACCAATCGGGCCCGTTCATGGGTGTAAAGGCTGTTGCCGTGTGTCCCGGGAAGTCTATGTGCGGGTGCGCCATGATCGTGTGTCATGCTGACAATATATTTGATAATCCACTCTCTATCAATTCAGAACCATCGGCGCGGGGGGTTGCGGGTGTATGCAGGCGGTGAACCAACTGGTGGCCGAACATATTCATTCCACCGTTTTTTTGTTGAATGGCACAAACTATACCCGCAAATACCCGCTATACCCGCAAGATTTTCCATCGCTGCTGCTTCGAATGGGTATCAAGCTGGCCAGTGATCTTGAGACCGTCCACCACGCGCCCCTTATGGCGCCTGAGAAAGTGGCCAAGCCGGCTTGCCTCAATGCCACCGTGAGCATTCCCCACGACTTCCACGAGGGAGTCGGGCGCGTTTTGCGGCGTTTCGCATACCTCACGTGCCCCGATGGCCGCAACAAGCTCTCCAGCCGTCAGTGCCCCCCCCGGGGTGAGCTTGCATAGGTATGGCAGGACGATGCGAAGTGTCGCCAGGTTTGGATCGTCTGCCCTAGCGCTATCCATCGTGTCGACGGGGTCCGCGCAGCCTAGCCACACCAACGACGAGCGGACCAAGCGACTCCATGTTTCGAACGATCCAAGCGGCGGCAGCAATCCAGGGAAACCCGCCTGAACGTATGCACGGACAATGGTTAGCGCGGCCGCTACGTAAGTTCCCCGATCGCCAAGTATCAACTGAAGCGGATCTTTAGAGAACGTGCGAAGCTCTGGCCGTTCGGTGTTCGGATCGAGTGCGCAAACAATTGCGCGGCGCGTCAAATCGCCTTCCAATTGCACGTTGTTCCCGGTCGCAAAACAAGTGGCACGGCCCTGCACGAGGACCTTTTCGGAGCCCCCAAGAGGGCGTATTGTAACGCTCGGGCGTTCGATCATCATGCATAGCCAATCACCGCCCAGTCGGCCGTTGATGTTGTCGATCGAAATAATAGGTTGGCCGCCTAAAAGAGCCGCAACTAGACGTTTCTCCGTCTCCTCTTCATTCCGCCCCGCAGCGAGAACTGGAGCCCGATCTCCAGTCAGGATGGCTGATGCCAAATCTACGAGATAACTCTTCCCACTGCCAGCCACGGTTGCCGTTACTACGTGCATAGGGGCGACGGCCATCGCGCCTCGAACCACGGGGGTTATCAACGCGGATAGGGCGACTGATCGGCTGGCATCGTCGGCGAACGGGAAGTCGGCAAGCAGACGTTCTAGCTTATCGAGCGATTCTAGGGCGTCTGCACGGGTTGGAGCCGCACAGAGGGAAGGGAGTGCCGGCGGATCGATGAGCAGCAATTGAGTGGCTTCATCGTAACCCTCATCAGCAAGCAGTGAGCCATCCGGGCGCAGCGTTGGGGTCGTGATAACCCCGGCCAGCGGCCGCAGGGTCCATTCGCCATCGCGTGACAAGATCGTCCGCGCAACGGCCAAGGGCGCGTTTATTCGCACCGCCCCCTTCGGTGGAGCGCCGTGCTTAACCCATATTGCAGCGCGGCCAAGATGATCAATAAGACTATAGACGTCCACCTTGACGAGTCTTGGCACCTTGGTGCTGTGGCCATCGGACGATCGCAATTCATCAACGATGGGTTTGACCAAGCCACCTCTGACAAAGATGGGGGCTCCCGCCTCCAGCATGGCCAACTCCCCCTGAGTCGCCATCGCCGGCAGGGCACCAGCTACAACATGAATCTTAGGTAGATGATCCTCGTTTGCCGTTGAAAGTGCACCATCCCGTAGCGCCCGATCGACCTTCGCTTTAATGAGGTTTGGAGTCCAAGGGTTACCAGGATCATGGTTCACCATCTTTTGCGCCGCGTGGATCAGGGCCGCGCTGGCGATGGAGGAACTCAGTTCCCCGCGTGCAACAAGCCGCCCCATTCGCAAGCCAGCGTCGTTTAGCGCTTTCTCCTGACTACCGTTCGGCGCGTGGCGTATGCTAGCGCACTCGCTCTCCAAAGCCTCCAGCCTATCCGGTGTATCGGTGCCGGCCCGTGTTGCACACGGATAACTGCCAAGGGCGCGGGAGCCGCTTTTGCCCGTCGATGGCCGGTCGATTAGCGCCAACAGCTGCGGGGGTGCATCGATAACCTCGCGATCGTTTGCCCAAGTGTAAACTGCCCCCGTGGGATGCACTGAGGGCGGCACGATTATGTAGCCCCCCTTGCCCCGGACTTCTGCGCCGGGAAGGTTCGGGAAGGGCCACTTGCCGTCCGCAGACCGTTGCGCGTTTTTAAGCGGACGGGCAGGATCATGATTGAAGAGGAGATGATAGCCCTTGCCGGTGTTGCTCCGGAGCGTCGCTGGCAGCGGACCCGGCCATGCAGCTTCAAACAGTCGAGGATCGTCAACGTCCAAGGCTGACATGCCACTGGCTTCGCCCGTCGGCACACCGATAAGGGCGTCTGGCCATCGCCTCCACCAAGAGCAGATCACGTCTGGCTTTGTCGACGCGTTCTTGAACCCTCCAGCTATCCTCGGGCTCTTGTCAGGGAAACACGGAAATACGGGCCAGCCGCGCGCGGCGTATTCAAGCGCGGCTTGGAGCATAATCCCAGAATGCGACGGTTCGGCGGTCATGCCGCAGCACCCGTCAAGAGTTCGGTGAGGCTGGACTGAGGCACCAGCCGCCGCCTACCGATTTTCAAGGTCGGCAGTTCACCGCGATCGATCATACGGTAGAGCGTAGCAATCGACAGGTTGCTGCGGAGTGATACTTCTTGGAGAGAAAACGCGACCAGGCGATCGTTGTGGTGTGACTGGGTAAGCATAGTAACCTCGCTTCAATGTGCGAGGCGAAGAGTCGCAGGATCAATCAAATCGCGGAAGTGAAGTTAATTAGGGAAAATTTGGAAATGGGAGTGAGGTCGTCAAAATGGTCTCACCCCGACGAGCCATATTAGCATAAAAGTCGTGCCACTTGAACGCGTTTTTCTCTCGGGCTCGCAGAGCCTTTCGTTGCCGGTCGCCAACCAATTTGTAGCCCGGGGCCAGTCTGCGTTGGATCGATCCGCGCGATAGTGCGCGTCGCCCTTTTGTTAGGACAAGCACAGCCAGAAATCGCCGGTGGGCGGTTTTCACGAGCGGATCGGTGTAAAGCCCGGCCGCAACGATGCCAGACGGATCTATCACCGCCGCCGATTGAAGTGTCGGCCATCGGATGCGCGCAAACGCGTGCGCTTCCTCCCTCGGGATGGGGATAGTGAACAACCGCTTTTTGTGACGGCGGCGCGCTGAGATACTGAGCCGGATCGCGAGCGACTCAAGTAGGGGTATTTGCGGCCGATGAGGGCCTCCGCCCGCCTCTAAAGCCCCTTGGACCTTTTCTGACAGTATCCATCGGCTGACAGCCGCAGCGTGCCATGACGTTAGTCTGACTTGGACTGTACCTGCCTTGGGCATCAGCCAGCGCGACGGCCGATCGGCACCACTTTCGCGCTTTCCCCTTCAAGGTAGTCGGCCCATAAATCCATGAGGTGCCGTCGCTTGTCGAGGTATTTGGTTCGCCGATAGGCAGCCTCAACCTTGTTCTGGATTGTATGCGCCAGAGCGGCCTCGGCGACCTCGCCCGGCACGCTGGTGCGCTCCGCTGCCCAATCTCGGAAAGTAGAGCGCCAGCCGTGCACCGTCATGCCGGGGGCAGCTTCACGCATCACTTTGGACACCGCCGCGTCCACGATCGGCTTGCCTTTCTTGAGGCCCGGAAACACATACTCAGCGCCATCGACCCGCGGAATAGATCGAAGAAGCGATAGGGCCGGCTTGCTTAGTGGCACGATGTGCTCGGCCCCCGCTTTCATCCGATCGGCCGGAACGGTCCAGGTCGCTTTTTCCAAGTCCAACTCATCCCATCTAGTGCCCCGCGCTTCTCTCGACCGCGCTCCGGTTAGGATGAGCAAGCGCAGACACTGCCGAGCGGCCCCCACACCGTCGCCAAGTTTGCGCCAGATGGCAGGCGCATCCTCCACCGCCACTGCGGCATGATGCCCGGATTTTTTCGGCTGCGGCGGCAATCCCATGCGAATTGCACGGACCGGCAATTCATGATCCCGGTGCCCATGCGCCGCTGCCCATGCGATCACCGTCGCGATGCGCTGTAGGACGCGGCGGGCCGTCTCAGGCACCCGAAGCCAGAGCGGCTTCATCGTTCGCACCACGGCTGGAACGTCAACTTGATCCACCGGCAGGGCACCAAGGGTAGGAAACGCGAAGTCTCGAAGCGTGCCAATCCACTGGGCGCCGTGCTTGGCATTGCGGAAGCCAGACGCGCGTTCGGCGAAAGCGGTTTCACAAGCCTCGGCAAAAGTCGGCATGACCCTCGCCAGTTCGCGTTTGCGTGCGACCGGGTCGACACCCTCCCGCGCGACCTTGCGATGCTTCGCGCTTTGCTCGCGTGCCTCAGCAAGCGACACGTCTGGATAGCGCCCCAGTCCAATGTCGCGGCGCTTCCCGCCCGGCGCCCGAACTCGCGCAAGCCACGATGACGCTCCGCTTGGCTGGACCACAAACAGGAGGCCATCGCCTACGGAATGACGTCCCGGTTTCCGCGCTAAGGTTTCAACTTCGCGAACGGTTATTGAACGACTGCGTTTTTCCATGCCAACCACCAACCCCACCGCCAACGTGCGCAATCATGCTATCGTGTGAGAGGCTGTGATGCAATCCAATCGCATAATCGGCAGAAACGCGCGCGGCAGAGTGTGGCGGTGAGAGACCTTGACTAGTAAGTTGCGCGGACTCCGTCTCCGCCACCGACCCCCAGCACCTTTCTCCTGTTACAGGGCGGTACGCAGAAGTCGCGGGGTTGCGCGGGTTCAAGTGCCCCAATCCGTAACAGACGCGGCGCAAAAGGCGTCTTCCGGAGGCTTTTTGCCTGCCGTTCGAACGCTCGTCTCCGCGCGGATCGCCATCGGTCCGGTTTGCCTGTTATTGGCGGTAACAGGGAAAATCATCAAAATCGCCGCCCAAAACAGGGATATGAGTCCGCCAAGAGCCTCCAGCAGCCGGAAAAGCCACGCATTTCCGCGAGTTTCTGGAGCTGCAAACTGACTTCCCTGTTATTCTCCATAACAGGCTATTTAATCGACCATAACAGGGCATTTAATTGCGCGGAACAGGGCCATTATCCGACATAACAGGGTGCCAGCAGAAGCGGCTTATTGGACGATGAGCCCGCAGCCCAGTAGTTCGCGTTGCGCAGTCCAGGCGAGCGGGACATCGCCGTTGACGAATGTTTCGAGATTGAATCCGTGCGGCTGCCGCCCGGCGAACATGTCACGCTGGATGTCGGGCGCGAGCAGCGCGAGGCGCAGGATCTTGCGCTCGTAGATCGAGACGGGCGCGGCATCGAGCAGCGGCCCGCGGGAATCGCGCGCCAGCATGCGGTGGGCGCGGCGCAGGGCGGCGATCAGCGTGGAGTCCGGTCCGTCGGTCGGTGCTGCGCCTCGGGTCGTGGAGGCACAACGATCCGAACCGAGGCAGATCGGCACGAGGATTTGTGCGGTCATCCGATCGGCGCCAAGCAGGCGCTCCTCGCTTGCCAGTTCTACGTGCAGGCCCTTGGGCCTGGCGATAGTCACATCCACACGGTCGGAATGGATCTGCACCGCGCGAATCGCTTCGAGGCCGGCGGCCGGGTCACGCAACCAGCGCCGGCAACTGTCCGTCAGAATCTGCTCGATGCGCGGGGCGGCAATCCGGCGAACGATGCCATCAGGGTTCGCCCTGCCGCCCTGCTGGAGGGATGCCGAGACGTAGTAGCGGTAGAGCCGCCCGGTATGACTGCGCGAGAACGTTGGTGACATCGGCTCGCCAACGGCATCCCGGATCCTGCCGGTCAGCGGCGCGCGCATGACCCGGCCTCCTTCGCTGAGCCGGTGACGTCGCGCATTGCCGTCAAGAAGCTGCTGGACTGCAGCGAACACCGGGTCGCCGACGATCGCGAGATGCGCGCCGGCAAAAACCTGGTCCTTGTGAACGATCTGACCGAGGTAGACCCGGTTGCGCAGCAGGTGGAACAGCGCGCCGCGGCTGAACGTCGCGCCTCCGGTCGTGCGACCGGCCAGCGTGGTATGCCGCTTGGACACGATGCCCGAGGTATGAAGCTCGCGCTGCAGCGCATGCACCGAACCCAGCTCCAAATATCGCGCAAAAATATGCCTGACGGTGACGGCTTCGGCGTCGTTGACCCTGAGCGTCCGGCTGCCGGGCTCGGGGATATCGTAGCCGAGCGGCGGTACCCCGCCCATCCACATGCCTTTGGCCTTGGAGGCGGCGATCTTGTCGCGGATGCGCTCGCCGGTCACCTCGCGCTCGAACTGGGCGAACGAGAGCAGGACGTTGAGCGTGAGCCGGCCCATCGACGAGGTGGTGTTGAACGCCTGGGTGACCGAGACGAAGCTGACGCCCTTGGCATCGAACCGCTCGACGATGCGGGCAAAGTCTGCAAGGCTGCGGGTCAGGCGGTCGATCTTGTAGACCACGACCACATCGATCCGGCCGCGCTCGATATCGTCAAGAAGGCGCTGAAGCGCGGGGCGGTCCATCGATCCGCCCGAATACCCGCCATCGTCGTAGCGGGTCGGCACCACCCGCCAGCCTTCGCCGATCTGGCTCTTTGCGTAAGCCTCGCCGGCCTCGCGCTGGGCGTCGAGGCTGTTGAACGCCTGGTCGAGGCCTTCGTCGGAACTCTTGCGGGTATAGACCGCGCATCGTTTGAGCGGCGGCTTGCTCATTGCGCGTCCCGCAGACCGAAAAACCGTGGCCCGTTCCAGCGCGATCCTGCGATCGCGGTCGCGGCGGCCGAGAGGCTTGGATAGTGCCGGTCCTGCCAGCGGAACCCCTGCGCCTCAACCACCACCTCCACCTCGCGGCCTTGCCAGATGCGGGTCAGGCGGGCGCCGATGCCAAGTTCGAGGCCCTCGGCGCGAACCCGGCCGGTGCGCTCGACCAGTCGCCGGGTCTCGGCATCAAGCCCGCCGTTGGCCTCGGCTTGCACCCGCCAGGCGAGCAGCATCCGCAGGATAGGGACCGAGCGGAGCGGTGGGGGGGCGCCGTAGCGCTGCCCCCAGAGCTTGCGAAGCGCTTCGAGGTCCATGCGACCGATCTCGACCACGAGACCGTCGATGCGCGCGGTGCTCATGCCAGCTTCTCCGCGCGATAGCGGCGGATGCCATCGACCTTGTCCGAAGTGATCGCGAGCCCGCGCTTCTTGAGTGCGCCCGCGATGGCGCCGCGCACCGAATGCTGCTGCCACCCGGTGGCCGCGACCAGTTCGGCGATGCTTGCTCCGCTGGACGCGAGCAAGAGGGCTTCGACGCGGTCGAGCTTGGAAGGCGCCTTGTCGGGCTTAGTTGCGGCGATGGCGGTGCCCGGGCCGGTCGTGCCTGCTGGCTTGGGTTCGCGCGCCATGCGGCGGGGCTTGCGCGTGGTGACAGCCATAGGCTGGTCGCTGGAGTTGGTGCCGGTCATTGTCGTTCTCCGGTAGCGCGTCCGGGGAAATCCCGGGCGCTACCGCCACGAGCCCGGCTCGCCGGGCAGGACGCAGCAATGCTCGGGTTCGCGGCCCAGTCCAGTCGAATGTGCGAAACGTGCGTTATCCCCATGTTCGTGCGCTACCCTGGTGGCCAAAGCGGGAACGTTCTGCTATTGTTCGAAGATGGTCAGCACCCCCGCGCTGGCAGCCCAGGCTGCCGCCCGCCCGCTGACGGTCGTCTACCGGTCGACCGCCAGCCTCGTCCCCGACCCCCGCAACGCGCGTACTCATCCCAGGCGACAGATCGAGCAGATTGTCGCCTCGATCGCTGCGTTCGGGTTCACCAACCCGATCCTTGCCGATCCCGAGGGACGGCTGATCGCCGGGCATGGGCGGTTGCTCGCGGCCAAGCAGATGGGCTTCAGCGAAGTCCCGGTGGTCGAACTGGCGGGGCTCAGCGAAGCGCAGAAGAAGGCGCTGCGGCTTGCCGACAATAAGATCGCGCTCAATGCCGGGTGGGACATCGAGATCCTCAAGCTCGAGCTGGCAGAGCTGTCGCTCCCCGAGTTCGACATGGACCTTGGCCTGACCGGGTTCAGCTCGGGCGAGATCGACGTGATCCTGGCCGAGAAGGTCGATCCCGAAGAAGAGATCATTCCCGCGGTGCCGGTTGAACCGCGTGCTCGTATCGGCGACATCTGGCAGCTTGGCGAACACCGCATCGGTTGCGGCGACGGCCGCGACGTCGAGTTCCTCCGCGCGATCGTCGGTGAGGGCCAGGCAATCGATGCAGCGTTCCTCGACCCGCCCTACAACGTGAAGATCAACGGCCATGCCAACGCGAAGGGACGCCACCGCGAGTTCGCCATGGCTTCGGGCGAAATGACCACCGATGCGTTCCGCGTATTCCTGCGCGAAACCCTCTCGGCCTGCGAGCGCGTCTCGCGCGGCGGTTCGGTCCACTTTGTCTGCATGGACTGGCGCCATCTCGACGATGTCAGCGCGGTCGGCGGCGAGGTCTATAACGCGCTACTCAACATCTGCGTGTGGAACAAGAGCAACGCCGGGATGGGCTCGCTCTACCGCTCGAAGCACGAGATGGTGTTCGTCTACCGCGTCGGCGACGCTGCCCACACCAACACGGTCGAGCTTGGCAGGCATGGCCGCAACCGCACCAATGTGTGGGATTATTCCTCGGTCAACTCGATGCGCGGCAGTCGGCGCGAGGATCTTGAGTTGCATCCGACCGTCAAGCCGGTGGCGATGGTGGCCGATGCGATCTGCGACGTGACCCGCCAAGGCGAACTGGTCCTCGACATCTTCCTTGGCTCGGGCACCAGCCTGATCGCGGCCGAGCGGGTCGGCCGCCGGTTCCGCGGGCTCGATATCGATCCGGCATATGTCGATGTCGCGATCGAGCGCTGGGAGAAGTTAACCGGCAGAACCGCAACGCTGCTCCACCGCGCGACCAGGGACGAGGTCGCTTGACCCGCGGCGGTGACACCCGGTTCGCCGCCGGGCAATCGGGCAACCCAGCCGGACGACCCAAAGCGCGCCGCCCGCACATCTCGGCGTTCGATATCATCTTCGACAAGACCCTGACCGTGACCCAGGGCGGGGTCGAACGCGAACTGACCGTCGAAGAGGCGCTCCAGTTGCAGACCTATCAGGCTGCTCTCAAGGGCAGCAGGATGGCGGTGCGCGCCGTGCTCAAGATGATCGAGAAGCGCGAGACGGCGCTGACCAAGCTCAATCCTCCAGTCCATCGCGGCGCCCGGATGGAAATCGAGCACGACTCGCCCAATGCCGAGGCCGCCCTGCGTTTGCTGGAGATCGCGGTCGACGGTCACGTGCCTCCGGGCGGCGGCGAAGGCGCAAGGACGCTCAAAATCACAACCTGGGCTGCCCAGGCTGCGATCAGCCGGCCCGGACGGCGCGCCTACACCGACAAGGATCGTGAGGATATCAACCGCTTCACGCTCGATCCGGACAAGCTACGCTGGCCCCGGGCAAAACGTCGATGAGCGATGCTCCTGCGAAGACCGAAGACCTTGGTGTGGGCTACAAGCGCCCGCCTGCAGCGACGCGGTTCGTAAAGGGGCGCAGTGGCAATCCTCGGGGGCGGCCCAGGAAACGCCACCGCGAGATCCCCTACAACACCGTGCTGGGCCAGATGGTGACCATTCGCGAGGACGGTCGTGAGCGGCGGGTGACCGCAGCCGAAGCGTTCGTCCTGCAGCTGACCCGCAAGGGTCTGCAGGGAGACAGCTCCTCGGCCCGGGCATCGCTTGCGGCCATCGAAACCGCGCGAGCTAGTCGCTCACCTCCCGGGGCTGACGAGATCCTTCGCATCATAATCATCGGTTACGGCGTGGGATGCGTGCTTCGTATCCTGGGCATGGGAACCAAACGCAATCCTCTCGACAAGGAAAAGGTCCGCTGGGAGCTCAACCCCTGGATCGTCGAGGCGGCGCTCGCGCGGCTCGGATCCCGGCGGCTCAGTGAGGCGGAGCAGCGCGAGGTGGTAAAGGTTACCCGTTCTCCAGAGAAGATAAGCTGGCCGGAATGGTGGACGGAGCGCGGGTAATGGATGGCCCCGCCGAATTGCGGCACTTAAGAGCGCATCATTCGTAATGATGGGGTCAGAGGTTCGAATCCTCTAAGCGGCACCATAACTTTCAGCAGGGAAATCCAGCGGGTTGAGCGGAAGGACCTTCCGGCTGGGTCCGAGTTTGGGTCCTGTTTGGGGCGCTTTGGGCAAGGAAAGTTTCCCATCATCCGGCGGCTCGCCCCGAGAAATTTTCAAAGAGCGACGCTACTTTGTCTGCTTCAATGGCGCGTCCGAAGAGATACCCTTGTCCCAACTCGCAACCGTGCTTGATCAAGAACTTTTTTTGGTCCTCGGTCTCGACACCTTCTGCGACGATTTCGATATTCAAACTCTTTGCCAAGTCGATGACCGCACATACGATAGCACGGACCTCTGGGTCGGTCGTGACTTTGGCGATGAATGAACGATCGATTTTCAGCACGTCCACCGGATAGTCGCGCAGGTGAGACAGAGACGAGTAGCCAGTCCCGAAGTCATCCAGCGCGATTCGGACTCCGGCTTCTGATAACTGCGTGAGAGCCCTGCCTACGAGGTCGGACCCACGCTCGAAGAAGACATGCTCGGTGATCTCGATCTCTACCAAGTGAGGGGGAATGTCTTGTTCCCGCATACGAGCCAGGAGCCGCGCTGCGAAGTCGTTGCGCAGAAACTCCACCGGAGCAGCATTGATTGCAACAAAGCCAATGGGAACCCCCCTATCAAGCCAGCCGCGCACGTCGCTAAATACGCGACGCTGCATCAGTTCTCCAATTTTGGAAGCAAGTTCGTAGTCCTTGAAGGCTTCGGCTACCGTCTCTGGATTTTGGATACCTCGGGTCGCATGGTGCCACCTGAGCAGAGCCTCGAATCCCGCAATCCGGCCTGTGATCAGATTTATCTTCTGCTGGTAGTGCGGTTCTACTGACCTTCGATTGAGCGCATTGCGAGCAAGGTTTAGCTGCGAGGATACCAACTGGGCTTCCTGGCGCATGTGCTGGTGGAACATTCTCGTTCCGCCCCGGCCACTTTCTTTCAGTGCGTAGAGAGCCGTGTCCGCATTTTTGAATAGGTCATTCGCAGACTGGGCGTCAGCAGGAAAATGAGCGCCGCCGATACTCGCGCCAGCGCTCATCACCCGGCCATCATACCTGATTGGCTTCTGCAAACGCGCGAGAATGGACGCGCCTGCCGCGGCTAGATCAAGCTCCCCTTCTTTTCCTTCCAGTATAACAGCGAACTCGTCGCCACCTAGCCCGTAAAATTCATGAGGCTGTTGGTTTTGGGGTTTTGAGCGGTTGGGCTGAGGGCTTCGGCAGCGCCAGGCGCAGGTGATCATCGCGCCTGTTTCATCGCGGATTTTCGAGAGGTTTGCGGAGCTTCTGGACGGGGGTTCAGTGTCGGCGGCACGGCCGCATTGGT
>Ga0105050_10006182_pt1 | contig 15009 bp, 13 predicted proteins | sample FRY01_FD_78088 | JGI IMG/M metagenome (GOLD analysis project Ga0105050, IMG submission 78088) | Freshwater microbial communities from Lake Fryxell liftoff mats and glacier meltwater in Antarctica - FRY-01 | ecosystem: Environmental > Aquatic > Freshwater > Ice > Glacier meltwater ... | reverse complement strand
TGCGGAGGTTTTCGGTCAGAGATGATGATTTCACCTTTATCTATTTTCTTTTTAAGAAATTGCCTGGATAAGGTCGGCATTTGAGTCATGACAAATTGATCGAGCCGTAAGTTATCGTGTTCTGTGCACACAGGATAACTTACGACGTACTTTTCAGTAGTAAATGATTTTTCTATCTCGCTCATTTCTGAGTGTCATAGCGCATTTTTAACAGATATTGAAGTGAAGATATCGCTCCATTCTCTGAATAATGATATTTCGTCCTAAGGGTTTCAATAATATTAGTAATCTGATCCTTTACTGAGACTTCTAGACCATTTCGAGTGCCTTCGTTCTTTTCCGCGAGGTAAAGAACAAGATTCTTAGCAATCTTATCAATAACCTTTTTTTGTTCCTTACGGTAAGACTCTTGGAGTAAGTGGACAAGGTCTTCAAAAACATCGGTATAAACGATAGCTTTGCCACGATTATCCAGAGAATAGGCCCCGAGGCGAGCAATGAGACTAGAGCGAAATGTCTCTGGAGCTTCACTCATATGCACATTAGATTCAAATTCTTTAATAAAATACGAATCAGGAACTTCAAATTTTCCCGTGACCATGTTCTTAGTTTTCTCACCTTTAATGACGGCGTTGATACTTAAAATGTATTTGGAGACATATTCCTCGTAGGATCTGTCATCAACTAGACCCAAGGATTCACGTACTTCATTATCGAGAAGATCCGTAGAATAGGTCTCAATCAAATCAAGGAATTTCGTTGGATGATGAAATTCACCTTGGGAAGAAATATTTAGAAAATCGTACTCAGATTTTTTCTCGTTAAGGCTTCTGAGATATTCAATGACTTCAATAAAGGTAACTGTCTTATGAGTGTATCCGAGATCATAAATGATTTGTTTCACTTCTCTAGGTGATACCCCGAATTTTCCCTCATACATTGAATCATTATCGTACTCACTCATAACATAGTCGATGCTCATTTTAAGGAGCTGACGGGACTCTGAATCAAAGGCACCAGGAGTTTCTCTTTCCGAGTAGAGTAAACATTTCTCCAGCGGAGAAAGAGACTCTGCAATCTTTCCTAGTTTTTCATCGCGGTAGTTTTTTGCAACCGGAGCACGCATACGGGTCATGACTGACCAAAAGCAAAGTGCTGCCAGAGCATGAGGCTCAAAAGAAGCCTGATCTTTAATTTTAGAAATTTGGTCTTGATAAATTTTTTCTTCTTCAAGATGGCCAAGAAGGTACGGGACTTTCAGGAAATTAAATCGCCCCTTAAAAGAATTGAAATCAGGGTGCTGCTTAAATGCAGTGAAATGAATCTCATTTGAAGAACCGATAAAAAAGATATCAAGTTCAGTCAAAATTCCTTGAAGGTTGATTGTCTTAGATTCCATTGTCATTAAGAGGTATTTAAATGTGTCTAAAGGACGCTTAAGTAAATCAGAGAACTCTAAAATTCCGCGATTCGCTAAAACAACCTCGCCACTAATAGAAAAGAGATTCAGCGACTCAAGACTTGGTGGAAGAGAAGCAAGTCTCTTGTCCATTGTAATCTGCTGCATATGCGCATCAACATGAAGTTGAGGCTCAATTGTCGTGGCCCCAATAGAATATCGTCTATTGATAAACATTCTTTCAACTCGAATGTGTTTAAATACTTCTTTGTAATCTCCCTTATAGCTTTTAAGAAGGGCGTCGAAAATAAGTCTATTTCTTTGTGAGAGATCCCCGTTATAAAGGTAGCTCTTTTTAACTTCTTCCAATCTACCTAAGTCATTTTTGAATGCGTCTTCAATGAGCTTTTGGCGAGTCTTAATTGGAATAAGAAGAATAGGATGATCTTTTAGTTCAGAAGCTATGATGGCGCTGATGTCTTTATCTTCTAGAAATGCATATGAATTGATATTTCGATCAATTGCTCCACCGGAGAGTCCTAAAGATCCTTTTACGAATTGATCTATTGGGAAAATCCAGCTGAACGAAAAGAGCGAGCCTTCATCCGTTGCTGCATAATCTTCAGTTGAGAGCATGATTTTTTTTACAATACTAGATTTGGAAGAACCATTGGGTCCAATAAGAAGAATAAACTTGTTATTGAAACCTTCTTCCATAAAATTTTGCAAGAACTGAAAAATACGATTTTGAGTTTGAAGCTGTCCATGCACAGGAGGAGCATCAGCATGTTCTCTGGTGAAGAGCTTAAAGCTACCATTTTCATTCTTTCCGAAATAATTAAACATATCTCGTAAGTAGATATTGGTGGGCCTCAGCTCTTTTTGAGGGAATTTCTCAAAGAGGTTCATGTAATCATCGAACGCTAAGAGATTAAGGTAACGACCTTCTTCTTTATTTACTTCTTCCATCCATTTCATATAACCTGATCCTGTGAATAGGGATTCTTCCATTATACCAAAGATCATCATGATCTTGGGATTTCTTAGTGTTGTAGGCATAATTGTGCTTTTCTTTCGGCCCCGGCCGGATTCTCCTGCTAAAATTCAAGCACCAGCCACACCTGAAAAGCTTTTTACTCAAGTGATTCAAGCGGCTGGGCCACAAATCTTAAAGATTTGGGAGGAAGGAGATCGCATTATTAAACCTGATGGCCTTAAGTGTGATGAAGAAATTCTATTTGCCTCAAGTGTGGGTCGAAGTTACTACCAGTGCCAACCTCATTTTTGGCAATGCTATTGGTCAGGAGGTGTCAAAGACACTCCGCCGATAAAAATAGAGGTGTTTGGTCAAACTTACAATGTGCGGGCCAAGGCAAGTTTTGATGCGATTGAATCCTACTCAAAAAGTCCTAGGTTTTATGAAATTTTAAAGGGTCCTTATGAATCCATGAATTTTCATTATGGAGTCTTGATTGAGTTATCAGTAGATGAGATTCCAGAAATGACCTGGCCGGTGGTTTTAAGTGACACATGCCGTGACGTTTATTTGCCTCAGCGTGTTTATGGTTACGGCAAGGTCGATTCTAAGAAAAAAAAAGATTTTCTGTGGGATAATTTTGATCGCCAGATTTTTATTGATAAATTTTATATCTCAAATCAACAAGCAAATGAGTGGCGGATTTTATCTGGAGAATTGGAAAAAGTTATAATTGATCGGGCCCTCTGGCCTCATCCTGCACTTCTGAGTTTTAATGAGCAAAATGCCTACTGCCAGTTTTGGGGAAAAAGAGTTCTCGAAGCAAAACTCTTTGATGCTGCAACCATGACGCCATCTGATTTAAAGGATCCTGAGTCTAAAAGAGTTTTAAGACCCCAGACTCCGTGGCAAAGAGATTTAAGTAAAACATTTTTAGGAATGTCTCGAATAAATCCAGACTATCAACTAACTCCTCTCGATTGTCAGTTGGCCCAGGTTCAAGGCTGTCAGGATAAGTACTTTTCAACAGATTCTGTTACCTGGATTGGAATAAACTATGCTTTAGGTTTTTATCCAGAGTCTTTTGTTAATCGGATAGATCCGAAAAAAAATTTAAAACGCTCTTCAAAATTATTCTCCCCTGCATCTGAAGTTCATGAGCTTGGTATTCTCGGGTTTTGGAACGGTCAAACAGATACTAGACTACCTGTGGCTTTTCGTTGTTATGAAGAGGTGATCCAGTGATATTAATATTTGTTTTAAGTTTATTGAATCTTGCTCAAGCTGATCCTTCATGGAAGTGGTCCAACTCTGTTGAGCTTTCTGAAAAGCACGAATTCTACAAAGACAATCAACTTATCACTCATCCACAAGACACTTGGCAAACTTTATTTGCAGTCGTGTACAAAGACGCCAATTTAAAAACATTTAAAGATTGTATTTTTTTTAAAGTGCCAGGAGAAGAACTTGGAATATTAAAAATTAAGACCATTCTAAATAATGAAAAATGTGACACTTATCTCTATAAGGCCGGAGATCAAGAACGGACTAATTTAAAAGCTCTGCAATACTCGATTCAATCAAATAGCTTGAGATTGAGCTTAACCAATCAGAAGTTTGAAGTTGAAAAGTGGGAGACACCCTTATTCAATTTATTTGAAATCCCTGATCCAAAACCTCTTATGTCTTCAGCTGAATATCGTTCATCCAAGATGATTTATCTGCAGCCCTACAAAGGAGTGTTAAAAGTTAAGCCTCATAAATCTAAAAATTTAATGAACAGTGGTGTCTGCCATGAGATAGCTTCAGATTGCCAAGAAAAAGCTCCGTCTACATGCTCTCAGTGTGAGAAAGGATGGTATGAAATTCCCAATGGCTGTGCCCAAAGTTCAAAGTTTTGCGGAGTGAATGCTTGCGGATTGAAGCATCGTCCTGCTTGTCCACGAGGAAAAAAGTATCAAGCTGTCCCAGTGGAAAGCGAATGCAGAATGGATAAAAGTTTTGCTTATTGTTCAGAAGGATTGAGTGTCGAATGCCGTGGCAATTTAGCGTACTGTCTCTGACGCTGCCATGACAGAAGAAACATTATCGCTGTCCAAAGCTGGCTCTTTCCACGAAACATGATTTAAAGATTTGTTGCTGGTCCTAGAGATAATGCTTTTAAGTCTAAAATGCATTTGAGCAGAATTTAAATCAGTTAAAATTTTATAATCATTCTCAGGTTCAATCCATTGACCACTCATACTAATATTAAGCATGTCCTGATTTATTTCAAAAGGACTTGGTTTCCATTTATCGCCATGCCCTTGATTATAATCGTCTTCAAGAATACTGATGACCTCATGGCCTTTCAATGTAAGCAGTATGAGCTTCGATTCCCCATTTTCTGAATAGGAATAGGTTATGTCACCCGCATAGAAATCCATAATGGATTGAAGGCTTCTTATGTGTGTTGAAGCTTTGGTGGTTTTGCTCTTTAGGTAATAGTGAAACTTCTGCATTAGAGATGAGTCTGCCTCAACTTTCTTACCCAAAAAAACTGCTGGTATTTTTGCTTTATGATCGACCGTTTTATCTTCTGTATAACAGTCATTTGTTTCTTTAAAAAACTCCTGACAAAACATCACAGGCTGATGAATGACTGTTTTTTCTTTTAAAAGCTTATTCGATTTATCCACAAAGAGTTCAGTATACGAAAAACTTTTTCCTTTCTCAAATCCACTCATGACTACGGTACCATTGATAATATTGGCCATCTTTTGATGAAGTCTGCCTCCAATAATCACGTCGACTAATCCGGGAGGAAGGCGTTTAATATAGGCACCAAACTTGCTTGATAAATCACATACGCCAGATTTTTCCGGTTCAAAATTAACTTTAGTTAAAGGAAGTTTTAACTCTTGCGCTAGTGATTCTCCGCAGTCTAGTCCTTGATGAGTCATTACTACAATGATATCTGCGCCGAGGGATCTAAGTAACCGCGAGTTTCTTAAAGTCGACTGAAGCATGGTTTCCACATAAAGCCCGATGCGGTTGTCGATTGGGGTTTGTGCCACAATATCGTCAGGGATTAACCCTATTATTCCGACTTTAACACCGTTAATTTCACGCAAAATATAAGGAAGGGTTCCTGTCCATTCAACAACTCGGGCAGTTTTAAGCTCAAATAAATTACTCAGGATAAGTGGTGTTTTAGTTTTTTTAGCAAATTCTTTAAAGAGCTCTGAGCTTGAATGGTACTTACTTGGAAGTTTTAAGTTAAAGTCTTTCAGACCAACGGTTACTGCATCATATCCTAGAGTGGGATAAAAATCAGAAATGTAATTGAGCTCCTGAGTATTGGAAGGAAATAAGTTTCCTGAATCTAAAAGGAGAACTGATTCAAACTGCTTACGAAGAATTTTAAAGTAACTACTTATGAAATCGATGCCACCAACTTTGATGGATTGCTTCTGGTCGTGATGCTGATCATTGTATTCAATCAAATTTGCTTGGTAGTTTCCTTGGATATCATTAGTTGAAGCGATTACGATGCGCTTTATATTATCGTTGGGTACAGCTTTAACTAGCGAAGGTTCAGCATAGAGTTCAGAATGTCCCTTTTGGGATTGGTTCACTAATTGACTATTCTTAAACGAGCAAGCGCCGAGTAGGAGTATGCAAATGATATAATTAAATTTCATAGACTTTAGTATAGCCTACTCCGCTGTATCTGACAGAGGGAGATTTATGCTTTTTGTTAGTAAGATTTAATTTTTTGGAGTTTTCCGTAAGAACTCCCAAGTGCCTGGGCAATAAAGTTGTATTCATTATCCCCGTGCGAATAACTCAGAGATAGGCGAATCACACCTCTTCCAATGTCATCTTGAATTCCCATGGCCTTTAATACCGCGGAAGTTTCAGGTTGATTATCTGAACAAGCGGCGGATGTAGTCACGAATATGTCATGGGACTCAAGCTCGATCTGTACCGCCTGGCCATGTATGCCGGGAAAACTGATAAGACTTGTCCCTGCTAGTCGTTGGGCCCCGTCGCCAATAATGACGACTTCTTTGAAGGAGGCTTTAAGAGCTGATTCAAATTTTAATCGCGCAGTTAGTAGTTGTGCCAGTTTGTCTTTATTTGTTTTAAAATCATTCAGGGCAATGGCCAAAGTTTCAATCCCAATATAGTTTTGAGTCCCACCACGCAAACCTTTTTCCTGAGAACTTCCGAAAACGTGTGACTTAAGTTTAGTTGAATCTTTGGCTATGACGAAACCACTTCCAGTTAAGGCGCCGACTTTGTGGCCGGAGCATATTGCAAAATCAGCACCAGAATCTTTAAAATTAAATTCGCCTTTACCAATAAGTTGAGTCGTATCACAAAAATAATCCGCACCGTATTTATGGCAAAGCTCTGCAATTTTTTTATAAGGCTGTATGACGCCAGTTTCATTGTTAGCGGCCATGAGAGTCACTAGTGCAATGGAGTCCGACTTATTTTCAAGAAGGTGTTCAAGACTCTGTAGAATGATCAATCCATTTGAATCAATTTCAACTTGCTCGATTTTAAAGCAACGACGTTTTTCGTAAAAGCTCAGGGCCTTAGGAATGACTGTGTGTTCAATAGGACTTGTAATGACAATATTTTTATTTTTGGGGGCATATTCCAGAATGGAGAATAAAACTTGAGAGACTCCTTCTGAAGCGCCAGAGTTAAAATAGAGTTGGTCCGGGAAACAACCAACAACTTCAGATATTATTTCTCGGCACTTTTCAATTCCTTGATAAACTTTCTGGCCAATAGAATGGATAGCATTGGGATTTGCATAAATATCTGAATCTATTCTTGCTTTCAGGTACTCACGTACTGAAGGAAGAAGTGGGGCCGAACCGTTGTAATCTGCGTAAATCATTATTTATCCTAAGAAATTTGAAGCATTTGATCTAGGGCCTTGAGTGCGAATTTTTTTGTGACGTCATCTACCTTGATAACATTTATGGCTTCCCCTCGCTCAATCGCTCTGTAGCTTTCAAGAAGCCAGCGAGGTCTCACTCGGTACATGGTTGTGCATAGACACTGGTACGGTGAGAGAGATGTTATTTCTAAGTGTGGATGGTCTGCAGCCAGTCTGTTGACTAAATTGATCTCAGTTCCCACAGCGAATTTCGTACCAGGCTTAGCGGCTTTGATTTGGTTAATGATATAAGAAGTAGATCCCGCGAGGTCTGCTCCTTGGGTTACTTCAAAACTGCATTCAGGATGAACGATGAGAATTCTCTCAGGATCTTTTTCACGCCACATTTTTACATGTTCAGAAGTGAAGCCTTGATGAACCGAACAAAACCCGTACCATAATATAACTTTGGCTTTTTGGATTTGCTCTGGTGTGAGTCCTCCGAATCTAAGGCGCGGATCATACACAACCATATCTTCTAATTTTATTCCTAATTTAAAGCAAGTATTGCGGCCAAGGTGTTGGTCTGGAAAAAAGAGTAGTTTCTCACCTTGAGACAGGCCCCATGTGATGACTTTCTCTGCATTTGAAGAAGTGCAGATAGAACCATTATTCTCTCCAACAAAACTTTTCAGAGAAGCTGTGCAGTTTATATAAGTTATCGGTACTATTTTATCTTGAGTACTGTTTGTAAGATATTTCCAGGCGACATCAATCTCTCGACGATTGGCCATATCTGCCATTGAGCATCCGGCGCGAAGATCTGGCAAAATGACTTTTTGATTTGCGCTTGTAAGCATATCTGCAGTCTCGGCCATAAAATGAACACCGCAAAAAATAATATGTTCGGCATCTTTAATGTCAGCAGCTTTACGTGCAAGCTCGAGTGAGTCACCTGTCACATCGGCAAAAGCAATGACATCATCTTGCTGGTAGTGATGCCCAAGAACTACAACTTTATCACCCATGCGAGCTTTGATTTGAGTTAGTTCTTTAATGATATCTTCATCATTCAATTCTTTTTCAGGAATTTGTGGGAGATGCTCTTTTGTTTTTAAATCACCGTAGATATCAATCATGCAGACCTCTTGAAATGTGCCCCTACCTTACTCCACAAGCAAAAAAGGGGCAAGACAGGGGCATTTTTATTGATGCGCGTCGGGCCAAACAAGTCTTTTTGGGCCGCGCAGCATAAATCTTTTTGTTTTTAATCACTTGGCCCTTTGACGAAGTGTATCTAGTTCCTTAAGCTTTTAAGAATAGGACCATTAACGAACCACTCTTTTTAGGAGATCGGGTTATGAAAATTATCACAATCGGTAATAACAAAGGTGGCGTGGGTAAAACCATGCAATGTTTTCAACTCGTTTGCCATCTGGCAAACCAAGGACACAGAGTCCTTGCAATCGATCTCGATTCCCAGGCAAATCTAAGCTCAACTCTTGGAGTAAACATCCAGAGAACGCTTATTCCTGAATGGTTAATCGGGGACGTTAAAGTAGATGAGATTCTAGTGGACGCAGTTGGGGAGTTTGATTTTTACAGCAATGTAAAACTAATTGCTTCTAGCCGTCACATGGCAAACCTCGCCAAGCTTCTTATTCTTTCCGAATCAGAGGTTAGGAGGTCTGTAGGACGCAAAGAGCGTCTGATGAAGATGCGCTTGAAAGAATTGGAAGGCCAATTCGATTACGTCGTCATTGATACACCTCCAATGCTTGGAGATGAACTCATTATGTCTTTGGTGGCATCAGATTTAATTCTTATCCCTACTCAAGCACAAGATTACTCCATCGATGGATTAGAAGAGTTGATGGATACTTTTGAAATCATCAAGGAAACTGAAAATCCGAAGTTAGAATTTTCAATTATCCCTTCAATGGTGAACACAAGAAGAAAAATTGAACGTCTTCGTCTAGAAGAGTTGTCTCAGTCTTTCAATGTAACACCAACAATTAGAAATTTAGTTGATATGCAAGAATCGGTTGCTCTAAAGAAACCGGTATTCATGTTCAATAAAAATTCTAAAGGTAAGAATGATTACCAGGTGCTTTGGGATTCTTTAGGATTAAATTAGTAATTAAGTAAAACACATAAGAGTTAAGGAGAGGCCATGGCCAAGGTATTTTCCGCGCGCGTTTCAAAGCGTGAGCGCAAGGTCACTGATATAACTTCAGGAATAGACGAGAAGATTTTACGTGCAAATGACCAAAAGCTTTTAAGAGGCGCTCAGCTTGCAAATATTTTTTTAAAAGATATTGAAGTTAGAGAGCAGGTTAGGACTAAGTTTAATGATGATTCTCTAAAAGAGCTTGGTGAAAACATTAAAGTGAATGGATTGATCCAGCCACTCGTTTTGCACCGTGAAGGAAATAAGTTTGTTCTAGTCTGTGGTGAGCGCCGTTTTCGTGCCATGACACTGATTGAAATGCCAGATGCTCCATGTTTTATTCTTGAAAATAAAACTAAGCAAGAACTCATGGCCATTCAGTTTTCTGAAAATCAAGCGAGAGAAGAGCTTCATTATATTGATCAAGCAGATTCAATTTTTGGATATCAGAAACTTACTGGAACGTCAGAGAGAAAAATCACAGCAGCTCTAGGAATTTCAAAATCTGAAGTTCACAGGTGCCTCATGATTGCAAAGCTTCCAACTGATTTGAAAGAAGCTGCTAAAAAGTTCAACACTGAGAAGTATGTTTTACTTGAATGGGACGAGCTTCCTAAAAATGAATTTAAAGACGAAATTAAAGGCCGCATTCTAGACGGTGAAATTAGCAAAAGATTGCAGTTGAAAAGACTCATCTCTCAACTTAAGATTGAGAAACCTAAAAAGAAACTAGAAGATTCGGTTGAGAAACTCATGAAGGTCCTCAAGACCCAAATGAAGGATCCCAAACTTCAGGCTCGCGCCAAGGAAATGATGAAGGAATTAGTAGGTGAACGGATTCACTAAAAAAAAGCCCTCGAAAGAGGGCTTTTTTATTTGTATTAAATCTAGATAAATAGAGGGCCCACAAGGGGCCCCTCAGAAATAAACGATTAACGAATTTGAGCATCAAGACTAAGAATCATCGCCTTACATGCACGTGCCGGAGTATTCCACCATCCAGATGTTGAAATTCTCTGGAAAGGAGCTCCATTCAATGAGTACGTTAACTCATCTGTGCTACCCTGGCGAGTTGGCGCGAAAGCATCAATACAACTAGTTAATAGACTCGCTCTATCGTAGGCTTCAATTTGAAATGGAGCGCGCTCCAAACTTCCTACTACTCTCATTGATGAAGTGTATTCAGTTCTAAAAGAGCGACGAGCTTCTTGTTCAAGAATTGAACAAATAGTTGTGTCGTTATACCAACCAGATGTAGCTGTTGAAACAAATCGGTTGTTGTTTGCTGTAAAAAATAACTCGTCAGCAGAACCGTAATTCACTCGACGAATATCAGATAAGCAATTGATGTAAAGCTCTGAAGGATCACGAGCAACAAATGTAAATGCTCTATCTTCGATTACACCACTTACTGAAACTCCGTAATTAGGAGTTGGATATGGATTCGGTGTAGGTGTTGGATTATATCCACCACGACGAACACAATTTAAACTCCCATTTGGGTAGCGTGGATTATTTGAATAATCTAAACGAATTGATTTACGACACTCTTTCATACTTTCAAGACATGTATTCGGATCACCATAAGATCTGAAACTTCTTACTACACGGTCATACCGATCAACCATATCAACAGTGCAAGTTTGGCTAAAAGCTGTGGCTGACAAGCTCAATAGGCCAATAAGCATAATTTTTTTCATATTTGTCCTCATATTGTGGTTTTTGGGTGTTGAGTTGCTGGCCTTGTATCACAGACAACGCTACGCAGCCTTGAATTTGTAATTCTTACAGGTTGGCACTGCTATTGCTCCCTTATATGTATGAGAGGTCGTAGAAAGCCAACTTAATATCATAAAAACGGATACTTAGTAGTTAAAGGGGTTTTAAGAAATGTACAAGTTTTGGTCAAAATGCACAAACTATCTAGCTTTTAGACACATGGGTTGCTTGGCAGCTCTTATGTTTACAGCTGTGTGTTTTGGACAAGCCGCTCCACAGACAAGAGTATTTATGCGGATGCCTGCAAGTTACATCCCTGATGATGACGTCATTGTTAAGCCTGAATCGAATGAAGTTTCTTTTTATCAGCAATACATAAATTCTGATGAGAGCAATGACGTAGTAATACTCAGAAATCAGCTGAAAGTTTGGAATGAAAATGAAACATTTGCAAATCAGTACGGCCTAAATACCACTCTTGCTGGATCACCATATTTCGTACCTACCTCTGATGAAAAATGGGCATATTTTAAAGATAAATACTTTCGTTACTTACGTCAGAAGGGTGAAGCGCCACTAAAGGATGCTCCAAAAAACTGGTACCAAGATTACAGGGCTTCCAATGAAATCGATACGATCGATGAAATGGAAGCTCGGTTTCAGAAAACCAATAAACAAACCTTAAGCGGTAAAGCTCTTCCTAAATCTCTTCAGGCCAAGGAAGTGAGTGTTTGGAAAAATACAAAATTTATATTCCAGCCACGCGTTGATCAGGGTCTGGTTATAGTTGGGCTTAAAACTCCATTTGCCTATGCTCGTGCTTGGGTGGGGATTAATGGGAAAACAGAAATTAACGTTCAACAGACTTACGAGTCTATAGGCTTAAGAACGATGGTTAACTATTATGCTGATACTGGTGAGTACTTCACTTCTTTGGATCAGCGAGTTATTGAGAATATTTATGCTCGATACACTTCAAGTAACAATCCGTTAACAGGTGTTAAAGACAATACTCTTATGCTGCACTACGCCAAACAGTTTTAAAAATCTTCAATTCCTCTAGCCGAGAAATAGCTCCGAGAGTAGTATGGGGCCACTAAAATCTACTTCCACAATGGAGTTGTCATGAGTCTCTTTGAGAGTCCATTTTTCCAAGATGCGTATTCACAGTTAGAAACAGCTGGGGCTACAATGAAATTGGATCCAAACGTTCTTGAACGTTTAAAGTATCCTAAACGGGCATTACAAGTTTCTGTTCCTGTTCGTCTAGATGATGGAACAGTTAAAGTGTTTGAGGGCTACCGCGTTAAACACAATATGACTCTAGGTCCTGGTAAGGGCGGAATTCGTTTTCACCCTCACGTGAATCTTTCTGAAACAGCCGCTCTTGCAATGCTTATGACTTTTAAATGTGCACTTGTAGGTCTTCCATTAGGTGGAGCAAAAGGTGGCGTAAGAGTTGATCCGAATGATTTGTCACGCGCTGAGCTTCAAGCGCTTACTCGTCGATATACAACAGAAATTGCTACATTCATTGGACCTGATAAAGATATTCCTGCTCCAGATATTGGAACAGATGGACAAACTATGGCGTGGCTCATGGATACATACTCACAGCTAAATGGTTATGCTATTCCAGGTGTTGTTACCGGTAAACCAATAGCCATTGGTGGATCACTCGGGCGGGCAGAATCAACCGGTAAAGGAGTTGTTTTCTGCGTGAATTTTGCTTACGAAAAAATGAACAAACAAATCACCTCTGCAACAACTGTGGCCATTCACGGTTTTGGTAAAGTAGGTATGCCAGCGGCTCATGATCTGAGTGCTCAGGGCGCAAAAATTGTCGCTATCTCTGATGTTTCAGGAGCTATCTACAACGCCAAAGGATTGAATATTTCTGAGTGCATTGAATGGGTAAAAAATCGCAAACACCTTCGAGATCTTCCTGATTGTGAACACATTACCAATGAAGAACTTCTTGAACTTGATGTTGATATTTTGATACCTGCAGCAATTGACGGAGTTATTACTGTTGAAAATGCTCACAAGGTTAGAGCGAAATTAATTGCTGAGGGAGCCAACGGTCCGCTTACTCATGAAGCGATTGATATCCTCTCTGATAAGGGATGCCTTATTATACCTGATATTCTTTGTAATGCTGGTGGTGTGATTGTTTCTTACTTTGAGTGGGTACAAGGTCTTCAGATGTTTTTCTGGGATCTAGATACTGTTAATAAAAAACTTCACGACATTATGAAACAGGCTTTTGATAAAGTTTGGAAATGCTCAGAGATTTATAAAGTAAACATAAAGCAAGCCGCGTTCATTGCTTCTCTTGATCGCCTACAAGGAGCCATGAGACTTCGCGGAATGTGGCCAGGTTAAAATATTGGGCCTAATATAATGTTTATCGCATTTTTACTTATTCCACTCATTGCATTTTCAAATGTAGTCCAAGATGATGTTTCGACTATCAACAAAATAAATTTTTCATTAAAATTTGTTTGTCACAAAATGGTTAAGCACGAAAGTCCACTTATAGAAGTCGTGTCAAGGACTGAGCTAGACTGCATGGGAAAGACAGTTGATGTAGGTGCTTTCTGCGACAAGGAACTAGCAGCTGATCCCTACTATTTAAGGGCCTATGTTAACTTATCTGCCAAAGAAGTTGTTTGCCATAGTGGAAAGAAAGTCATTTTTAAATATCAGTGCGTAAAACTCAAAGACAAAAAGCTCTGTGAAAGTAGTGCGAAAGCCAGTTGCATTCAGATCAAAATGAAACTCGCTAAGAGGTTAGATATTGTTCACTCGTCTTTTACTAAAAATGAGAAGGGCATTAAGGAACTTAATTGCTACTTCGAATCATTGCCCCTTAAGGAGAGTCCTAGTGGAGGACTATAGAAAGTATCTGTCAAAAGATGCCAAATTTAAAAAAATATTAAACAATGAAATCATTTCTCCAACTATGAAGTGAAACATGGCCATGAAGCTTGTTGCTTCAATTTTATCGCAGCAGCTTTCAACAAAAGTTGCAAAAGTTATGCATGAGAGGTTTATTATTCTTTTTGGGGGAAAAGAACCTAAGCCAGAAGAAATTCTAAAAGTCTCAGTTGAAAAAATAAGGGCCATAGGTATTTCACGAAATAAAGCTAACTATATTCATAATGTTGCCCAGTTTGCAGTGGACCATAAAATGACAGATAAAAAACTGCATAAACTAACGGATGATGAAATCATTGATCTTCTGACTCAGATCAAAGGGGTAGGGCGCTGGACTGTGGAAATGCTTTTGATCTTTGCACTGGGAAGAGAAGACGTCTTTGCTGTAGATGATTTAGGAATACAAAAAGCAATTCAGAAGATGCACAAGCTTGATCACTTAAGTGGTAATGAGCTTAAGGCCAAAATGATTCAGGTATCACAGAAGTGGTCGCCTTATAGAAGTTATGCTTGTCTCTATTTATGGAAGTCTTTGTGAGAAAAATTAATATAATCGTCTTTTTTTATTTAATTTCTGTGAGCCTTCCCGCTTTCTCTTTTGTAGCAGAAAACTCTCTTCAGGGACTGGGTTTAGAGTCACTTATGGGAGGAATTGGTCAAGCTAGAGTAGGTTCAAGTGGCGCACTAGGGTCTAACCCATCACTCTTAGCATGGCTCCCGCAAAAGCATCAATTCATGTCAACCAACCAAATAAATTTCTATAAGTTAAAAGCAGAAAGTGGTCAGAAGTTAAGTGTTTCACCTGATGTTGTACCTCGCTTTGCTGCAACTTCAGAAGGCTTTACTAATTGGGGCCATAGTTATGGGCTCATCATTAATAAACTAAAAGTTGGTCTTGACCAAATTGATGTGGATCAAAAAACCAC
>Ga0105050_10006181_pt1 | contig 15009 bp, 14 predicted proteins | sample FRY01_FD_78088 | JGI IMG/M metagenome (GOLD analysis project Ga0105050, IMG submission 78088) | Freshwater microbial communities from Lake Fryxell liftoff mats and glacier meltwater in Antarctica - FRY-01 | ecosystem: Environmental > Aquatic > Freshwater > Ice > Glacier meltwater ... | reverse complement strand
TTACCGTCTCATGCTTAACTTCAGCCGGAGCAATTTGAATCGCTCCGGCTTTTTGTTGAATTACTGACCGGTGTAATTAGCAGCAATGAAGTTACCCGGAGCAGTAAAGAACATGAATAGATTGGTCTTTGTTTTGTCTGGCGCGTCGGGATTAACAAAAATAACCTTCCACTCTTTACCCTTTTTCCCATCAACGTAAGCGATTGACTCGTGCTTGATGACCGACCAGCTTTGCTCTAGCTTGCCACCTTTGACAAGACCATCTTTACGCTGGTTTGCGCATTGAAGAATGGTGGCTTCTGCTGCGGGTTTTGAACCATGAAAGTGGCAAGTGTCACCAGGTCCAGCGCTTGATACAAATGGCACAAGCGAAATAAAAGAAAAAAGAATGCTACAGATGAGTGTTTTCATAAAAAAATTATATATCAAGTGCAATACGCATGAGCAGCCTTCCATGCTGAGTACGATGACCTTGATGCTCCAAGATCATTAGATTGGATGGTGCAAATAAAAAAAATACCAACCCCGAGGGGTTGGTATTTGCGGATAATGGTGGAGCCGGGGGGAATTGAACCCCCGTCCGCGAGCCCTCTGCAGGCAGTTCTACATGCGTAGTCGATTTACTTTTTGTTTAACCTTGGACTTAGCCAACCGACAGGCCGGACCTCAGCGATTCACTTGGATTTAAGAATTTGACGAGTGACCCGGCAAACCCCGATTCTTTGTAAATGACGCTGCTGTGGATTTCTCCACCTGACCCAAAGACAAATCAGTGCAGCGGCTCACCGCTTAAGCGGCCAGAGCGAAACGCTCGTCGTTGGCGTTTATAGTGTTTCCAGTGGATTTACGAGCGAACTGGTGCTCGGCATGCCCTGCACTGTTTCGCGACCCACGTCGAATCCGGATCGGCCCCAGTAGTTCGATTGTAGACGAACAATCTGTAGTGATAGACCATTCCTATGTAAAAGAGTTCAGTCAATCGTCACAAATCGTCGCACTACAGACTTTTTATAGATACGGTAGGCGTTTGATTCAGTTTTATGTGTTTAAAAGTCTACGAATAGCGGGCCACATTTCTCTGGCTGACTGCACGCAATGATCAGCTTGCCACGTTTCAACGGGATGATCCGGCCCGCAATATCCATAACCCGCTGCAATCGATGCCATGCCCGCTGCACGCGCAGCTTGAATATCTCTGATATCATCACCAATATAAAGGCAACGATCGACCCCAAAGCCCACTTGTTGCGCCGCATGGAGCAGGGGCAGCGGGTGTGGCTTGGAGTGCGCAGTCGTATCGCCACAGACGAGGACTGCGCAGTCATGATCCAAGCCAAGTGAGACAACCAGCGGCTGTGCCAGATAAGTGGCTTTGTTTGTCACAATCCCCCATGACAAACCTTGGCGAGAAATATCCTCAAGCAATTCAGGCACGCCATCAAACAAGCAGGTGTCCACATGCATCGCCGCTTCGTAGTCTTTTAAAAACTGCACACGGTGCTGTTCGTAATCAGGATGTTCGGGCGTCATGTCCAACGCACAGCGCAACAGACCACGGGCACCCGCTGACGAATAGGGCCTCAGCACATCAATAGGCATAGGCTCCAGACCCGCACGAATGCGTTGCATATTTGCCGCGGCGGCAAGATCGGGCGCCGTATCGGCAAGCGTGCCATCAAAGTCAAACAATACAAGTGCGGTCATTTACAGGTCGCCTTTACGAGTGGCCATGAGATAGTTGACGCTCGTGTCGTGATTGAGCGAGTAATGTTCAGTGAAAGGGTTATAGCCCATACCAATGAGTTGGTGAGTAGTGAGGTTGGCCGCACGTGCGGCTTGCGCGAGCTCGCTGGGGCGCACGAAACTGCGCCAACTATGTGTGCCGCGTGGTAGCAGCCGTAATACATACTCAGCACCCACAATCGCAAAGAGAAAAGATTTAGGATTGCGGTTGATGGTCGAGAAAAACACCCAACCTCCAGGCTTGACCAGCGTTGAGCAGGCGTGCACGATTGAGCCAGGATCTGGGACATGCTCGAGCATCTCCATGCAGGTCACCACATCAAACCGCCCAGGTTGTTCAGCTGCCATGTCTTCTGCGCTGATGCTTCGATAAGACACGGGTACACAAGACTCAAGCCCGTGCAAACGCGCCACCTTGAGAGATTTGTCTGCGAGATCAATCCCTGTGACTTCTGCGCCAGTGCGGGCCATACTTTCGGCCAAAATGCCGCCACCACAGCCGACGTCCAGAATTTTTTTACCTTGCAGTCCACCGGTTAACCCTTTTATCCAGTTAAGGCGCAGCGGATTGATGGCATGCAGTGGTTTGAACTCACTGTTCGGATCCCACCAGCGCGAGGCGAGGGCGCTAAATTTGTCGAGTTCAGCCTGATCCACATTATTGGGGGCTTTGGGGGCGTCAGGATTCATTGCGATTCTTTAAAAAAGAGGGCGGGAGTCGCCTGCTCGGCATGCACATCATTCAATCGAGCATGAGCGTGCACAAAGCACGTTGATACAGTATCAAACTTTATCTCTGAAATGAAAAAAGACCTCGCAAGCGAGGTCTTTTAGGTGAATAAACCCTGCCGAAACAGGTTTTATCCAATCAACATCAAGAATTACTTCTTGCTGCCGATGATTTCAACGTCTACACGACGGTTCTTAGCACGACCAGCTGCTGTACGGTTGTCAGCGACTGGATCGGACTTGCCTTTACCGGATGCAGTGATACGGTTGGCAGGAACGCCTTGCGAGACCAAATAAGCTTTCACAGCGTCAGAACGACGAATCGAGAGAGCCATGTTGTAGGCATCAGTACCGATCGAGTCTGTGTGACCGACAGCAATGATGGTTTCAAGGTTAATACCTTTCGAACGAGCAGCAACTTGGTCGAGCAACTTACGACCTTCTGGCTTGACGATTGCTTTGTCAAAGTCAAACAAGGCTTCGGCTTTAATCGAAATCTTGTCTGCCATTGGCTGAGCTGTCTTTTTGACACACTCTGCGGCAGCCGTAGCTGGGGTCCAGAAGTTGTCCTGCCAGCAGAGTTCATTGGAACCGTTCTTCCAAATGAGCTCACCTGAGCCGTTCTTCCAATTGTCTACCGTTTGCGCGGAAGCGACGCCAGTTGCTGTGAATGCAGCAAAGGCGAGTGCTAGAGCGAATTTGGAGGGTTTGTTCATGTTTCTCCTCGTTGAGCTTGAAGCTGGATAAGTGACTCGCAGCGAACCCCCGCCGCAAATAAAAAAATACATCAGGAAACGGGTCCAGTATAGCAACACAGAGAGCACTTTATTTGTAAATACCCGCTGGGTTTCCTGCGTGCTGATCGAATCTTAAGGCATTTGATGAGGTTTAGTCACTCTTCTGATGCGCAAGGGGCATTCAGATGCGTATTTATACGATCAGAGGGGGCTTCTTGTTGCTTTCTGACAACAATAAATTACGTTTGGACGCAATTTAGCTAGATTCTCGAGGTGAAAACCTGTGGTTTATGAGGAGAAAAACAAAAATCTCTCCAGAGAAGGAGACATTTCGACTGAGCTGAAAGAAAAAAGTTCATCAAATTCTTATTTTTTTTCTGTTTTGATCAAAATCGTCTGTTTTGATCAAAATCGCACAAGTACGGCCTCGGCGGTTTTGCCTCAGCGCGACGGCGAGGGGCCTCGCTCGGAAGGACTGTTTGTGGGGATACATCTAGAACGCATGAACGTCCCTTAGAGCCCAGTGTAGAATCTAAGGCTGACCTTTAGCACTCGCTTTGTACCATTTCGACCCCGTCTCGGGTTTTCAACCGCTGTCATTTGTTGCGAACTTTATGGATTCCTTTGCCAAGGAAACTCTTCCGATATCACTCGAAGAAGAAATGCGCCGCAGTTATCTAGATTATGCGATGAGCGTAATTGTAGGGCGCGCCCTCCCGGATGTCCGGGATGGTCTAAAGCCAGTGCACCGTCGCGTGTTATTCGCGATGCACGAGCTCAATAACGACTGGAACCGCGCCTATAAAAAGTCGGCGCGTATTGTCGGTGACGTGATTGGTAAATACCATCCCCACGGTGACCAAGCTGTCTACGACACCATCGTTCGTATGGCGCAGGACTTCTCGTTACGCTACATGTTAGTGGACGGCCAAGGTAACTTCGGTTCGATTGACGGCGACAGTGCCGCTGCGATGCGATACACCGAAATTCGGCTGTCAAAAATCGCGCACGAATTGTTAGCCGATATTGACCAGGAAACGGTCGACTTTGGTCCAAACTATGACGGCAGTGAAAACGAACCGCTCTTACTGCCCTCGCGACTACCTAATTTGTTAGTGAACGGTAGCTCGGGTATTGCGGTGGGCATGGCGACTAATATTCCTCCACACAATCTGGCAGAAGTCGTAGACGGCTGCTTGTATTGCCTGCGCAATCCAGAATGCACGATCGATGAACTGATTGAACTGATTCCCGCGCCAGATTTCCCGACGGGGGGCATCATTTACGGCATCGTTGGCGTACGTGAGGGTTATCGCACTGGCCGTGGTCGCGTGATCATGCGTGCGAAAACACACTTCGAGGATATTGGTAATAACCGCCAGTCCATCGTAGTGGATGCCTTGCCCTACCAGGTCAATAAAAAGACCTTGCAGGAACGCATCGCTGATCTCGTAAATGAAAAGAAGGTTGAGGGTATTTCCGATATTCGCGATGAGTCTGACAAAGACGGTATGCGTCTGGTGATCGAGCTCAAGCGAGGCGAAGTCCCCGAGGTGATTCTCAACAATCTGTACAAACACACGCAGCTACAAGATACGTTTGGCATGAACCTTGTCGCGCTGGTCGATGGCCAGCCGCGTCTGCTCAACCTCAAGCAGATGGTGGAGTATTTTCTGTCCCATCGTCGTGAGGTTGTCACGCGTCGCACGGTGTTCCAACTGCGCAAAGCCCGCGAACGCGGTCATGTGCTCGAGGGACTCGCGGTTGCGTTGGCAAACATCGATGCGTTCATCGCGATTATCAAAGCGGCTCCCACGCCGCCCGTCGCACGCCAGGACTTGATGGACCAGTCTTGGGATTCATCGCTCGTACGTGAAATGCTCTCCCGCGCCGACACCGAAGCCGTAGGAGGGCGCAGCGCTTATCGCCCGGACAAATTACCGGAGTCCTTTGGTTTACAGGTCGATGGTTCGTATCGCTTGAGTGAAACGCAGGCTCAGGAAATCCTGAACATGCGTCTGCAGCGTCTGACTGGACTCGAGCAAGACAAAATTGTCAGCGAATACAAGTCCGTCATGGACACGATTTCTGACTTGTTGGATATTTTGGCGCGACCAGAACGCATCACCGTCATCATCAGCGATGAGTTGCAAGCGATCAAGACAGAATTCTCGATCAATGCTAAGGATGCACGTCGCTCGGATATCGAACTCAATGCAACCGAGCTCGATACGGAAGACCTGATTACACCTGCTGATATGGTCGTCACCTTGTCGCATGGCGGCTATATCAAGAGCCAGCCTTTGTCTGAGTATCGTGCGCAGCGTCGTGGCGGTCGTGGCAAACAGGCAACAGCGACCAAAGAAAACGACTGGATCGATCAACTCTTTATTGCAAACACGCACGATTTTCTGTTGTGCTTCTCCGACCGCGGCCGTGTGTATTGGCTCAAAGTCTGGGAGGTTCCACAGGGCACGCGGATCTCTCGCGGCAAGCCAATCGTAAATATGTTCCCGCTCATTGACGGTGAAAAAATTACTGTTGTTTTGCCCATCAAAGCCTTTAGCGATGATCAGACTGTGTTCATGGCCACCTCTCGCGGAACAGTTAAAAAGACGCTTCTGTCGGACTTCTCCAATCCACGCAAGGCTGGCATTATTGCAGTCGATCTTGACGAAGGTGACTTCCTGATCGGTGCCGAGTTAACGGACGGCAAGCATGATGTCATGCTGTTTTCTGACTCGGGCAAAGCGGTACGCTTTGATGAGAATGATGTCCGTCCAATGGGTCGTAATGCCCGCGGCGTGCGAGGCATGATGCTCGAAGAAGGTCAGCAGGTCATCGCGATGCTTGTTTCGGGCGACGAAACGCAGACTGTCCTGACGGCAACGCAAAATGGTTATGGCAAGCGTACCCCGATTGCTGAGTACACCCGCCACGGACGCGGCACCAAGGGCATGATTGCGATCCAGACTTCCGCACGAAATGGCAAGGTCGTCGGCGCGGTCTTGGCCAATGCAACCGATGAGATCATGTTGATCACGACGGGTGGAGTTTTGGTGCGTACACGTGTCGCAGAAATTCGCGAAATGGGTCGTGCAACGCAAGGTGTCACACTCATTAGCATTGATGATGGCAGTATGTTGTCGGGTGTGCGTAGAGTCGTTGAAAGCGATGCGGATGACGACATCGAGGCGGACTCAGTTGCTGCGTTTGACCCCTCTGCAGATGCACCGGATACATCCGCAAACCCTGATGCATCGGCAGGTAAGACTGATGAGGCTGGATCGGAGTCTTAAAATGGCGCGCCCCTGGAATTTTTCCGCAGGGCCGTCCGCAATGCCTGAGTCTGTACTCAGACAGGCCGCGGCGGAAATGTTGGACTGGCATGGTTCAGGCATGTCCGTGATGGAAATGAGCCATCGCGGTCAGCAGTTTGTAGAAATCTGCACACAAGCTGAGGCAGATTTACGCGAACTACTGAACATCACTGATGACTATGCCGTGCTGTTGATGCAAGGCGGTGCGACGGCAGAAAACGCTATCGTGCCGTTGAATTTACTTGGACGTGTTGCCGCGCCTAAAGCTGATTTTGTGATCAGCGGTATTTGGGCGAAAAAGTCGTTTCAGGAGTGTCAGCGTTACGGTGATGCGAGCGTTGCCGCAACGAACGCATCTGCAACGGTCATTGATGGGCAACCGCAGGCCGCATCCACCTGGCTGCCGGAGTCTCGTTCATGGAAAGTCAGGCCTGATGCGGCGTATCTGCATCTTTGCAGCAATGAAACCATCGGTGGCATTGAGAGCATGGACTGGCCGGATACGGCTGAGCTAGGTGCTCCTGATGTACCTCTGGTCGTGGATGCCTCCTCGCATTTTTTATCCCGTCCGATGCCGGTCGAACGTACTGGAATGATTTTCGCTGGGGCCCAAAAAAATGCGGGTCCCGCAGGCTTGACTATCGTGATTGTGCGGCGAGATCTGATCGGATATGCGTCGCCAATTTGTCCCTCTGCCTTTGACTACGTCAATGTCGCTCGAGAAAAATCGATGTACAACACGCCACCGACCTACGCAATATACGTAGCCGGTTTAGTATTCAAGTGGCTAAAAGAGCAGGGTGGTTTGGCTGCCATCGAGCAGAAAAATATCGCTAAATCACAAATGCTTTATGACTATTTCGATCAAAGTGCTTTTTATTCAGTACCGGTGCATACCTCCGTGCGTTCGAGGATGAATGCGCCCTTTTTTCTGCAGAATACCTCGTTAGCGGGGGCGTTCTTGGCTGGGGCGGAGACCCGTGGCCTCATGCAGCTCAAGGGACACAAGAGCGTAGGCGGTATGCGCGCCTCTATTTATAACGCGATGCCGCTCGAAGGCGTAGTGGCATTGGTCGACTACCTCAAGGATTTCGAGCGCTCTTATGGATGAGTCATTGCAAGCTCAGTTGTTACCCCTTCGGCAACGTATCGATCAGATCGACGCTGAGATTCTCGACCTCTTGAACCAGCGCGCCCTGACCGCGCAAGCAGTCGGCGAGGTCAAGCACGCGCATCACGCTGAAGGTCCGGTGCTGCGCCCAGAACGTGAGGCGCAGGTCATCCGGCAGCTACAAGGCCTGAATCGCGGCCCTTTTCCCTCTGAGGCCGTGGCGTCGGTCTGGACTGAGATTATCTCTGCCTGTCGAGGGCTCGAACAGTCGCTGACGGTGGCCTTTCTCGGGCCAGCAGGTTCCTTTTCTGAGCAAGCGGCGTATGAACACTTCGGCCATTCTGTGACCGGTTTAGCGTGTCCATCGTTTGATGAGGTGTTTCGAGCGGTTGAAGCAGGTGCAGCGCAAGTCGGTATGGTGCCTGTTGAAAACTCTACCGAAGGCGCGGTGAACCGCAGCCTTGATCTATTGCTTGGTTCATCATTGCGTATTCTGGGGGAACGCTCTTTGCTGATCCGCCATTGCTTGCTCACAAAGAGTGGCAACATGCAGGGCATCACCAAAATACTCGCACATCCTCAGGCGCTCGCACAATGTCAAAACTGGCTCAATCGCGAGTATCCTGGTGTGCCGCGCGAGCCCGTCTCAAGCAATTCCGAAGCCGCGCGTCTGGCCTCCCTTGATCCGTCGATTGCTGCGATTGCAAGCGATGTTGCGGCACAAACCTGGGGATTACAAGTTGTGGCGCTTGGTATTCAGGATGATTCGCAGAACAGGACGCGCTTTCTCGCGATTGGCAAGCTGGATATTTTGCCCAGCGGACGCGATAAGACCAGCCTGATTCTGGCTGTCCCCAATCGTGCGGGTGCCGTCTATCAAATGCTGTCCCCCTTGTCTGAAAATGGTGTTTCGATGACGCGTTTTGAGTCGCGCCCTGCGCGGACAGGCCAATGGGAATATTATTTTTACGTCGACATAGAAGGACATTGCGAGGATCCGCGGGTCAAAAAAGCGCTTGCGACGCTTGAGTCGCAGTGCGCCTTTTACAAATTGCTGGGCTCTTACCCGGCGCAATAATTACGTTGATTTTCTTCTATCCCACAATTCAGTTTTGCTGGTGTCCATCTTATGTCCACTCAACATTCCGCACTGATTCCGCCACCGCATATTGCTGCGATCGCCCCTTATCAGGCAGGTAAGCCGATCGAAGAACTTGCTCGTGAGTTTGGGCTTGATCCAGCCAATATTGTGAAGCTTGCCTCCAATGAAAATCCCTTAGGAATGCCGGAGTCCGCTCAACGTGCGATCACTGAGGCGATTTCTGGCTTGGGTCGTTACCCAGATCCTGCCGGCTTTGATCTCAAAAAGGCCTTGTCCGAACGCTACGATGTGCCACAAAACTGGCTGACACTGGGAAACGGATCGAATGACATTCTTGAGTTAGTTGCCTCTGCGCTCCTCGAGCCTGGCAGCTCTGTTGTCTATTCCCAATATGCGTTTGTCGTCTATCGCCTCGCCACGCAGGCCCGCGGTGCTGAGCACATTGTTGTGCCTGCCATCAATCACGGCCATGATTTGACTGGGATGCTTGAGGCGATTCGCGACACGACGCGACTGGTTTTCATTGCGAATCCCAACAATCCCACAGGTACGTATTTGCCAAATGACGAGATCGAGTCATTTTTGGCCGCAGTGGCTCAACGCCACGGTGCACGTGTCACGGTAGTCCTGGACGAGGCCTACAACGAGTTTCTTGAGCCGCACTTGCGCGTAGACAGCATCGGCTTAGTCAAGCGTTACCCGAACCTGTTGGTGTCACGTAGCTTTTCAAAGGCGTATGGTTTGGCGGGTTTGCGTGTGGGCTTTGGTGTGGCGCAGCCCATGTTGACTGATTTGCTCAATCGCGTCCGTCAACCTTTTAATGTGAACTCTCTGGCGCAGGCTGCGGCGATCGCGGCGTTGGGAGATACTGAGTTTCTTAAGAAAAGTTTCGAAGTCAATCGTGAAGGTAAGGAGCAGTTACAGAATGCGTTTAAGAAACTACGGTTGAACTATGTGCCGAGCTTCTCAAATTTTGTCTTGGTACAGGTGGGGGATGCGGCCCAGGTCAATCTCGAGCTGCTTAAGCGTGGGGTGATTGTGCGTCCCGTCAAAGGCGATGGACTCCCTGAATGGTTGCGTGTCTCAATCGGATTGCCGCACGAAAATCAAAAGTTTATCGATGCGCTGACCGCGATTATGAGGCTCCATAACCTATGAGTACAGGCAATATGAATGCTTCAGTAGCCCCTTCCATGGACGCAGTGCCGCTCAACATTGCCACACTCGCAGTGGTGGGCGTTGGGCTGATTGGCGGCTCCTTTGCGGCAGCACTTAAGCAGGCGGGTCTTGTCGGCACGGTACTCGGTGCAGGCCGTCGTCCTGAGACGCTTCAAGAGGCCGTGCGCCTCGGTCTGATTGACGAAGCGGTGAGTCTCAAAGAGGCTGCAGAGCGCGCCGACTTGATTTTCCTGGCAGCGCCGGTGGGGGCTTTTGAGGCGATTTTCCGCGAACTGGCCCCTGCGTTAGGTGCCAAGACGATCATCACCGATGGTGGCAGTACCAAGCAGAACGTCATTGAGGCGGCTCGCGCGGGTTTGCAAGCGCGTATTGCGCAGTTTGTTCCGGGCCATCCGATGGCAGGGTCCCACGAAAAGGGGCCACAAGCGGCTGATCCAACCTTGTATGTTGGCCGCCGCGTCATGCTGACGCCTTTAGTTGAAAATCATCCGCAGGACGTGGAGCTTGTGCGCCGAGCTTGGCAGAGCTGTGGGGCACATGTCTTCTCTATTGAGCCCTCACAACATGATGGCATAGTGGCTGCGATTAGTCATATGCCTCATTGGATCGCAGCGCTATTCATGGAATACATCACACACAGTGATGATGCGACGTTGAAACTGCAGACTGCAGGCTCTGGGTTTAGAGACTTCACGCGTGTGGCACAAGGCTCCCCAGAAATGTGGCGCGACATCTTTATGGCTAATCGCTCCGCCATGCTGGCCGAATTGCAATCGCTCAAAACTGTATTTGAACGGGCTGAGCATGCTTTGCGGGAGGGCGATGCAGTCTGGCTCGAAGAGATGCTTGACCATGCTTCGAAAGCTCGCCGTGACTGGCAGGATATTGGTACATGAGTAAGCTTGCATTTCTAGATTTGCCGCAAGCGACGCGCGCACAGGGCACCGTCACTTTGCCAGGTTCAAAAAGTATTTCTAATCGTGTGCTGCTTTTATCTGCGCTCGCACAAGGTCAGACGCGAATTGACGGTTTACTAGAGTCTGACGATACGGCGGTGATGTTGGCTGCCTTGAAGCAACTTGGTGTGCAAGTCGACCAGCATTCGCATGACGCCGTCAGCGTGACAGGTGTGTCTAATTTTCCGGTTAAACAAGCCGAGTTATTTATGGGGAATGCTGGCACGGCGATTCGCCCACTGACTGCAGCGCTTGCCATGATGGGCGGTCACTACACGTTATCGGGCGTTCCTCGCATGCATGAGCGTCCAATCGGTGATTTAGTTGAAGGCCTGCGCGAAATGGGCGCCCGACTCAATTACCTCAAAAATCCCGGCTATCCGCCGATTGAAATCTTGACGCCAGAGCTGCTCAGTGATCGGGTGCGCGTACAAGGCTCGGTGTCCAGTCAGTTTTTGACGGCTGTCTTGATGGCGGCACCGTTGGCAGTTGCGCGCTCTGGGCGTCCGCTGACGGTTGAGGTGGTGGGGGAGTTGATTTCTAAACCCTACATTGATATCACCCTGAATCTCATGGCACGTTTTGGCGTCCATGTTGAGCGTCGTGGTTGGCAGGAGTTTGTGGTGCTGGCTGGTGCGACGTATCGCTCGCCGGGTACGATTTTTGTCGAAGGTGATGCGTCATCAGCTTCCTATTTTCTGGCGTTGGGGGCGATAGGCGGTGGGCCCATTCGGGTCGTCGGTGTGGGTGCGCAGAGCATTCAGGGTGATGTAGCCTTTGCAGATGTTGTTGAGGCGATGGGGGCTCAAGTGCGTCGTGAGGCTTCCTCTATTGAGGTGACGGGGATCAATGTCGCCGCAGGTCAGAAGCTCAATGCTTTTGACTCAGACTTCAACCTGATTCCTGATGCAGCGATGACTGCGGCCGCACTTGCCTTGTTCGCAGAGGGTCCTTGTACGTTGCGCAACATCGGTAGTTGGCGGGTCAAAGAAACTGATCGCATCCACGCGATGGAGACTGAGCTTCGTAAGCTAGGGGCGTACGTTGAAAGTGGTCAAGACTGGCTACGGGTCCATCCTGTCGAGCCTGGCCAGTGGCGGGACGCGAGCATCGATACCTACGATGATCACCGTATTGCTATGTGTTTTTCCCTGGCAGCGTTTGGCCATTCGCACGTGAGAATCATGGATCCCGGATGTGTCAGCAAGACCTTTCCAACCTATTTTGATGTGCTAGCGGGACTACTGTCATGACCCCGGTCGTTCCAGTAATCACGATTGATGGTCCTACGGCATCAGGCAAGGGGACCGTGGCGCAGCGTGTCGCGACGGCTCTAGGCTTTGGAGTGCTAGATAGCGGGGCGCTTTATCGCCTCACGGCACTCGCTGTTTTGCAAAAAAGAATTGACCCTTCGGATGCAAACGCCGTTGCACAAGTGGCCCGGGATATGCAAGTGCAGTTTCATCCTGAGGGCATCTTGTTAGACGGGCAGGAGGTTTCTTCTTTGATCCGACAAGAACAGGTCGGTAACCTGGCTTCGCGCTTGGCGCCGAATCCTGAGCTCAGGGCAGCGCTGCTCGGCCGCCAGAGGGTGTTTAGACAAGCCCCAGGCCTCGTGGCAGACGGTCGGGATATGGGCACGATTGTTTTTCAGGACGCCAATCTAAAGATATTTTTGATGGCTGATGTGCAGGCGCGCGCGCAGAGAAGATGTAAGCAATTGATCGAAAAGGGAATTTCTGCTAATCTTGAGTACCTGCTTGCCGATATGCGTGAGCGAGATGCCCGTGATATTGAGCGTGCAGTCGCCCCTCTAATACCTGCACAGGACGCCCATGTTGTTGATTCGTCGAATCTGACGATTGAGCAAACTGTGCAAAGCATCCTTGACCTGTGGTCAAGGGTTTTAACCACATCACCCACATAGGGTGTGCTACCGGCCCCAAAGGCCATCTGGACCCTCCGTACATGTCAACCCAACAAATATCAACCCAAGCCGACGAAAGTTTTGCCGCGCTGTTTGCAGAAAGTATCCAAAAACAGGATATGAAGTCCGGCGAAGTGATTTCCGCCGAAGTCGTCCGTATCGATCACAACTTTGTTGTGGTGAATGCTGGCCTGAAATCAGAAGCACTGATTCCTCTCGAAGAATTCCTGAACGATCAGGGCGAGCTCGAAGTCAAACCCGGCGACTTTGTCTCCGTTGCGATTGACTCGCTTGAAAACGGCTACGGTGATACCGTGCTGTCCCGTGATCGCGCTAAGCGCCTGTCGGCCTGGTTGTCACTCGAGCAGTCGCTCGACAAGAACGAACTGGTCACCGGCACCATCACAGGTAAAGTCAAAGGCGGTCTGACCGTCATGACAGCAGGCATCCGTGCCTTCTTGCCAGGTTCCTTGGTCGATCTGCGTCCCGTTAAGGACACAACGCCATTCGAAGGCAAGACCATGGAGTTCAAGGTCATCAAGCTTGATCGCAAGCGTAACAACGTAGTGTTGTCACGTCGTGCAGTGCTTGAAGCCAGCATGGGCGAAGAGCGTCAGAAACTCTTGGAAAATCTCCAGGAAGGCGCGATTGTCAAAGGCGTGGTCAAGAACATCACCGATTACGGCGCGTTCGTGGACCTCGGTGGTATCGATGGTCTGCTGCACATTACCGACATGGCATGGCGTCGTGTTCGTCACCCATCCGAAGTCTTGACTGTTGGTCAGGAAGTCGAAGCCAAAGTCCTCAAGTTCGATCAGGAAAAGAGCCGCGTCTCCCTGGGCGTCAAGCAGCTTGGCGAAGATCCATGGGTGGGTCTGGCACGTCGTTACCCACAGGGTACACGTCTGTTCGGTAAGGTCACGAACCTCACCGACTACGGTTCATTTGTTGAAGTCGAAGCAGGTATCGAAGGTCTGGTTCACGTCTCCGAAATGGACTGGACGAACAAAAACGTTGATCCACGCAAGGTTGTGACACTCGGCGAAGAAGTCGAAGTTATGGTCCTCGAAATCGACGAAGACCGTCGCCGTATCTCCTTGGGTATGAAGCAGTGCCGTCAGAACCCATGGGAAGAATTCGCTTCCAACTTCAAGCGTGGCGACAAAGTCCGCGGCGCGATCAAGTCAATCACTGACTTCGGCGTGTTTGTTGGCTTGCCAGGTGGTATCGATGGTTTGGTTCACTTGTCTGATCTGTCATGGACCGAGACAGGCGAAGAAGCTGTTCGCAACTTCAAAAAGGGCGATGAGCTTGACGCAGTGGTTCTGGGTATTGACACGGACAAAGAGCGTATCTCTCTGGGCGTCAAACAACTCGAAGGCGATCCGTTCAATAATTTCGTTGGCACCTACGACAAGGGCGCAGTCGTTCCCGGTACAGTGAAATCCGTTGAGCCCAAAGGCGCAACTGTGACACTGTCCCTAGAAGTCGAAGGCTTCTTGCGTGCTTCCGAAATCGCAACAGGTCGTGTCGAAGACGCAACAACGGCGCTCAAAGTCGGCGATAACATCGAAGCCATGATCATCAACGTCGATCGCAAAACGCGTTCGATCCAGTTGTCGATTAAGGCCCGTGATACCGCTGATACTGCTGACACCATGCAGCGTATGACTGAAGCGAGTGCTTCTTCGGGCACCACGAACTTGGGCGCTTTGCTCAAGGCCAAGCTCGATCAAGCACGTGACACTGAATAAATATCAGTGACTAAGTCAGAACTCATTGCAGCACTGGCGGCCCGCTATTCTCAGTTGGCCGCACGTGACACCGATTACGCTGTTAAAACGGTGCTCGATGCCATGACCCAGGCCTTGGCTGAGGGTCAGCGCATCGAAATCCGTGGTTTCGGTAGTTTTTCATTGTCCGAACGTGCGCCAAGAGTCGGGCGTAATCCCAAGTCCGGCGAGCAAGTGATGGTGCCTGGTAAACAGGTGCCGCACTTCAAAGCTGGCAAGGAGTTACGTGAGCGTGTAGATTTAAACGATGATCAGGCCGGGGCTGTTGCCGGTTAGTTGAAAACCGCCCTCCCCCTCTGTCACACTAGTTGTCCGCTCGTTTAATTTCTTTTAAACCTAAAGGGGCGGTTGGAGTGAAACAGAAATGCCAACCTACAGCACTGAATTTAAAGACAACGTCGTTCGTAAAATG
>Ga0105050_10006180_pt1 | contig 15009 bp, 14 predicted proteins | sample FRY01_FD_78088 | JGI IMG/M metagenome (GOLD analysis project Ga0105050, IMG submission 78088) | Freshwater microbial communities from Lake Fryxell liftoff mats and glacier meltwater in Antarctica - FRY-01 | ecosystem: Environmental > Aquatic > Freshwater > Ice > Glacier meltwater ... | reverse complement strand
TTCTACTAGGATAGGCAACGCAAACTCCGTCATACCATTATGCTGTACTTGCTTACCATCTTCCAATGTTTTAGTTCCCATACCTACAGCAAAATATACAACAAACAAGAATTTAATAACAAATAATGCAATCTTGTTAAGCTCTGCATATTCACCATTCATTACTATTTTAAAACCATATATCATCACATATAAAATTAATGCCCCACGAACCGCCATCTTCATAGCCTCTTGAAATGCAGGGAATGGCCTTAGCATAGTAAAGGTAATGTCATCATCAAATGTAGGACACTCATTACCTATATAAAAAACTTTATTCAACGTATCGCGTAAACAGTGAATGGTTAACCCAGAAAAACTCAACAATGACTGACTTTTAGAACGGCTGCTATAACATGATTCACCGATGGTTCTACAAATTTCTTCAACCGCTTCACCTGTTGGAGATGAAGGTCCTACTTCTTTGTTACGACAAATAAGAGGCATCATACCACGAGAGGTTGGCATAGTTAAACACACTTCACTATCAATAATATCAACACTCAGCAAGATATTTTCTAAAGAACGTTGCCCTCCAAGATCTGGATTAGCACTTAAATCCCCTAAACGCGATGTATCACCAATTGACATGGTTATAGGAGTACATACAGGGTCTAATGTTTTATTTTTAATACAAAATTTAAATTCACGGCCATCCGCAACACAAGCATCATCAACATGAGTTTTCATATCAAGGTTTTTCTGAATATAACCATACGCAGTATCATTAACCAGATATCCTTCTGGGTCAACTCTAGGTAATAATGAACAACTCTCACCAAATGTAGCATATGCATTTTGTGCGCTTAATATAAGCACAAAATGCATAACTAATAATGACATTTGACGAATTATTACTTTCATTATCTCGCTTTATTCATAAACTATTTTTCACCTTTATCTAAATTGCCATCAGAAGAATCTTTGGTCGTAACCTTATCAGAAGCAGACTCTCCAGATTCTGAATTCTCGGATTTTCCAGACTCAACTGGAGCCTCTCTACTTACATCTTCACCCTTTGCAGAAGCTTTTACACTATCACTAGGATTTAAACCACTGCCAACTTTGCTACCAGCCCCTTTCATTTTATCTGCTAATTTACCAGCTATTTTTTCTGAGCCGCCACCACCGCCGCCGGTAGACATCTTGTCTGAAGAGGCACCACCGCCGCCTCCGGTAGACATCTTGTCCGAAGAGCCGCCGCCTCCTGTTGACATTTTATCCGAAGCACCCCCACCTCTACTTGTTGACATCTTATCAGCTCCACCTCCATCGCCGCCGCTCGCCGCAGCATCACCGCCGCCACTTGCGCCGCCAGCTGCGCCAAGCGCTGCCATGCCCGCTTTAAATACAGCCTGTGGCTTAATTGCCATATTAGCTATCGATACACCTTCCGTCATATCCGCTGCAAATTCAGCTAGACTTTCGCTAAAGTGATACATTAAATAAAGTACTAGGCACGCTGTAAGCATTGCAAGTACCAAGGTTTTTATTTTTTCAAATATCACCTCTACCATGCTAAAAAACATGCCAGGAGAGCTGCTTACAGCATCAAGGAAATTAGATCGTTTCTTCTCTTCATCACCGCTAGCATCTTCAATCCATGGCATTACTGCGCTAGTTGCAAGGTCTTCACCAGTACCATATAAAAATTGAAATGGATTATTTAGAATAAACCCGAGACTGTTTTGACACCCTTCCTTCTCTTCTTCTGTGTATTTTTCCCAATCTTGATCTAGATAAGAATATCTTACTGTTCTACTATCAACTCCTACACTAGCTTGACCTATACCAGTAGCTACGGTTAATTTGAATTCAGGACCAGTATATGTGAAATCTTTGCTTGTGTATTTACACGTGCCATAAAAACCAAAATCATATACTGATAGCATGGTAGTCATAAACACCACGGCCACCATAGGTTGCAATAAAAATGAGATTAATAGCTTTACCCAAGCTTCAAAATACCCTTTTGTATAGTCAAACAAATATAGGGGGACAAATAATGGAGCAAGAATACCAAGTACAACTATAGATATCATGCATACAACTGTTGCGTTAACAATAAAAGCTGCAACAGAAATAACCAATAATGGATACATCAAGGCTAATGAAATTAACGTAAAATTACCAGAAATAATAGCTGGAATAAGTAAATATATATATGGAGGAATTGGAAAACTCAACACATCGAATCTTTTCCAATCATGATTCCTAGAAGCATTTTCAACAATCATAGTTTGCATTGCATCTAACCCTAGATAATGTGATACTTTGCAATCCAGCGCGTCCCATAACTGCAGATGTCGCAAAGAATCAGGATAATATACGTCATCAAACTTACACAGTTCAGAAGGGCTAGCATTCATCATCCAACCAGCCATTTGATTCATACCGTTTAATAAAAACGGGAACGCCCACTGAATCATACCATCCATACGATTTAAATCATCGCCACTTCCTACATTGATGTTGATACCAACGGAAAAATAAACCACGAACAAGAACTTGACTAAAAAATTTACTAATTCAGATTTAGGTGGTATATCGCCAGCTAATACAATTTTAAACCCAAATAAAATTACATATATTGTCAATAACGCACTAACTATCTTATGCATATTCCTTTGGAATTGAAATAACGCACTAGAATGCCTTGAATTACTGCCTAAGACTTGCTGTACATCATCAAAGCTACAAACAGCACTACTAATCATCAATTTGGCGATCATTTCTTTAACGCATTCTATCAATGGACCAGTCATAACTATGCCAGTCCTAGAATTATCGTATGCTCTTTTATAGCAACCACCCATATTACCACATGTAGTCAAAGATGTTAGGTTAGCCAGTTCACTCATACCTTCTGGACTTAAATCCATAAACTCAGAATATATAGAAACAGGATATGGTTCTTTTATGTATTTACAACCAATTGGAATCCAACCACCGAAGCTTTGGGTAGCGACACACATTTTATCATTTTCTTTGATAACTTTCCATGGAAATACCGGTATTATACCGACATCATACATAACTCCACTATCGCCTTCTCTCTTGTCTAAAAACATTTTATGATATTCTGATTTAGGTAATTTCCATGCATCTTGAATATCATCCCATGGATCACTATTAGTTAAAAAAGCCTTGGCAATTACTACTATTGTATCTTTAATAGCCCCTACTCGTGCGACAGCTAGATCAATATTATTGCACATTGAAAAACTTAATTTTTGATCATTAAAATCAATTCTATTGCCTCTGTCACAAGCACCTGGAAATAACTCATCATCATTAATAGTTACACGTAAAAATGTATTAGCATACAAACCAGGTGAAACTATATTTGCTATTAAAAAAGTAAAAAATGACGCCGGAATACAAGTATGAGAAAATTCACTACGCAACAAATTTCCTACACCATTTGTCTCACAAGTAAGGCCTTCAAGTGTATCTAATATTGTATCTAACACATCTGCAGCACGAGCATTATGAACATTACTAGAAACGGATAAAACTATTATAAGCAGCGCAGTTATTAATTTAAAACGAATATTTAAAAAACAACCTACAATTTTTTCAAATTTAATACGTAAGTATATGAATAGAACCACTAAGTGATTCACACAATTTATTTGTCTAATAGTACTCGCTGTATTATTATACATCAACCTAACTGTCTTACTTCTTCATAGAAAAATGGCAGCCATTTTTTAGGATCACTACCATGCTTTGCAATAATTTTATCTAGCAAGACCACTGTATCTGCTCTGCCCGATAGCACATTAATTATATTATCCATACCACTTAAATTAACTTTTGCTATAACAGCATTAACCCCTTGCTTAATCAAAAAATACCTAGATGCTGGATCGGTTGTTTTAATCAATACATATTCGCGTTGAGAAAGCATAAAAGCAGTTTTATAAACGTCAGTTGCTTTAAGATTAGGCAAGAAAATCTGTGTCGATGTTTGCTGAATTAAAGTGTCACTTATTTTACTTTTAGTAGCATCTTCCACACTTTGCGTTGCAAAAATTACAAAAGTATTCAGTTTACGTAAAACTTTTAGCCAATCTTTAATTTTAGGCGCAAAGACTTCATTATCAATTAACGCCCAAGCTTCATCGAGAACGATCATAGTTCGTGAGCCGTCTAGAGATATATTAATTCTATGAAATATGTATAATAGTACTGGTGATAAAGCCACTGGATCTTTTAATAACTCCGCCATTTCAAAGCCAAAAACTCTGGATAAAGACAGATCAATTGCATCTTCATCATTATCAAATATACGGGCATGCGATCCCTTGCCGTGCCACATCTCAATCCTACTGGCCAAAGTTCCAGGCCCTGACATGCCTAAGAAAGGCACCACATTACTAAGCTTACGGTCCCTTTTATCTAACCTAAAATTACCATCAATAGCCTGGGTCAGAACTTTAATATCCTCTGCATCCAGAGTTTCACCATTAGAGGTTACTAGAGTGCGCAACCACTCCAAAATAAACGTTCTATTTTCACTAACATCATCTAATTGCAAGGGATTAAATCCACAATTAGCGCCAGGATCAATAGTAGTATAAACCCCATCCATTGCCCTAATAAATATTTCAGCCCCTCTATCCTTATCAAAGAAGAACATCCTTGGCCTAAATTTTTGTGCTTGTGCGCATAAAAAATTCATTAGAACTGTCTTACCAGCACCAGTTGGACCAATGATTAATGTATGCCCAACATCTCTAACATGGAAATTAAAATAAAATGGCGTTCCAGAAGTTGTATCAAGCACCGTTACATAGTCACCCCAGTGATTACCTGTAATTTGTCCAGGAGGATAATTATGCATTGAAGCAAAGCCAGCTAAATTTAAAGTATTGATCGTTGATTTACGGATGATATAACTCATATTACCAGGCAATTGTCCCCAATAGCTAGGCTCCATGTTAACCCTTTCACGCACTGGCTGCATGCCGCAATTTGATAATTCCACTGCTGCCATAGACAAAGTGTTTTCTAAAGCTTTCATATCATTATCAATACATAATAATGATATATGATGCTCTCCAAAACCAATATCTCCACTCATTGCCATATCTAATGCCTGAGAGATTTCAGCAATTTGCGAAACAGCTTTATCTTGCGCTTGAATCATCCTGTTTTGCTGCAATTGCATTTTATTAATTGCAATCGTTCTATTAGAAAAGCTAAAACTTTGTGTCATTATAAATTCGAATGGCATCTGCAAAAAGCCATCAAATACCCCGGCAGACGTAGTAGGTCCATATTCGCGCACACTAACTATACCACCATAACGCTTACCCCTAGGGCCCCTAGCTTCAATAGATCGTGATCCAAAAAACAACCTATTAGTTGGCAAATACTCATCTAAATGATTGCTAGGTATCATCATTGGAGACTGATCACCACAATTAACTAAAGTTCCCAAAAATTCACTAAGTTCACAAAAAATTCCACCTTTGGTTTTTTTTACGCCCAATAATTTAGTATCATAATCTCTCAATGTATTAAGCACACGAGTTGTCATCTCTTCCATGCTTTCACGCATTTCGCGCATATCATTTTCCCAAACTGACTTATTAGATTTTTGACGCATTTTGGTAAAAAGATATTCAATGACAGCAGCCCCCTCTTTGTCAGGCTCATAAAGTATGGTTACATATAATTCATTAAAATAGGAATCTGAGTTTGAGTTCTTTGCATTCCATTCGGCTTCTAAATAACTAATAAAACCTTTAGCTGTACTTACCGTAGGATCCATACTATACTCACCGCTAGATTCCATGACTGGCTTACGGCGTCTTATTGTATGAAAATATAATGTTACATTTCCAGATGCCATATTTTTTAGCAACGAATTTCTAATACCTTTACGTATATCTAAATCATCATCATCAGCTGTTTCAAAAGAAAAGCCACCAACTTTAATGACCTGTAACAAACCATTATTTTTAGTCAGAATAGTATTCTTATTCCAATGACCTTTGTATGGAATAAAGTCAGAAACAGGCTTTTCTTTCTTTGAGTATTTTTCTTTAGCCGAAGCTGTTTTAAATAATTTAAACATATAATATATCCAGTATCTTAGGCGCTATAAGAGTTGGCACCGTAATATGACTTATTAGGACACTGGTTACATTTACCAGCATAATTTAAGTAAAGCTCCATGAATCTAGGTTCTTTAAAACATAAAAGATAGCCAATCAAATGCACCACAGCTGCTATAAAAATAATATAGATACTAGATTTCTGAATAAACATGGTTACGGCCACCATAAGATTCAACATCGCATATTGTATACTTACTCCAAAAATCATTGATGGTCTGGTTAAGCCCACGAATAGTGGGTCGGATGTTAATTGCCCTGACATAATGCACCTCTAAATATCAATTAGATAAAATACTAGCATATTTCAGTCTAATTGAATTAGATAGGCCAAATCAAACCTATAATATATATAAGCAAAAGATTTTCCTATCCCGAGTCATTGGCGCACCAAATAAGACTAAATCGCTTAAATTAATACATCTTTGAAGGCATAAATGGCTGTAATTATTTAAAAAAACGATTATCTTTCTAAATATAATTGGCTTACACTCCAAGTTCAGCCAATTTGTTCTTCTCTAAATTGATTGTATTTTGAATATAAAGCGTAAGTTCTCTTGCATCTTGATTAGCGAATTCCTCAGGTAGCATTACTTCTATCACTTTTACTTTTACTGTACCTTGTTGTTTAAACCAAAAACCTTTTGGCCAAACTAATCCTGCATTATGAGCAATTAGCGCTATTGGAACTTTAGCATTTAGTGCAAGTTTAGCAGCACTTACTTTGAATGACACAGTTTTATCTACGGAAACACGAGTTGATTCTGGAAACATAATAATAGATATACCATCATCAATTTTACGCTCCCCCTCTTTTATAATTTGTACTACAGACCTACTATTGCTTCTGTCTACAGCTATAGGTCTAACAGTTTTTAAACAACGTCCAAATATCGGTATATCTAGTAATTCTTGCTTCACTACCCAGGAATGTTTGGGAATAATCAATTGCATGAAGAAATTTTCCCAAAAAGATTGATGATTTGCTAATGCGATATAAGGTTTAGCATCTTGAGGCAATTTATCAACCCCTTCTGTTTCAAACTTGATACCGCATATAACCCATATTAAATATATAAAAATATATGAAAATATTTCTGACATTTTATAGCGCCAAGAATACGGTGCTCCAATGAATTGCACCGGTATACAAAATAAAACAAAAAATGATGTCATCACTACACTAATTATTGTATAAAATACAATAACTTTTAAACGCCAAGACCACGACATAAAAATATAACCAAAATATTAATTAGAAAAGAACTATATAGTATTTTTTTACTTCGTAAAACTATAATTCCTATATATACATATTAAACAACTATCATAAGATTTCTTTAGAGGCACTAATGACCAAAACTGCAGTATCAGGCATTCAAACAAGCGGTGATTTACATCTTGGCAATTATCTAGGCTCCATCAATAACTGGCTCAATCTACAGAATGAATATAATTGCTATTTCTTCTTAGCTGACCTACATTCTATAACCGTTGATCGTAGCGCCGAAGAATTACAAAAATCAACGTTCAACGCCGCCGCAACCTATCTCGCTGCCGGACTTGATCCTAAAAAATCCACTATATTTTTACAATCAGCGGTAAAAGAACATTGTGAATTAGCCTGGATGTTAAATTGTGTTACCCCTATAGGCTGGCTCAAACGCATGACGCAATTTAAAGATAAAGCTGGTAAAAAACAAGATAATGCGAACACTGGATTATTCACTTATCCCATTCTAATGGCAGCTGATATTTTGCTCTATAACGCAGATATTGTACCAGTTGGTGATGATCAAAAACAACATCTAGAACTTACCAGAGATATAGCTGGAGTTATAAATAGAAAATTTGGTAAAAAAATTATAACCGTACCAGAACCATTAATTCAAGGAACAGCAACAAGAGTTATGAGCCTGCGTGATGGTAACAAAAAAATGAGCAAATCTGATGCTAGTGATGCTGCACGGATTAACCTTACGGATAGCCCAGATACAATTATGCAAAAACTTAAAAAAGCCAAAACAGATAATTTAGCAGAAATAACTTATGACCCGACACATCGCCCAGAAGTTAGTAATCTAATTAATATATTTTGTGCATTGTCACAGCAAACACAAAATACGATAGTAGAGCAATACCAAATCAAAGGATTTTCTGTATTTAAAAGCGATCTGGCAGAGCTTATAATTTCAAAACTAGATCCCATAAACACTGAATATAAAAAAATAATCCAAGACCCAAAATACATTAAAGATACTCTAACTCATGGCGCAAATAAAGCTAGAATAATAGCGCAAAAAACTTGTAGCATAGTAGCAGAACAGTTTGGTTTGCTATAATCACTACTACCGCCCTTGTAAATTCAAAAAAGGGCAGCAGTAGTAGTAGTAGTAGTAGTAGTAGTAATCAATATTATAAACTTCGTTAACCTGTGTCACTTGCGCCAAGAAGATAACTATTGCACGCATCTTCATGACAAAAATCTCCTGAAGCGCCATCAATTAAAGACAGCATGTTTTGATCAAGAAACTGTTCAAGAAGCCCCTTAGGTATACCAATAATATTACTAGTCCAAAAGGAATTATCTTCTAAATTACTTAAAATTGACTGCGCGGTAACTTTCTCATCAACTGAATTATCTTGTGATAACTTGATATAATTATTATCCTTTTTTTCTGAATTGCTACTTTTAATCGCCTTTATTAATCGTGAAAATATCTTTTTTATACCCATTTTTCTCTCCACCTTATCATAAGAAGTCTTTTCAAAACAAACTTCTTACTACTAGATTAACATTTAATTGCTAATTAATGTAAAATAAGAATGATATTAGGCTATTTTCTTTCCCGAACAGAACAATACACAGCTAATACGGGTACCTTTTTAAAACCCTATTTTTGTAATCATGAATACCAAAAACGGGCTCTTTAGAATTTTGTTTTGGGTATAGAAGACTTTATAAACTTCATAGATAATACTAATGCTTCAGAAGGAGGATTTATTCTAAAAGATAAATCAACCATCTATTTACTAGTCAATGAATACATTAATTTGCCAATTAAATCTTCAATATTTAGTGATGATTGGGTGAATTTAATTCTACCTTCATTCTTTAAATTCTCTTCTGCTCCACCTGGGCTTATACGAATATATTTTCCACCTAATAATCCACTTGTAGCGACAATAGCCCTAGAATCTTCAGGGATTTCTATTGCCTTCTCGATATAAAGTTTTACTCCTGCATAATATGTATCTGAATCCAATACCACACTATCAACATAGCCAACTTTAATACCAGCTAATTTAACATCCGCACCTTCAGAAATACCATCAATATCTTGAAAACTTGCGACTACGCTATAACCATCTCGTGTTTTAGATACGTTACTTACATTGTAAGCAAAACTTAAAAAGCCAAACGCCACTACTAATACTAATAAACCTACTAAAGTTTCAATTACACCTTGTTTCATCTATATATCTTCTATTTATTGGGGATCCATGTTGAATATGTTTTCAACTTTTTATTTATATCTTTATCCGGATTATAAGCATGTTTAGTGCCAGTTAAATTCGGAACATGTTTTTGCTGCCAACTGTGTGAGGCCTGGCCTTCAGGAATTTCATTATTAAGATAATGCAACCATGCATGCCACATTGGCGGCACTTTAGAACTTTCTGCTTTGCCATTATATACAACGAAACGTTTAGAATGTCCTAAATAATTTTTGTTTTTACCAATAAAATATTTATTACCAAACTGATCAGCGCCAATTTCTCTTGCAAAAAATTTAATCCAAAATTTATTTATGAATGACATTTATCTAATTCTCTCCTCGCCAGTTCCCTACCTTCAACAGCCAGCTTATCCGCGATATCATTACCTTCATTTTCCGAATGCCCTTTTACCCAGGACCAAATAATATCGTGCTTTTCTATTTCGTGCTGTAAATTTTTCCATAATGCAGCATTTTTAACTGGCTTATTGTCGCTTTTACGCCAGTTATTTTTTTTCCAGTTGTGTATCCATTCGGTAATACCCTTTTGAACGTACTTACTGTCTGTATATATCTCCACTTTACAAGATTTTTTTAAAATTTGTAAAGCTGAAATAGCCGCCTGGATTTCCATCTGGTTATTTGTAGTTTCAAGCTGATGACCAAAAATTTGCTTACGATTATTTTTAAAAATTAGCAGAGCTCCCCACCCTCCTGGTCCAGGATTTCCAGAACAAGCTCCATCTGTATATATTTCTACAAATGGTTTAGGAAGATTAGGCATAGTTATTTTATCTTTTTACGAAATTTGTCAATTGCTATGACTTCACCAGCTTTTTTGTCAGCTTTTTTTGTAGTAGAAGTAGCCTTAGGTTTCATCCTAATTGAATCTTTACTTTCTTTTTCTATAACCGTATCTACAACATCCTCATTGTCATTATTTTTTCTAAATTGCAGACTAAAATTAACCGAAGGATCAACAAAACCTGTTAATGCAGAGAATGGAATCTCGATTGTTTCAGGAATACTATTAAAAGCTATATTCACCGAAAATCTATCTTCTAGTACTTGTAAATTTTTGTACTGATATTGTAGAACTATAGTGATTTCCTTTGGATAGCGTTGCCTAACTTGTTTCGACAATATCACTTCTGGATAATCCGTACGAAAAGAAATATAAAAACATTGATCCTCTGCCAAACCGTTATCTTGCGTATCTAACAAAATTTTACGCACGATAGCCAACATAGCTTCATCTATTAGTGATTGATAGTCAATTGCCATATTATGTATAAATTTTTATTTAGCGGGACTTTTCTGTTGCCAGGTAAGCCCCCAACCCCGTGGCTAGCTACAATTAAGCAGCAGCCGACAAGCGATTATTATCGTTTGCATTTACTTTTTTTGACCCAAGATCAAAAGATCCAGCGGAATCATACTGGGTAAAAATTATCCCTTTACTAAACTCGTCGATCCTATTTCGCTCCCATAATATAAATGGTGGAAGCGCCGGGTACCGCCCCCGGGTCCGAAGTTCTTATTTCGAACAACGTTTATTACCATAGCTACAAAATCAGTAGCAACTACGGATTATACCCCACTTACCTACTAGCTGTAAAGCAAAAGCAAAGATTTATTTAGCTTTTTGCATCTTCTTCAACAAGATGTTTCTCTTTAGTGGTGATAGATAATCTAACTCGTGCTGTATTACTGTTGATAACCAATCACTAGCTTTTAGCAGTTGCTTTCGACCATAATAATCAAGATATTGAATTTCTATGTGCTTAGGGCGGGTAATCTTAGCTTTGATACCTGGATAACTTATTGATCCCTCTTCGAATATCTGCGTTTCAGAAGAAGCATAATTAATAGATGGATTAATCAGTACGTATGGATGTTGCTCATTATTTTCTTGCAAGTCAACGACAGCTATTCTTTGCAAAATACCTACCATATTTGCCCCCATACCTACTGCACCATGCTGGTACATAATCTCGAACATTTGATCAACGATCAAGCGTACTTTATTGTCCACATTCAATACAGATATTGCTTTCTTTTTAAAAATACCATTGGGCGCGTAAACTATCTCTATCAAGCTTGTATCCAGTATTTATGGCCTGATTATTGTTTGAAATGCTTTTAATCCAAATTTTGGCAAAACACCTAATAAATGATCAAAAATATCAGCTTGGATAGTTTCGTAATTAGCCCATCTAGTATCCTTAGTAAATACATATAATTCTATAGGAATACCAGTCGGAGTTGGATCAAGTTCACGCACTAAAAAAGTAAACCCTTCTTGATGAATTCCTTGATTACTTCTAAGATGCTGCTCTATGTAATATCTAAACATAGATATATTCGTTTTTTCTGCTTTCGTATTAAATAATTCAGGGCTCTCTTTAGCCAAAGCTAGCATAGTAGGCATTTTTTTAAGTACATTCAAACTTTCCTGGTCACAGATTTTTATCGTATCCATATCCAAACTAATTGATCGTTTGATACGCCTCCCGCCTTCTTCAAACATTTGACGCCAATTTTTTACGCTTGTTAACAAGAATGCTGAAGTTGGAACTGTAGTATATGTGCCATCAAAATTGCGGATTACTACTACTGTAATTGTAATTTTTTTAATATCACCATCAGCATTATATTGTGGTAAAGTTACCCAATCACCTACTTGAATAATATTTTGAAAAGTAAGTTGTAAACTTGCAAGCAAGCCAAGAACTGTGTCTTTAAAAACAAAAGTCAATAAAGCAGCAGCTGCACCTAAACTAGTAAACAAAGATGAAATTGGAATACTTAAAATCAAAGAAAAAACACTCAAGACCGAACATATTGTTACCACAAGCTTAAGAATGTTCATGTGTAAGCCAATAGCAATTTTTACTGACTTTTGTTTGCTCTTATATAAGTCAACAGTAATATCCATTAAAGTAAGTAATAGAGAAGTTATAGTTATAACTATATATATATCAAGAACCATATCTTTAATTCTTACCATTGCGGCACTCATTAAATCAGATTTATTCAAGAAGTCGCCCCAGAGCATAAGATATATAGCAACAAATAACCATACCGCATGTTTTGATAAATTATGCTTAGCAAAAATTTTTGTATAATTGATATTTCTTTTATCTACTATTTTACCAACGCTGGGTAAAATTAATCTTTTAATAATAACAAGCAAAGGATAAAAAGCGATCACCATTATCCCAAGCATAACTAGCAATTGGTTGCCCTCATATAATGAATACACATTTTTAATAGCAAATAACTCATGCATGTCTCTTCCTCCAATTATAATAAATCAACAGTATAGTACACAAGTTTCACAAGGTACAAACTGTTTTTTCCCCAAACAAAGAATTTAGGATAGACAAACGTCTTTTTATTGATTATAAACTTCTCACATGGCCAGATAGCTCAGTTGGTAGAGCAAAGGACTGAAAATCCTTGTGTCGGCGGTTCGACCCCGTCTCTGGCCACCACTTCTAAAATCCCACTACTTCTAAAATCACTGAGCCGTCCAACCACCATCCATTGAAAGCGCCGTTCCTGTAATAGATGCAGCCTCTTTGCTACATAAATAATAGACTAAAGAAGCTACTTCTTCTATTTCTACAAACTTCTTAGTAGCCTGAGCTGCAAGTAAAACATTGTTTACTACATCATCCTCAGTCATATTACGTGCTTTAGCTGTATCTGCAATTTGCCCTAATACTAATGGAGTTTTAACATACCCAGGACAAATAGAATTTACTGTTATACCTTCTCTTGCCACTTCTAGCGCCACAGATTTTGTTAAACCATGTATGCCGTGCTTTGCTGCCACATAAGCTGATTTAAATGGAGATGCTACTAGCGCATGTGCCGAAGCAATATTAATGATTCTACCCCATTGCTGATTTTTCATAGATGGCAAAGCATTTTTAATAGTATAAAATGATGCATTTAAACATACACGCATAATTAGCTCCCATTTATCTGCTGGAAACTCATCGATTGGTGATACAAATTGAATACCTGCATTATTTACTAAAATATCTACTTTGGCGAAACTATCAATAATAGCAGTAAACATTGCATCTATTTCTTCTGGCTTAGATAAATCTGCGCTATTATACATAACATCAGTAGCACCAAGAATAGTTAGCTCGGCTATTATCTGATCTATTTCAGACTCTATTCCAAAACCATTAATTACCACGCTCGCTCCTTCACTAGCAAATTTTTTAGCTATACCGAGCCCAATACCACTGGTTGACCCAGTAATCACTACCACTTTATCTTTCATAACCTTAACCATTTTTATTTTAAAAATTTCCTAACTCGTGTATACTATCCAGCAATTAGAGAACTATAAACAAATAATTATGCAATCTATAGAAATAGAAAAGACAAAAGCAAACTCTGTGTCTTGTAATGGCAAGGAGGCTCCGTACGATCATCCTAAAGTATATCTTGAAATAGACGCTGAGATTGGTAGAATTGATTGCCCCTATTGTGGCAAAGTTTTTGCGTTAGATAAGTAGATAGTACATTGTGAATAAAAAAAGCTTTCTTATCTCTATCTTTACTGTTTTCGTACAATATTATGATTACCATTTATTTGGCTTTCTGGCTGCTAATATTGCTGGTCATTTTTTTCCTGCCGATAACATTACCATACAATTATTAAACACTTATTTTCTGATGGCGCTTGCCATGATCGCCAAACCTGCAGGAGCCATAATTTTTGGCAAAATTGGTGATATACATGGCCGGTCAAATAGCTTTAAAATTAGTCTAGTGGGCACTGCGATAGCGTCCACTATTTTATTTGCTATTCCTTCTTACGAATCTATTGGTCTCATTTCTGCATTTTTGTTACTAATATGCCGCATGGCAATTTGTGCATTTGTTACTTCTGGATCTGATGGTGTACGTATATATATTTATGAACACATAGATAAATCAAGGCAATGTCTAGGAATTGGTATAACCACCCTTTTTACCCAAGCTGGATCTTTAACTGCCTCACTATCAGCCTGGTTTTTTACACTAAACTATCTACCAGAATATAGCTGGCGTTTTGCTTTTTTATTAGGTGGTATTTTAGGATTATTTGTTCTTATAGCAATGAAAGTCACTAATTTTTCTGATAGCAAGCCTGTCAAAGATGATGCTAGTTTTGAAAAATTTCGCGAATGGTCACTAGCTCAAATTATTCAATCTAATTGGCGTTTATTCCTATTATGCTTGACACTTGCAGGCGCGATTGGTAGCACAAATCAATTCTTGATAATATTTTTTGGAACTTATAATTTTGAGATATTGCATACTATTGATCGATC
>Ga0105050_10006175_pt1 | contig 15015 bp, 11 predicted proteins | sample FRY01_FD_78088 | JGI IMG/M metagenome (GOLD analysis project Ga0105050, IMG submission 78088) | Freshwater microbial communities from Lake Fryxell liftoff mats and glacier meltwater in Antarctica - FRY-01 | ecosystem: Environmental > Aquatic > Freshwater > Ice > Glacier meltwater ... | reverse complement strand
TCATTTTCAATCAAGAATAGACTCTCTACTGTCTCTCGGATACAGTACAACTTTAAAAATAAATTACCCTGACTCAAGTAAATCAACTGCGTACTAGTGAAAAACCCAGCTTCTGTTTCTGTGCGTGCTGTGAAAAGCTTAAAAAATAGCACTTGATTTTCTAATCGATCAACAAACACTTCAACTCGTGAAGACGGTTGAATATGTAAATTATATCGAAGCTCAAGTTCGCTCAACAATTTTCGCAATAGATTGTCAGCAGGCTCTGTTGCATAAATTAATGCATGCAATGCTCGTTGATTGCCTTTGCTCATTGCATGAGTATGATATACCTGCGATGAGTAATTTTTCTGTTTCGTTGATCGGAAGGGATTCAAAAACGACATGGATGTTGGCGAGGCCTCCTCCATTTTTTCCACGGATTTTTTCATACGACTTGTCACTTCAAGTTGATGAAGCGCGTGCTGCGTTGACTCTGGCAACACCATCTCATTTGTCTCTCCGGCACGGCAAGCTTCTGCAATAGCAGCGGAAACAGATTGCGGCAAAGGATCATTCGCAGGAACCATCTCAACACGATCAAACACATCTCGATGTTGACAATGTTCAGCACTCACCACTAAAGAACACGACAATGCTCCTTTTTTGCTTTTAAAAAAAATTTCAAAATCAAATAGTATTTCATTCGTTTTCTTACTTGAAGAAGATTTTGCACTAGGAGACGATGCTGGTGAAGATTGTTTTGATCTGACGCGATATCCCACTTGATCAAATCCGCTCAACATAGAGCGATTATTTTTATGCACATATTGCTTAATATCGGACTGCACTGCTGCTGCAGAATACTCTTCTAACAAGGTCGGCATAAAAGTATAATCAACATCATAGGTAATAAACTGAATGGAAGTAGGAATCAACGGTTGTAATAAATCCTGCTTAGCATAAACGGCAAGTAATGCGATGCCTTTTGGAAAGTCTTGTTTCCAAATAGCTTTTGTTTGCCTTTCTTCCTCTTCATCTTGCTGTATCTTGTTAAGCTCTCCCACCTCTAAGTTCATGACAAGTAATTCTTTCTTTATTAGCTCTTGTGCATTCTGAGTAGCATATTCCAAATGCTGCTGAGGGTTATTACTTATTCTATCCAAAGCTTCATAATATAAGCGACTATTCTCTCTATATGCAGATAAATTTATTGCGGTGTCATTTCTTTTTTCCGGCTCTTCTGGTGAATCCTGCTGCTCCTGCATAGAGCCTTGAATCTCGTTTATATTCGCTTCAACTTCTTGTATCTTCGTATTAATTCGATTTTCTTCTCTCTCTATGTACTTCAGAGGCGCTTCCTTTATTGCATCAAGGATCGCTTGTTGCTCAACAATTTTTTTCGCATGAATAGCAATGCTTTTTGTAAGTCGATCAATATTTTCATTGATAATTGCAGACTGCGCTTCTTCTGAAATAGTCTCAGGCAGATTTGATAATAAATTTTTCTGCTCTTGGGCGTGTTCACTTGCATTTTTCATCGACAAAAATATTGTACACAGCACCATCGCTGTTGCCGCCAAATGCTCTATCGCTTTAGAAAAGTTTTCAACGGAAGGCCAGTCAAAGTCTTGATGAAATCTGTATTCTTGCTGCGCGATATTTTTCATCCAAACTTGAAATTTTTCTCCCAATGCAGCAATGCTTAATAATTCACGCTCAAAATAACGTAGTTTCTCTAATGGTATTAATGAAAAAGAATATTCATTGTTTGGTAGTCGAGCATAATGACGTAATACTTCTTTATTCAAACGACAAAGGGATTGAAATCTTTCTGTCAACGTTAAAAAATCTATATCTAGAGTAAAATCAGTTAAAGTCGCAGAGCTAAACTTTTGTTGCCAAGTGCTAAACTCGCTTATCGAGCCAACTTTGTTTGCATCCTGCCCAAGCTCTTGCGAAATTAATTGCGTATAAGTTGTGTCTTCAGCTGTTTCAATCGTCCAAATCTCATCAACAGCAGGCCTATCGGAACGCTGAATAAATCGCTGATTTTTGAGAATAAGTGCAGAAGCCACATGTGAAATAGCTGCTGCATTTTCAAATGCTTGACGAAGCAGCGCTAGCGTTGGAAAGTCTTTTTCTAAGAGTGTTATCATTGCAGTCGATGTTATCGCCGAGCGTCGTTTTGCTTGAGTCGCTATGATTTTCACAGGTAGATTAATAGCCTGAGAATCTAGATTGCCTTCTTGTTCATCAGTATCAGAATCAGAAAAACCATCTTCTTTTGCTACTTCTTCAAGTTTAGCAAGCGAAGCTCTGCTTGTAGATGAATCATTACCTGCCTTGGCTGATGTTCCATTGCTACCTGTTATTCTCGCCGCCGCTGCTGACGCTGCCAACGCCAATCTTTCGGTAAGATTTGTAAACATATCATCGCCTTTGTTGTTTTTAAACTTTGGAGGCATCATAACTGTGTTATCTTAAGACATTGTTATGGCTGCAAAAAATTTACGCTATTTGTACATCGCATCTACTATAAAATCCGCGTCTTGCATTTCAAGCCGTTTCTGAGCAGAATCTCTCAACGAACTTAACTAGCATGAGAGGCAACTATGTCCATCATTCAGATGAGCGATCTTGACCTAAGTAATCAGCGCGTTTTAATTCGAGAAGACCTGAACGTTCCCCTCAAGCAAGGAAAAATTACGAGTGATGCTCGTATCCGTATGGCCATTCCAACGCTGAAAGCCGCGTTAGCTGCGGGAGCCCGGGTGATGTTACTGTCACACTTAGGGCGTCCGGAAGAGGGTGTTTTTGACGAAGCCCATTCGCTTGCGCCGGTTGCCGCTTGTTTGTCTTCATTACTTGAAATGGATGTTCCGTTGGTAAAAGATTGGCTTTCAGGTGTAGACGTTGCCCCTGGTCAAATCGTTTTGTGTGAGAATGTTCGCTTCAATCGGGGCGAAAAGGCCAATAACCCCGAGCTTTCAAAGCAAATCGCCAGTTTATGTGATATTTTTGTGATGGATGCCTTTGCTACCGCGCATCGCGCTGAAGCTTCGACGTGTGGCGTGATTGAATATGCCCCACTGGCTTGTTGCTGGCCCATTGCTTTCTCAAGAGCTAGAAGCGCTGAAACGCAGTCTAAACTCTCCGAAACGCCCAGTGGTAGCCATCGTTGGCGGTTCTAAAATTTCCACCAAGCTGCCCGTACTAGATGCTTTATCTAAGAAAGTGGATATCCTCATCGTTGGCGGAGGGATAGCCAATACTTTTATCGCTGCCCAGGGCTATGACGTTGGGAAATCCTTATATGAACCGGATTTAATTGATGAAGCCGACCGCCTAACCAACTTAAAAACTGGCGCCAAGATTCCCCTACCTGTGGATGTAATTGTCGCAGAAGCATTTTCTGCCGAAGCAGAAAGTTACGCCAAAGAAATTAATCAAGTCGATGAAGATGAAAGAATTCTCGATATCGGCCCGCAAACCACTGAACTCTATAATACCTTTATTCAAAAAGCAGGCACGATTCTATGGAACGGCCCCGTCGGCGCTTTTGAAATTGAACAATTTAGCCATGGCACCCGCGCCGTTGCCGAAGCAATTGCAAAAAGTTCTGCATTTAGTATTGCTGGAGGCGGGGACACTATCGCGGCAATTGATCTTTTTGGTATCAGCGAAAAAATTTCTTATATTTCTACCGGAGGCGGCGCATTTCTAAGTTTTTTAGAAGGCCAACCTTTACCTGCGGTAGTCGCCCTTGAAAAACATGCAAAAGAGAGAACGTTATAATGGCCAATAATAATGAAAAAAAACAAGTAAGACTAACTAAGATTGTCGTCACTTTAGGACCATCATTAGATGATGAAGTGATGCTGCGCAAAGTCATGGTCGCAGGCGCCAGTGTTTTTCGCGCAAACTTTTCACACGGCTCCGCTGATGATCACGCAAAACGCATTAATGCTGTTCGAAAAATTGCGGAAGAATTAAAAACTGAGGTTGCTATTTTAGCTGATCTTCAAGGGCCAAAAATTCGAGTATCACGGTTCAAGCAACAGAAAGTTCAGTTACAAGATGGTCAAACTTTTATTTTGGATGCTGAGCTCGGCAACAATGACGGCGATGAAACACACGTTGGTATTGATTACAAAACACTGCCGCACGATGTCTTTTCTGGCGACACATTATTATTAGATGATGGGAAAATTGTTCTCACCGTTAAACAAGTCGAAGGACCGCGCATCACTTGCGTTGTTGTCAACGGCGGCGAACTTTCCAATAATAAAGGCATTAATCGTCAAGGTGGAGGGTTATCCGCACCAGCATTAACCGATAAGGATTGTGAAGATTTAAAAACAGCTTTGAAATTAGGCGCAGATTATATCGCTGTTTCTTTTCCACGTTCCGCCGCAGATATTTTTGAAGCACGCATTTTAATTAAAGCGGCTGGTGGCAATGCAAAAATTATCGCAAAAATTGAACGCGCAGAAGCTGTGCCAGTGATTGATGAAATTATTAAAGCATCGGATGGAGTGATGGTCGCACGTGGTGACCTTGCTGTAGAAATTGGCGATGCAGAAGTCCCTGCGGTACAAAAACTTATGATCATGCGTGCGCGTGCACTTAACAAACCCGTGATTACGGCAACACAAATGTTAGAATCGATGATCACTTGCCCCGTTCCTACTCGCGCAGAAGTCTCTGATGTCGCGAACGCGGTACTAGATGCAACAGACGCAGTGATGTTATCTGCAGAAACCGCCACAGGAAAATATCCTGATAAAGCCGTTGAAACTATGGTTCGAATTGCACTAACCGTTGAAAAAAATCCTGCCATGGGTGGTGCCGCGCATATCCACGATGAAGACACGATGGTCACTCAAGTCGACGAAGCTATTGCGCGCGCTACCATGTATACCGCCAATCATTTAAATATTACCGCCATTATTGCAATGACAGAATCAGGCTCAACGCCTTTGTGGATGTCACGCGTTCGAGCGCAAATTCCTATTTATGCATTAAGCAGGCATGTTGCCACTCAACGCATTGTTGCTTTATATCGTGGCGTTTATCCCGTACATTTTGATGCAACTAAAATTGAAAAAAGAGATATTAATAACGAAGCGGTGAAAACCTTACAACGTCTTGGTTTATTGAAAGAAGGCGATCGCGTTATTTTAACAAAAGGCGATATGGCGGGAATTCATGGAAAAACCAATACAATGAAAATTGTTGAAGTGGGTTCGTTGAATTCATAAATAACTAATATTAAGAGGAAACATCATGGCTTTAATTTCACTTCGTCAACTACTCGACCACGCTGCGGAAAACCATTACGGCGTTGCTGCGTATAACGTTAATAATCTTGAACAAATGCGCGCCGTGATGGAAGCCGCTCATGAAACGAATAGCCCCGTCATTATTCAAGCCTCTGCTGGTGCAAGAAAATACGCAGGCGCACCGTTTCTTCGCCACTTAATATTGGCTGCGATTGAAGAATATCCGCATATTCCTGTTTGTATGCATCAAGATCACGGTGGATCGCCGGATATTTGCCAACGGTCAATCCAACTAGGATTCTCATCGGTGATGATGGACGGCTCATTAAAAGCCGATATGAAAACGCCTTCTAGTTACGAATACAATGTTGAAGTGACACAACAAGTTGTTGCTATGGCACACGCTTGCGGCGTTTCAGTCGAAGGTGAATTAGGTTGTTTAGGTTCATTAGAAACTGGCGCAGCTGGTGAAGAAGATGGTTCAGGTGCAGAAGGTATTTTATCCCACGATCAATTATTAACAGATCCAGAACAAGCCGCTGATTTTGTGCAACACACAAAAGTGGATGCGCTTGCCATCGCTATCGGCACAAGCCACGGCGCTTATAAATTTTCTCGTCCACCGACAGGTGATATTTTAGCAATTGATCGCATCAAAGCGATTCACGCACGCATTCCAAACACGCACTTAGTAATGCACGGCTCTTCTTCCGTGCCACAAGATTGGTTGAAAATTATCAATGAAAATGGCGGCGCGATGGGTGAAACGTATGGCGTGCCAGTCGAAGAAATTCAAGAAGGAATTAAACACGGCGTAAGAAAAATTAATATCGACACCGATTTGCGTATGGCGTGCACTGGCGCTATTAGGAAATTTTTAAATGATCATCCAGCTGAATTTGATCCACGTAAATATCTTGCTGTTTCCAAAGACGCGATGAAACAAATTTGTATGGATCGTTATAACCAATTTGGTTCAGCAGGCCAAGCGGATAAAATCAAAGTGCTTTCTTTGGAGCAAATGTATTTACGTTATTTGACGGGGACATTGGATCCGTTGGTTCGTAGATAAATGCAAGAAAAAAATAAAAAGCGGGCAATTGCTCGCTTTTTTATTTTAAAAACTCTGGCTTAATCCGTTTTTGTTTTCCTGACTCATGTCGCTTATGCAATTCTACATCGATATATTTATCAGTAATACTTCCTGAACTATGACCCGCATCATCACGCACGTGTTCACGTGGACGAATTTTTACATCTTCTGAAATTCCCGTGTGACGCAACCAATGCACTGTTGCCGCCATCAGTTGTTCCGCTTCTTCATGCTGATTATCTTCACGCAAGCGCTCTGCCGCACGATCAAAACAAACTTGCACCATTTCACGAATATAGCGCGTGCTGATAATTGATTTGCCATCATTGTGTTTTGAAATCAAAGGCGTTTGTTCTTGCGGCGAAGGCAACGAAGAAAGCCCAAGGGATTGACGATACTCTTTAAGTGCTTGCAACATTACGGGGCTAACGGTTATTTTGCGTTCTTTATTGCCTTTACCCACGGTCAGAAACCACCAACGTCCTTCTGAATCACGATGGAAATCGCCCATAGTCGGTGTCCAACGTGGCGTTGCGGCGAGTTCAGAAATTCGCAAATACATCCCGTAAAGTAGATTCATCATAAATAAAGTACGTCGATGTTGCAGATTTTCTTGCGCCATCATTTCCGCAGTTTCAATCACATAACCCCATTGCAATTCAGATAAGCGTCGAATTGTCGGTGCGGTTTGGTGTTTGCGGATGTAACGACTTTTTTGACGAATTAACAGCACCGGGTTAACGTTAGTGGCTTCTTCTTGAATTAAGAAATTATAAAAACTACTAATAATAGCGAACAATGATTTGAAGGCTTTTTCAGATAATTGATAGTTTTCTTTATTCGGACTCAGGCCGTTTTTAGTTGCCGTTTTAGTAATCTTGACGACAAATGGCTTCCATGCGGGATTCGGGATTCGTACACCACCACTTATCATAAAACGTTTTTCGACGCGCATCGCAATCCATGATTCAGGCGGATCTTGGCAAAAGGCTAAAAAATTTTCAAAATCTTCACGGCGAATTTCAATCACACTTTTTTTTGCAATTAATTGGCACCATTGCAAATAACGCTCAATCTCACGACGATAAGAATTGAACGTATCTAAACTACCGCGGTAACTAAGCAAAAATCGTTTGGCATGATCATAGAGGATGCCTTCTTCAGCTGTTAACGATGGAAAGTAGCCCTCTTCAGACAGCATCTCTTGCAGGCCATCAAACAAAGGGACGAGAAGTAGTTTTTTAGTATTCATGATGGTAAAGTAAGCGAACATCGACGTATTTTCAAGCAGATAATGAAATCTCTATTACAAATTTTGTTACAACAAGCCGCTGCCCCCTTGGCCGCAGCTCATGAAGTAACACTGAATCTAGAACAAATCCAGATAGATCACACAAAAGATAAAAAGTTCGGTGATTTTTCTAGCAATATTGCCATGGTACTCGCCAAGCCTATGGGGCTACAGCCACGCGATTTAGCACAACAATTGGTTGAGTGCATTTCTCACCCTTCACTATTGAAAATGGAAATTGCAGGTCCGGGCTTTATTAACTTTTATATGGATCCCGCTCAACAATCGACCGTTATTACGCAGGCCATCACACAAAAAGAGCATTTTGGCCGAAGTAATATTGGTGCAGGAAAACGTATTCATATTGAATTTGTGTCTGCTAACCCTACCGGGCCTTTGCATGTTGGACATGGTCGAAGTGCCGCATTTGGCGCGGCGGTTGCTGATCTTTTGGCCGCTGTTGGCTATGAAGTGCATCGCGAATATTATGTCAACGATGCTGGCCGACAAATGCATATTTTGGCGACAAGCACGTGGTTACGTTATTTGGAACTTTGCGGTGAAAAATTCACTTTTCCATCGAATGCTTACAAAGGTGAGTACGTCATTGATCTCGCCAAACAAGCACATTTAACCTATGGTGATAGGTTTCATCTTGCTGCAGCGCAAGTTTTTCAAGGCGTGCCAGCTGATGAAGGCCAACCGGATGGCGACAAAGATGCTCACATTGATGGCTTAATTAAAAATGCTAAAACCTTATTAGGCAAAGAACGCTATGAACAAATTTTTGCTGTTGCTAAAGATGATATTTTAGCGGATATCCAAAAGGATTTAGCAGAGTTCCGCGTCGTTTATGACGAATGGTTCTCTGAACAAAGCTTGGTGAATGATGGCGCGTTTGAAATTGCGCTTGAAGCATTAAAAGAAAAAGCATGTATTTATGAAGCGGATGGCGCCCTTTGGTTTCGAGCCACTGATTTTGGCGATGAAAAAGATCGCGTACTTATTAAAGAAAATGGTGATCGTACCTATTTTGCGAATGATATCGCGTATCACGTCAACAAATATCGCCGTGGTTTTGATCAAGTAATTGACGTCTTAGGCGCAGATCACCATGGTTATGTGCCGCGAATTCAAGCAGTCTTACAAGCATTGGGGCACGGTGATAAAGACTTTAGCGCCTTGTTAGTACAATTTGCGATTCTTTATCGTGGCGATGAACGCGTGCAAATGTCGACTCGCAGTGGTTCATTCGTCACCTTGCGCGAATTGCGTGAAGAAATCGGTAATGATGCTGCGCGGTTTTTCTATGTCATGCGTAAAAATGAACAACATATGGATTTTGATTTAGAACTCGCAAAATCACAGTCGAATGAAAATCCTGTGTATTACATTCAATATGCCCATGCGCGGATTTGCAGTGTTTTTCGACAATTAGCTGAAAAGGCATTAACACATTCTATTGATGAAGGTGCGAAACATCTTTCTTTATTAACTACACCACATGAAGTTGCCTTAATCGATCAATTAAGTCGTTATCCTGATACCTTGGCGATGGCTGCAAAATTCTATGAGCCACATTCATTAGCAAATTACTTACGATTGCTGGCAAATGACTTCCATGCCTACTACAATGCGCATCCTTTTATTGTAGAAGATGCAAATTTACGCCATGCTAGGTTAAGCCTGATTTTGGCAGTGCAACAAGGCTTGCGCAATGGTTTGGGTTTACTAGGTGTTTCAGCTCCGGAAAAAATGTAATGGCAAAAGACTACGCAAAACGATATAAAACTCAACCGAAAAGACGTAAAAAAACAGCGTCGCGCTCGTACCTGCGTATTACTTTTGTCTTTATCATCCTAATACTGGCACTTGGTGCTGGCGGAGCAGGTTATTATTATTACCATCACCCAGTGACGCAGCAAATACCTTCTTCACTTCTTCCACCCGTGTCTGAAGCGCATGACATTTCTTTGAAAAAAACACCTCCCAAGCCACCTGTTGTCGAGGCGAAAGAAGAGCCCGTCGAATACGAATTTTATACCTTGCTTCCTAAAATCAACGTCCCTGATCCCGTACAAAACAATACCCCAGCGGGCGAACAACCAGGTTTCTGGCTGCAAATGGCAGTGTATTACAGCATGCGCGATGCCAGCGCCATGGTCGATCGACTGCAATTACTAGGCTTGGATCCCGCCATTGCTGAAAGAAAGTCAACAAAAGCAGATCGTACCCTATATGTCGTCATCATGGGGCCGTATTCCTCAAAAGAAATCGCTGTCACTCGCCAACAAGAGCTTAAGAAAGTCAATGTGACGAGCTATATTTTTCACGTTGATACACCCATTCCCACAGTCGCTCCGACAACACAAGCAGCCGTGCCAAATGCAGCGACATCTGCATCAAGCGTTCCGGTGATTTCGGCGACGCCGGTGGATTTGTCGGCTTAAATTAATCTCCCGCCCTTTGAAAAGCTCATCTATTATTTGACAATAGCCATAATATTGGCTATAAATTGATCAATACACTATTTAAGATAGTTCATGCTAATACCTAAATGATTCATTTTATTTGGGCGGGAGGATCAAGAATCCTGCCGCCTGAGAATTTATTAAATATAATTCAATGGAAACTTATTAATCCACAGTTTAAAGTGTTTTTGTGGGTAGATTTTTTATCGTCACCTGAGTTCAAACAACGTTATGAAGGCCTGTACTCTGCAATAAAAGAAAAAACATTAGCCTTAAGATTACTTCGTTTAACGGACATTTTACACTTTAAAGATATTCATGGTTTGAGACGATTAGTTAAAAAAGAGCTATCTGTATACCAAGTTGTGCGGTATGAAATTGACCGGTTTAATCCAAATTATGGTGTTTCCAGTGACCTGCTACGTTATGAAATTCTATCAAGACATGGTGGAGTTTATTTTGATAGTGATGTGTGTCCATCTGATATGCCTTTGCGTCGAAGCGATATTTTTACGCTGGATATAAGACAGCATCGACTTTATGTAGATAGCAATAGTCAGGGAAGTGGTTTTGTTGGAAATGATGCATTTATTTGCACACAAGGTAATCCGATTATTCGATTAATAAGAGATCAAGCTCTTAACAATGTTTTGAATAATCAAGCTCCTGCTAAACTTCCTAATGGCGTAATTATTCAAGAACAATTTGAGCCACACCCCATTTCTGAAGCATATTTTAAAGATGATCATCTATATCGGCGTACCAATACTCCGTCACAGACAGGCCCAGCTGTTGTAAGAACCATCATAATCGCAGTTGAAAATGAAAAATTTTTAAGGCAACAGTATCAAATAAAATATTTAAATCAGCATACCATGCGATTTGAAGGAGAAAATGCCCAGAGCTGGTTAAGTGACACTTTTGAACCGGTTGTTTTTAAAAAAGCTACATCAAATAACCTTGCACTTAAAAATGTTATTGAACGTGCTATTTTATCTATCGCTTTCGAAGTTGAGCAATTAGGCATTCTGCGTTTCCCAGAATACATTAAACAATGTCAACTTTCTTTGATGAAATCGAGAGTAAATATTAGCTTTGAAGAAGCTTCAAACAAGCTTTTTCTTATGTTAAATAATAGCCAGATTAATTTTTCCCATTTAAGCATTATGCAATGGGATTACCAATATCATGATATTCTATTAGCGTTTGCGCAACATCACCATATTGATCATTATCAAGCTTCAGGCTTATTTCCTAATGAGAAAAATCAATACAGCCCTTTCCCTGCATTGATTGAATGCGCGACAAGCCAAAATAAATTTGGTAATATTCAGGCGAAGGAAAGTGGATTACGCTTAGAACAAGCGCAATACGGTTTACGGTATTTAGAAGATAGTCTTGAATATTTATTAAGAAGAGTAACAAGTGGAAATTTGATTCATTTCCTGGAGCTTTTAGAAAAAGCAGCGCAGTTATTAAACGGTGAAATCGTTGATGGTCATTTAGTAAAATCTGAAAAGCAAAGGTTGGCCTATTGTCAGCAACAGTTAGAGAGTTATACAAAAATTCAGTCTACAGCGGAGTTTTCTCACAATGGCAATAGCTCATCATTTTGGAGAAGCAATAATGCAAGTCAGCAAGGACCCCAAGCGAATTCAAACTGTTGTACAATAAGTTAATGAGGTGATATATGTCATTATTAAGTGAAGAAATTAAATCTCTGCTCGATCGAACAACAGGACTTAATTATTCAGATGTAAGTTTTGTAGGGTGGGGGTTGATTGCGACAGAAGATATAAAAATCTTGGTTGAACTTCTAAATCAATATCCGAACATTTCAAAACTTGACTTATCGCGCAATTGTTTATACGGAAAAAATTCTGTCCTGGCACTTGCCCAATTACGGCATGTGAAAGAGCTGAGATTAATTAGTAGCGATGTTGATTGCGCTGGCGCTTTAATATTATGTTCCAATGAAAATTTTCGTGAACTTGAGTTAGATTCTCGTGCTTTAGGCAAAGGCTCGCTTGATGAGCTCAGAATAATTCATCGAACAAATCCATTGAAAATTATTGTGACTAGAGGTATTGATTTCCAACGTCACATGGACACGATTATTGAGTTAGGTCCGCAAGCGGAAATCACAGCCATTTCCAATGCAGAAATTGCGATTGATGCCCAAACTGTTGATGAAAAAAATCGCAAGAAAAATAATTCTGATGAATCAACCGCAAGTAAATCAACCGCTCCAATGTCCGTAAATTCGACTACAGCGGTTGAAACTCCGAGCAATGCTCTTAGTTGTTGTCCGCTTAGTTTTGGCTGGGGTTCATCTAATAAGCAAGCTCCATTGTCGCCATCAACCCCAGGGGCGGGAAAATAGAACCTGCTTCTACTGAATGTAATACTTTATAGCAAGCATGGCCGAGCGCTGTGCCATAAGTTGATGAGGTAAAATATGCCATTAGATAACTTTATTAAAAAACAAATTAGGTCTGTTGCTGAAGCGAAAAAGTCAAAAATCATTCTGAGTAATAGAGCTTTTTATCAAAACGATATAAAGGAGTTAGTTGATTTACTCAATCATTGCCCAACTATTTTGGAAGTTGACTTATCGCGCAACTCAATCGGAACGCGAGATGCCAAGGAATTGGCTCAGCTGCAGCATGTGAAAAAATTAATTTTAGTTAGCAGTGATATTGATTATGCTGGCGCACTGATACTGTGCGCCAATGAAAATTTTCGTGAGTTAACTCTTGGGTATCAAGAGTTAGGATCAAATAAAGAATCTATTATTGAGGCACTTAGAAAAACTGAACGAACAACTCCGTTAAGAATACTTGTAACTAGAGGCATAGATATAAAGGAATTTAAAGACCTAGACATAACCATTGAGCTGGGGCCGCGAGCAGAAATCGTAGTAACTTCTAATGCTGAAATTAACGTTAACATTCAAAATACTGATGAAGAAAACCGCAAGAAAAATCATTCTGATGAATCAACCGCAAGTAAATCAACCGCTCCAATGTCCGTAAATTCGACTACAGTGTTTGAAACTCCGAGCAATGCTCTTAGTTGCTGTCCGCTTAGTTTTGGCTGGGGTTCATCTAATAAGCAAGCTCCATTGTCGCCATCAATCCCAGGGGCGGGAAAATAGAACCTGCTTCTACTGAATGTAATGCTTTATAGCAAGCATGGTCGAAAACAAGAGTAATTTTATGGTGTCCATGTTGAAATCTCGACTTTTTTCTTTGCAAATAAAATGCCTTGAAAAACCCTCACTCTCCCCCATATACACTCTAATTTGCTAAAAAAAGGGGCGGATCTTGGAACAATATCGTGGAACAACGATTGTCTGTGTACGACGGGAAAAAAGCGTAGTGATTGGGGGAGACGGTCAAGCCTCGCTTGGTAATACCATCATGAAAGGCAATGTACGAAAAGTGCGCCGTCTATATAAAGATCAGGTGATCGCAGGATTTGCTGGTGGCACCGCCGATGCATTTACCCTCTTCGAACGATTTGAAGCAAAGCTAGAACAACATCATGGCAATTTAACCAGAGCCGCTGTCGAACTCGCTAAAGATTGGCGTACCGATCGAATACTAAGACGCCTAGAAGCGTTATTAGCTGTTGCCAACAAAGATAACTCACTCATTATTACCGGCAACGGCGATGTGATTGAACCTGAATATGGCTTAATTGCGATGGGGTCAGGTGGACCGTATGCTCAATCTGCAGCACGGGCACTAATGGAAAATACTAAGCTCAGCGCAAAAAGCATCGTCGAGAAATCTTTACATATTGCCGCCGATATTTGCGTTTATACCAATCATAATCTCTCTTTTGAAGAGCTATCATTTTAAAAAATAAAGAGCAAAATTATTATGTCAGTCATTGAAAATCAAATCTCTCAAGAACCTAATTTATTAATAGAAGTGCCCATGACACCGCGCGAAATCGTGCACGAACTTGATCAACACATCATTGGGCAAGCTGATGCAAAACGTGCAGTCGCCATTGCATTACGTAATCGCTGGAGACGCATGCAAGTAGCAGAAGATTTACGCGATGAAATTATGCCAAAAAATATTTTGATGATTGGGCCAACCGGCGTCGGAAAAACAGAAATTGCACGCCGCGTAGCAAAATTAGCCAAAGCACCATTTATTAAAGTAGAAGCAACCAAATTTACTGAAGTCGGTTATGTTGGCCGCGATGTCGATTCTATCATTCGTGATCTTGCTGAAATGGCAATCAAAATGACGCGCGAAACTGAGATGCAAAAAGTGCGCTCCAAAGCCGAGTCACATGCTGAGGAAAGAATTTTAGATGTGCTATTACCTCCAGCACGTGGTGGTTTTAAAAATGAACCTATGGAAGAAGAGCACGCTGAAGAAAGTAAAGCGCGACAAATTTTTCGTCGTCGATTACGCGACAATGAATTAGATGAAATGGAAATTGAAATAAAAGTATCCAGCACCGCCGTTGGCGTAGAAATTATGGCACCTCCTGGCATGGAAGAAATGACTAGTCAGTTGCAAAACATGTTTCAATCAATCAGCCAAGACAAAATGAAGCCAAGAAAGATGACGGTTAAAGCCGCTCGTCGCATTGTGCAAGATGAAGAAGCCGCGAAACTTATTGATGAAGATCGCGTGCGACAAAAAGCCATTACGAGTGTTGAACAAAACGGTATCGTGTTTATTGATGAAATCGATAAAGTTGCGCGCCGCTCTGAACGACAAGGTGGCGATGTTTCTAGAGAAGGCGTACAGCGTGATTTATTACCTTTAATTGAAGGTTGCACGGTGAATACTAAATATGGCGTCATTAAAACTGATTATATTTTATTTATCACTTCTGGCGCATTCCATGTTTCCAAACCTTCTGATT
>Ga0105050_10006174_pt1 | contig 15022 bp, 11 predicted proteins | sample FRY01_FD_78088 | JGI IMG/M metagenome (GOLD analysis project Ga0105050, IMG submission 78088) | Freshwater microbial communities from Lake Fryxell liftoff mats and glacier meltwater in Antarctica - FRY-01 | ecosystem: Environmental > Aquatic > Freshwater > Ice > Glacier meltwater ... | reverse complement strand
GGCGGTGGCGGTGGTGGCAAAGTCATCTGCACTGAACTGTGCCGCAACGGCGTGATCGAGCACGACGTCTGGATGGCCGATATCCGTTACAGCCGTGAGCACTTCTCCGAGCAGACCATGCGCGGCTACCACCTGTGGGGCATTCCGTATGTGAAACTCATGCGCAAGTCGCCCGTCTTCGCCAACATTGCGGCGCACCCCACGCGCTGGTTTGCCGAGGACATTGCCTACCGCATGGGCGTACGGGCTATGCCCAACCGCAAGGGCTGGGTGCTGCGCGAGGTGTTCTTCCGCCCGATCTGCTCGGTGCTTGGCGTGTTTGCCAAGGCGCGTGACTGGCAAGCGCTGTGGCGCACCGACGCTACTGGAGCCAGGCTTGCGTAACTTGGCGCCCTTGTCGCACTCCACCGCAGCGCACGCCCGCATGGGTTTGCTGCTGCGGCAGGGAGGGGTGATGCTGCTGTGCTGGCTGGCCGGCACAGCAGCATGCGCGCAAAACCTGAACACCAATGCCGCCCACTTCAAGGTGGTCCAGATTGAAACGAACTGGCGAATCGGTGCTGACTTACTCAGTCAAAGCGAGGTGCTGGTGGTGCGCGAAGCTTTGACCGGGGAAGGCGCCGTTGCCATTGGAAAACACGCGCTGTTCTACAACAAGGGGGTGGAAACCCTGGAGCTGCTGGAGGCCTATACGATCAAGCCAGACGGCAAGAGAATCACCGTTGGGGCAGAGGCGATTCAGAAGCAAAGCGGCGTGGCTGCGGCGGGTGTGGCCGCGAGCTGGCCAGATGCCGAGATTTTGCAAGTCACCTTCCCTGATGTGCAAAAAGGCGACCGCACCTATTTGCGTAGCCGCACGTCGCACCGCAATCTCATGCTGCCGGGCTGGGCCGCAATGCAGGACTACCTGGTTCCTGTGGTGTCTTTCGATAGTTTCAAAATGCGCATCGAAGCGCCGCAAAGTGTGGCGCTCAACGTGGCGGCCAAGGGCCTTACCATGACCAGGTCACTGGACGGGCACAACGACGTCTGGCAGATTCAGGGCCAGTCCTCCGCCAGTGTGGTGGACAACAACCCCGCCAACACGCTGCAGGTATTCCCGCGCGTGATGGTGAGCACGTTCAAGGACCATGGCCAATTGGCACAGGCCTATGCCAGCCAGGCCACCACCAAGGCCGTGGTAACCGACGAGATCAAGGCGCTGGCGGCTGGCATTACCCGGGGTTTGGACCAGCCGCACGACAAGGCGCGCGCGCTTCACGATTGGGTGCGCAAAAACATTCGTTACGTGGCGGTGTACCTGGGCGTTGGCGGTTGGGTGCCGCACGATGTGGACTGGATTTTGAAAAAACGCTACGGGGACTGCAAGGACCACGTACTGCTGTTGCAGACCCTGCTTAAGGCTGTGGGCATCGAGGCCGTGCCGGTGCTGATCAACACCCACGCCGAATATGTGTTGACGGAATTGCCGGTGGCCAACAGCTTCAACCATGCGATTGTGTACATCCCGGGCCTGAATGTGTTCGTGGACCCGACCGATGCCCGCATTTCCTTTGGCGCGCTGCCCTGGCAGTCCGCCGACAAGCCCGTGGCGGTAGCTCTGGGCAGCGGCGGCAAGCTCATGCGTACACCCGCCTTCAAGGTAGAACATAACCGTTTGACCTTGAAGTCGGTGTGGCACATCGCCGCAGACGGCAAGGCCAGGCTCAGCTTGAGCGTTGATGCACTCGGTTTCGCGGCCACGACACTGCAAGACCGGCTGCTCCAGATACCGGCGGGCATGAGTGGCACGGCCGTGCAGCGCATTCTGGAGGCCAGCCGCCTGCGCGGCAGCGGCTTTGCCCAGTACCCCGCCGTGCAGCGCGAGGTGCAACAACAAAGCTTCAACCTTCAGGCCGATATCGACGACCTGCTGACTGACCCACTGGCGGGCAGCATCAACCCGCATCCGGGGTTGAATCTACCCTTGGACATCCTGTCGAACATGGGGAACTACAGCGCCGGGCAACGCAGCTACGCGACGACGTGCACGCCGGTTGCTCTGCGCGAGGAGTTTGAACTTCAGTTTGATCCAGCCTACAAAATCACGCGCGTGCCCCAAGATGTGAGCCTGACGCACAACGACGGCGTGACATTTGCCGCCCAGTACCGGAAGGAGGGCAACACCCTCAAGGGCTGGCGCGAACTGACGCTCTCGCACCAGCGGCATGTGTGCACGCCAGCAGACTACGACGACCGGAAAGAGACTTTCAACCGCATCGCCCAGCATTTGCGCAGCAGCGTGCTGTACCAGCAGCAATGATCCTATCAAAGCTTTCATGAGCCTGTTTCGAGAGGAGGTGAGCACGGCGCAGCAGCAAAAATACCTGGGCTCCATTGTGGTGCGCAGCCCGCTTGTTTTTTGGCTGCTGACGCTGGTGGTGCTTTTGCTCAGCGTGCTCATCATGGCCCTGTTTGTCTGGGGCGAATACACGCGTCGCGCCACGCTGTCCGGCTATGTGATTCCAGGCGCAGGCGTGGTGCGGGTCCACAGCCCTTTGAGTGGCCGGGTATCGGCGGTGCGGGTCGTGGAGGGGCAGGCAGTGTTCGCCGGCGAGAAACTGCTCACGGTGGTGGACGAGCGCAACCGCGAAGATGGCGGCGAGGCCCGTGCAGCGGCAAAGGGCCAGATTCAAGCACGCCAAGCCAGTCTACGGACGGTTCAGACGCAGCAGCGTGAGCTGTTTGCACGCACGCGCTCCGGCCTGCAGGACCGGCTATCTGCATTGCAGCGCGAACTGGAGCAGCTTACCAACGAACAGACAAACTTTCGCCAACGCTTTGAGCTTGCACAAACCACGGAACAACGGTTTCGCGAGCTTCGCAGCCAGGGCTTCGTGTCAGAGATTCAATTGCAGGAAAAAACCGAGGCGGTCTCTGAACACAGCTCACGCATGCAGGCCCTGGCGCGCGGCCAGACCGTCGTTGGGCGCGAAATCACCACCACACAAACCGAACTGGCGGTTTTACCCATGCGTGAGCAGACCCAACTGGCGGAACTGGCGCGTTCGCTCAGCGTTGCCGAGCAGGAATTGATCGAGGCGCAGGTCCGCCGCGAGGTGGTGGTCACGGCCCCGCAATCCGGCATGGTGTCGGGGATGACGGCAAAACCGGGCCATGCCGTGGTAGCCGAACGCCCGCTGCTGACGCTGATTCCAGATTCCAGCGCAGGCAGGACGCTGGAAGCGCATTTGTTTGCGCAAAGCAAGGACGTCGGCTTTGTGCGCAAGGGGCAGGCGGTGTTGATCCGTTACCAGGCTTTTCCCCACCAGAAGTTCGGGCATTACAAGGGTCGCGTGCTGGAGGTTTCCAACACGCCCCTAAGTCCGGCTGAGCTGATTTACCCGGTGGCCCCAAAAGTCGAGACCTCGTCGCTTATTCCTGCTATTCCTTCGCTGCCGCCGTCGGACCCGATGTTTCGCATCCGGGTGGCACTTGAGCGCCAGACCGCGCTGGCTTACGGTGTAGCGCAGCCGCTGCAGCCCGGCATGCAACTGGAGGCCGACGTCATGCTTGACACGCGCACCTTGCTGGAATGGGTGTTCGAGCCTTTGTACAGCTTGCATGGAAAGTATTTCAGATGAGCAACTGGTTCGGTTCGGGCAGGCTGCCACTGATATTGCAGACCGAGGCGGCGGAGTGCGGCATCGCCTGTCTGTCGATGGTGCTGAGCTGTCACGGCCATGAAACCGACTTGGCCACGGTACGCTCCAAGCTGTCCGTTTCGCTCAAGGGCATGAATCTGGCGCAACTGATAGCCGCCGCTCAAAACTTTGCGCTTGCGGCGAGGCCCCTGCGTCTGGAACTGCAAGAGCTGGGCGACTTGCAAACGCCATGCATTCTGCACTGGGACTTGAATCACTTCGTTGTGTTGAAGTCGGTGCGCGGCAACCGGCTGACGATCCACGACCCTGCGCTAGGCGTGCGCAAGCTCAGCCTGCAAGAGGCGTCCAGCCACTTCACCGGCGTGGCTCTGGAGCTGTCGCCCACGCCCGATTTTGAACAGCACGTGGAGAAGCAGCGAGTGCGGCTGCGCGATCTGTTTGGCCGCGTTCTGGGGCTCAAGCGGCAACTGGTGCAGATATTTGCCATCTCGCTGGGTATTGAACTGTGCGGTCTGCTTGCACCACTGTACGTGCAGTGGGTGGTGGACCACGCCTTGATCTCAGGCGACAAAAATCTGATCACCTTGCTCGCCATGGGCTTTGGCCTTGTGGCGCTGACCCATGTGGCCGTTGGTGCGCTGCGCTCTTGGGTGGTGCTGAATTTCAGCACAGGCATAAGCGTGCAATGGTCGGTTAATGTATTCGGCCATATGATGCGGCTGCCGCAGGCCTGGTTCGAAAAGAGGCACTTGGGCGACATCGTCTCGCGGTTTGAATCGATTGGTTCGATTCAACAGACGTTGACCACCAGTTTTATTGAAGGCGTTATCGACGGCCTGATGGTGATCATCACTTTAAGCGTGATGCTGCTGTACAGCGGTTTGATGTCGGCCATCGCGCTGATGGCGGTGGCCTTGTACGCGCTTCTGCGCCTTGCGGTCTATGCGCCGCTGAGGCGCGCGACAGAAGAGATGATTGTGTTGGCTGCAAAGCAGCAGAGCACTTTCCTGGAAAGCGCCCGCGGCATCCAGGCCATCAAACTATTTGGCCGCGAGAACCAGCGGCAGGGGTTGTGGCACAACCGTTTGATTGACACCACCAACCAGCTCGTCAAAACCCAGCGCTTCATGATTGGCTACAAACTCGCCAACGGGGCATTGATTGGCGTGGAGACCATTTTCAGTGTCTGGCTGGGGGCACAACTGATTTTGGCGAACCAGTTTTCCTTGGGCATGCTGTTTGCGTTCATGGCCTACAAGGCCGTGTTTACCAGCCGCATCAGCAGTCTGATTGACAAGGCCGTTGAAATAAAAATGCTCAGCCTACATGGCGAGCGACTGGCCGACATCGTACTGAGCGAACGCGAGGCGACGCAATCCACAGGTGTGTCCGCCCCGCTGCGTGATACGACGCTACGGCTGGACAAGGTGAGCTTCCGCTATTCAGCCATAGACCCCTATGTGTTGAAGAACCTCACTCTGGAGTTGCCTGCGGGCAAGTCGATTGCCATCGTCGGCCCCTCCGGCTGTGGCAAGACCACACTGGCGAAACTGATTCTGGGTCTACTCAAACCAGAAGAGGGCGATATTCGCGTGGGCGGTATCGAATTGCGAAAGCTCGGGCTGGGTAATTACCGCCAACATGTTAATGCGGTCATGCAGGACGACGTGCTTTTCGCCGGTTCGATAGCCGACAACATCAGTTTCTTTGCCGAGAAAATAGACCAGGCCACGATGCAAGAGGTGGCACGCCAGGCGTGCATTCATGACGACATTGAAAGAATGCCTATGGGCTACAACACCCTGATTGGCGACATGGGAACGGCGCTCTCTGGTGGACAAAAACAGCGCTTGCTTTTGGCGCGGGCACTCTACCACGATCCGCAGATTTTGGTGCTCGACGAAGCCACCAGTCATCTGGATCTGGCGCTCGAGAAGGCCATTAACCAGGCAGTCAGAGCCCTGCCCATCACCCGAATCGTGATTGCACACCGACCCGAGACCATCGCTTCGTGCGACCTTGTCATCCATTTGCCTGGCGTGAATCAGGCTGTTAGTACGGCCTGATTCATGAACAGGCTGATGGATGCGCAGGCTATTTTCGAACTGATTCCGCACAGGGCCCCCTTCCTGTTTGTGACACAGGCCGAATACGTGTCAGAGACGGAGATCATTGGCGTAGCCCTGTGGCCGGAAGAGCACCCGATTTTGATGGGTCATTTCCCCGGCAAACCGATTGTTCCTGGCGTGTGCCAGGTAGAAGCTACGGCGCAACTGGCGGGCCTGTTGATTGCCTACGAGGCACGTCGATCCGGCTCTTGGCAACCGGTGGATAGCGCTCCCATGTCTGGGGTTTTGGCCTCGATTCGGCAGGCTTCTTTTCATGCCCCTCTGTTGCCGGGGCAGCCCCTCAACTTGGCGCTTACGCTCAGAGCGCTGAGCGCGCACCTGTACCTGGTCAAGGCCGAGGGGCATCTGGCAGATCGGCGGGTGATGGCGTGTGAACTTGTCATCGCACTGCGACTGCAGATTTGACCTCTCAGGTGGCTGAGGAATTTGGCTTTCTTCACATGTGGCACTTTGCAGCTCAACACCACAGGAAGTTTGGCGGGTTGCTCACCGATGCCCTGCGACGCTCTCGCAGTGTCTTGCAGGTGCCAGCTCATTCTGTTTGATCCGGCTAGAGTGGACTGATTCTTATCAGCCTGCCTAGCCCGCCATGAAATTCCGCTCTACCCTGGACTTCCTCCTATTTGACTGGCTCCATGCCGAAGGTCTGATCGAGCGGCCGCGCTTCGCCGACCACAGCCGCGAAACGTTTGACGCGGTGCTCGACACCTGCGAGCGCATTGCGCGCGAGAAGTACGCGCCGTTCAACCGGTTGGTGGACACGCAAGAGCCGCATTTCGATGGCGAAAAAGTGATCCTGCCGCAGGCCACCTTTGAGGCGCACAAGGCCTACGCCGAGAGTGGCATGTTGAGCGCTGCGCAGGATGCCGACATTGGCGGCATGCAGCTGCCCTACACGGTGGAGGCCGCAGCCAACGCGTTTTTTGCCATGGCGTCGGTGAGCATTGGTTCAGGCCTGCTCACGGTGGGCAACGCCAACCTGCTGATGAAGCACGGCACCGAGCTGCAAAAGCAGGTGTTCGCGCTCAACGAGTTTTCCGGTCGCTGGTCGGGCACGATGTGTTTGAGCGAGCCGCAAGCTGGCTCCAGCCTGAGCGACGTGGTGACGCGCGCGGTGCCCGACGGGGACGACTTCGCAAGCGATCCACTCGGGCCGCGCTACCGCCTCAAGGGCAACAAGATGTGGATTTCCTCGGGCGAGCACGAGCTGACCGAGAACATCATCCATCTGGTGTTGGCCAAGATCCCGGACGAGAGTGGCAACCTCATTCCCGGCACGCGCGGCATTTCGCTGTTCATCGTGCCAAAGAAGATGGTGACTGCAGCCGGTGAACTCACCGGCGAACGCAACGATGTGGCGTTGGCCGGTCTGAACCACAAGTGCGGCTGGCGCGGCACCACCAACACCTTGCTGAACTTCGGCGAAGGCAAGTACCCCGTTGGCGGCGCTGCAGGCGCGGTGGGCTATTTGGTGGGCCAGCCCGGCAAGGGCCTGGCCTGCATGTTTCACATGATGAATGAGGCGCGCATAGGCGTCGGCCTGGCCGCCACCATGTTGGGCATGGCGGGCTACCACACATCGCTCGATTACGCGAAGAACCGGCCGCAGGGCAGGCCGGTCGGCCCTGCCGGCAAAGACCCAGCCCAGCCACCGATTCGCATCATCGAACACGCCGATGTGAAGCGCATGTTGCTCGCTCAGAAATCGTATTGCGAAGGCGCGCTGGCGCTGGAGCTGTATTGCGCGCGCCTGGTGGATGAACAACACACCGGCGACGCGCAAGCGGCAGATGAGGCGCGCTTGCTGCTTGAAGTGCTCACACCGATCGCCAAGAGCTGGCCCAGCGAATGGTGTCTGGAAGCCAACTCGTTGGCGATCCAGGTACTCGGCGGCTACGGTTACACGCGCGATTTCCCGGTCGAGCAGTACTGGCGCGACAACCGCCTGAACATGATCCACGAGGGCACCCACGGCATCCAGGCGATGGACCTGCTGGGCCGCAAGGTGCTGATGGAAGAGGGCCAAGGCATGAAGCTGATGGCTGACCGCATGCAGGCGACCATGGCCCGAGCGGCGAACGTGCCTGGGTTGGCTCCCCACGCACAAGCCCTGGGTGACGCCTTAGAAGAAGTCACCGCCGCCACCCATGCCGCCTGGTCCACCGCCAACCCAGGCGACGCACTGGCCAACGCCGTGCCCTACATGCAGGCGTTCGGCCACACGGTGCTGGCCTGGATCTGGCTCGACGTGGCGCTTACCGCTCATGCCGCGCCCGATACGCCCGCGCGCACTGGCCACCTGGCCGCGATGCGGTTCTTTTTTCACTACGAGCTGCCCAAGATAGGCGCCTGGTTGCAGGTGGTGAGCCGCCGCGACGCCACCTGCGCCGACCTGATCGAAGCCGCTTTCTAAATCCCCGACGACACAACAGGAGACATCACATGACCCCACGCACCGTTCAACAACTGTTCGACCTCAAGGGCAAAACCGCCCTCATCACCGGCGGCTCGCGCGGCCTGGGCCTGCAGATGGCCCACGCGCTGGGCGAGCAGGGCGCGCGCGTGCTGATCAGCTCGCGCAAGGCCAGCGACCTGGAAGCGGCCACCGCCGCACTGCAGGCCGCTGGCATCGATGCCCGCTGGATTGCCGCCGATTGCTCGAAGGAAGAAGACATTCAGCGCCTGGCCGACGAGTCGCTGCAGCGCCTGGGCGATATCGACATCTTGGTCAACAACGCCGGTGCCGCCTGGGGCGCGCCGGCTGAAGACCACCCGGTGGAGGCCTGGGACAAGGTGATGAACCTCAACGTGCGCAGCTACTTCATCCTGAGCCAGATCGTCGCCAAGCGCAGCATGATCGCCCGCAAGAGCGGCCGCATCATCAACACCGCGAGCATCGCCGGCTTGGGTGGTAACCCGCCCGAGATGACGACGATTGCCTACAACACCTCGAAGGGTGCGGTGATCAACTTCACCCGCGCGCTGGCTGCTGAGTGGGGCAAGTACGGCATCACGGTGAATGCCATCTGCCCGGGCTTTTTCCCGAGCAAGATGACCATGGGCACATTGAAAGCCATGGGTGAAGAGAAGCTCGCCGCAAACGCGCCGCTGCGCCGCCTGGGCGACGACGAAGACCTGAAGGGCTTGACGGTGCTCTACGCGTCCGACGCAGGCAAGCACATCACCGGGCAGTGGCTGGCGGTAGACGGCGGTGTCAGTGTGGTCACCGGCGGGTAGAGAAGGCCCACCCCTGCGCCGCGCTGCGCGCGTCACCCCCTCAAGGGGGCGGCAGAAGGCCCACCCCTGCGCCGCGCTGCGCGCGTCACCCCCTCAAGGGGGCGGCAGAAGGCCCACCCCTGCGCTGCTCTGCGCGCGTCACCCCCTCAAGGGGGCGGCAGAAGGCCCACCCCTGCGCTGCGCTGCGCGCGTCGCCCCTTCAAGGCCGGTTCCGCGGTGCGCTTGAAGAATGCATTTCGCTACGGAGCAGATTCTTCTTGTCTATCGGCTCTGTTTCATATTCTTCCTGCAAGCACTTATGGATTTTTCTGTCCACATCCCCTTTGTTGAACTGCTTGGTTTCGAGCTGCTGCGCATGGACAGCGGCGAAGCCGAGATCGCTTTTGCGCCAGCCGACGAACATCTCAACTCCTTCGATGTGGTGCACGGTGGCGCCAGCATGACGCTGATGGACGCGGTGATGGCGCATGCGGCGCGCTCAGTCGAGCCCACCATGGGCTGCGTCACCATCGAGATGAAGACCAGCTTCATGCGAGCTGCCCGTGGGTCGCTGCTTGCCAAGGGCAAGCTGCTGCACCGCACCAGGACCATGGCGTTCACCGAGGCCAGCATTTTTGACGCGGCCGGCAGACTGTGTTGCCATGCCACCGGCACCTTCAAGTTCGTGGCGCGTCTGCCGGTCGGCCCGGGCAGCGCGCAGCCGCTGAACCGCATTGCTACCGATTGATTGCCGATCGCTCACCCATCGCTCACCCATCGCTCACCCAACGATCTTCCCACCCAACCAAGAGGAACACCCCATGCCCACCAACCAACAAATCGTGCTCGACAACCGCCCAAAGGGCGAGGCGACCGCAGACAACTTCAAGCTCGTCACCACCGACACGCCCGCGTTGCAAGACGGCCAGGTGCTGGTCAAGCACCACTTCCTGAGCCTGGACCCCTACATGCGCGGCCGCATGAACGACAGCAAGAGCTACGCCGCCTCGCAGAGCCTGGGCGAAGCGATGATCGGCGGCACGGTGGGCGAAGTGCTTGAGTCCAAGCACCCCAAACTCAAGGCGGGCGATCAGGTGGTTGGCATGGGCGGCTGGCAGCAGTACAGCGTGGTCGACGCCACCCAGCCAGGCGCGCTGCGCAAGGTCGACACCACCCATGTGCCGCTGTCCCACTACCTGGGCGCGGTCGGTATGCCTGGCGTGACCGCCTGGTATGGCCTGGTCAAGATCATCAACCCCAAGGCTGGCGAAACCGTGGTCATCAGTGCCGCCACCGGCGCGGTGGGCAGCGCGTTTGCCGCGCTGGCCAAGGCCCGTGGTTGCCGCGTGGTCGGCATCGCTGGCGGGCCGGACAAGGGCAAGTACGCGGTCGAAGAACTGGGCTTTGACGCCTGCATCGACTACAAGCTGCACAAAGACATGTACTCCCTGGCCAAGGCGCTCAAAGAGCACTGCCCAAACGGGATCGACGGCTATTTCGAGAACGTCGGCGGCATGATTCTGGACGCGGTGCTGCTGCGCATGAACGCCTTTGGCCGCATCGCTGTCTGCGGCATGATCGCCGGCTATGACGGCGCGCCCCTGCCGCTGACCAACCCGGCACTGATCCTGGTGAACCGTTTGAAGATCGAGGGTTTCATCGTCAGCGAACACATGGACATCTGGCCCGAGGCGCTGACCGAGCTGGGCACCCTGGTCGCCACCGGCAAGCTGCGGCCCCGCGAGTCGGTTGCTGAGGGCATTGCGGCGGCACCCGAGGCTTTCCTGGGTTTGCTCAAGGGCAAGAACTTCGGCAAGCAGCTGGTCAGGCTTTGATCCCCCCCCACTCCTCACCATCCCGTGCCGCAGATCTTGACGACCACCCCGCCGCGTTGTGCGCGACCCCTCAAGGGGCGCCACTGGCGGTTTGGCAAGGCCGGCTCCTCAGCGCCCTGGGCTGGGCCTCCCCGCGCTGTTGCCGAGTCACTTGATTGGCTCAGTCTGGAGCTTCTATGACGGCCACGCACGAGGTTTTCAACCAGCCTGAGCCGCTGGTGAACGTCAATCTGTTTGATGGCAACCGCGCGTTGCAGTCTGCTTTGACGTTCAACGCGCCATTGCTGGACACCGCGCCTTTGAAGACGCTCGGCGAGCAGGTGGGCAGCGCGGACATGCAGACTCACGCTCGGCTTGCCAATGTGTGCACGCCCGAGCTCAAGAGCCACGACCGGTTTGGACGGCGAATGGATCAGGTGGCGTTCCACCCGAGTTACCACGCGCTGATGGCAGCGGCAACCAGGGCGGGTTTGCACGGCACGCCGTTCGGTGAGCTGGAGCAGGCCACCGGCCACGCTCACATGAAACGGGCCGCAGGTTTCATGCTCTTCACCGAGCTAGACGCATCCATCCTCTGCCCGGTTTCCATGACCTACGCGGTCACGCCAGCGTTGCAAGACAACGCCTCCATCTACCGCGACTGGGCGCCGCAGCTCACCAGCCGCGCCTACGACCCAGCCTTGAAATTGTGGAAAGACAAGCCCGGCGTGACCATGGGCATGGGCATGACAGAGAAGCAGGGCGGCTCGGACGTGCGCGCCAACACCACACAGGCGGTGCTGGATGGCGAAGACGGCTGGGGCCAACGCTTCCAGGTGACCGGCCACAAATGGTTTTTCTCGGCACCCATGTGCGACGCCTTCCTGATCCTGGCGCAAACGTCATCGGGTCTAAGTTGCCTGTTCTTGCCGCGCGTGCTGCCCGATCGGTGTTTGAACCAGCTGTTCATCCAGCGCTTGAAAGACAAACTGGGTAACAAGGCCAATGCGAGTTCCGAAGTGGAGTTCGCAGGCGCCACCGCCTGGCTGGTGGGCGAGGAAGGGCGCGGTGTGCCGCAGATCCTGGCAATGGGCTCGATGACGCGGCTCGACTGTGCGCTCGGTACCGCAGGCTTGATGCGTCACGCGCTGTCGCTCGCGCTCAACCACACAGCGCAGCGCCAGGCATTCGGTAAGCGTCTGATTGCTCAGCCGCTGATGAAAAACGTATTGGCCGATCTGGCGCTGGAGTCCGAAGCGGCCACAGCGCTGGCCCTGCGCCTTGCGCGCACGTTCGACCGACCGGGTGACGAACACGAACGCGTGATGCAGCGCCTGCTCACCCCGGTCGCCAAGTTCTGGATCTGCAAACGCGGCAGCCACTTCGCCCAGGAAGCCATGGAGTGCCTGGGTGGCAATGGCTATGTGGAAGAGGGCGGCGAGGGCGTCATGGCGCGCATCTACCGAGAAATGCCGCTCAACAGCATCTGGGAGGGCGCCGGCAACATCATGGCGCTGGACCTGCTGCGCGCCCTGCGAAGTGACCCCCACGCTCGGCCGCTTCGCGGGCCGCTGCCTCCCGAGGGGGCGGTTTCGTCTTGGGGCGGCCCAGCGACGAAACAAGCCGACGCAGCTACCGCGCTGGCCCACGAACTGGCCCCGGCGCGCGGCATGCACCGAGCCCTAGACCACCTGGCCGACACCCTGCCGATGCGTGTGGAGCAGATGGCCACCGAGATCGAAGCCCGCCGCCTGGCGCAAGACGTGGCGCTGGCGGTGCAGGCCGCTCTGCTGGCGCAAACCGCACCGGGCGCTGTGTTTGGTGCCTTCTGCGAGTCGCGGCTGGCCGGTCACTGGGGGCACAGCTTCGGCTCGCTGGGGCGTGGCACCGATTTCGGCGCCATCATCGCGCGAGCCCAACCGCGCTAACCCCTTGCTTGAAGACCGCATGTCCGACCTCGTCCTGCACCACTACCCCACCTCGCCGTTCTCGGAAAAGCTGCGGCTCATCCTGGGTCACAAAAAGCTGGCCTGGCAGAGCGTGATCATTCCGCGCATCCTGCCCAAGCCCGACGTGCTGGCGCTCACCGGCGGCCACCGGCGCACGCCGTTCCTGCAGGTCGGTGCCGACATTTACTGCGACACCGCGCTCATCTGCGATGTGCTGGAGCAGCACCAGTCCGAACCCACGCTGTACCCGCCACAGCAAAAAGGCGTGGCGCGGGTGCTGGCGCAGTGGGCCGACAGCACCCTGTTCTGGGCCGCGATGGGCCACAACCTCAGCCCCAAGGGCGCGGCCGCGCTGTTTGCCGGCCAGCCACCCGAGGCCGCGCAAGCCTTCGCCGCCGACCGGCTTGCGATGCGCACCAACATGACCAGCCTGCGCCCAGGCGACGCCACGGCGGCCTACCGCAGCCACCTGCGCCGCCTGGCCAACATGCTGGACGACCAGCCCTTTCTGCTGGGTGATGCGCCCTGCGTGGCCGACTTCGCCGCCTACCACCCGCTGTGGTTCGGCCGCGTGGTCATGCCCGCGATGGCCAGCATTCTGGACGCCACGCCCGGCGTGATCAACTGGATGGACCGCCTGGCCGCCTTCGGTCACGGCACTGCCGCCAAATTCACGGCAACCGAAGCCATTGCGGTGGCGGCCGCCACCGAGCCGGCGCCGCTGCAAGACGAAGCGTTTCAAGATGAGCACGGCATCGCCCTGGGCAGCCGCGTCAGCATCGCCGCCGATGCCTTTGGCACCGAGCCCACCGAAGGCATCCTGCGCGCCGCCACCCGCACCCGCTACACCCTGGAGCGCGAGGACGACCGCGCGGGCCGTTTGCATGTGCATTTCCCCCGCATCGGCTTTGTGTTGAAAGAGGTGCGGGCTTGAGTGCTGTCGTGTCGCAACGCCTGCGCTGGCGCTGCTTGGCGTTTACCGACCTTGGCGCGGCCGACCTGTACAGGGTGTTGCAACTTCGCTCGGCTGTTTTCGTGGTCGAACAAGCCTGCGTGTTCCAGGACATGGACGGTCTCGATCCCGCCTGCCTGCACCTGCTGGGCGCTGCGCCGCAAGCAAGCCAAGAGGACGATTTGCTCGCCTACGCGCGCCTGGTGCCTGCCGGCTTGGCATTTGCCGAAGCGAGCATCGGCCGCGTGGCGACCGCAGCGCAGGTGCGCGGCACCCGCGCTGGCCACGCGCTGATGGTCGAGGCCATCGCCCAGGTGCACCGTCTCTGGGGGCCACAGCCCATTCGCATCGGCGCCCAGTCGCATCTGCAAGCCTTCTACCGCCAACACGGCTTCGAGACCGATGGCGATTTCTACCTTGAAGACGGCATAGAGCACATCGAGATGCTTCGAAAGTGAAGCCCCCCTGCGCCGCTCCGCGTCTCCCCCCCGGTGGGGAACCCACACCAGCGGCCCGGCAAAGCCGGTTCTGCGGTTTGCGCTGAGCTGCTCCCCCCACCCCAACCCAATCGTTCACAAGGAGACATTCCCATGATTTCAGACTTCAAAAACAAGACCGCTGTGCTCACCGGCGCGGGCTCGGGCTTCGGCCTCGAATGTGCGCGCATCGGCGCGGCGCACGGCATGAACCTGGTGCTGGTCGATGTGCAGCAAGACGCGCTTGACAAAGCCGAGGCCGAGTTGAGAACCACCGGGGCACAGGTACTGGCGCGCCGGGTCGATGTGTCTGACGCCGCGCAAATGGAGACCCTGGCTGCACAGGTTCAGCAGACCTTTGGCGCGCCGCATTTCGTGTTCAACAACGCGGGGGTGGGCTCAGGCGGGCTGATCTGGGAAAACTCGGTGGCCGACTGGGAATGGGTGCTCGGCGTCAACCTCTGGGGCGTGGTGCACGGGGTGCGCCTGTTCACGCCCATGATGCTGGCCGCAGCCCAGGCCGACCCGGCGTACCAGGGTCACATCGTCAACACCGCCAGCATGGCCGGCCTCCTCAACGCGCCCAACATGGGCATTTACAACGCGACCAAACACGCGGTGGTCAGCCTGTCTGAGACGCTGTATCAAGACCTGAAACTCGTCACCGAACAAGTCAGTGCCAGCGTGCTGTGTCCGTACTTCGTGCCCACCGGCATCAGCCACAGCGAGCGCAATCGCCCTGTTGGCATGGCCGACGAAAAGGCCACACAAAGCCAGCTGATCGGCCAGGCCATGGGCGCCAAGGCAGTGAGCTCGGGCAAGGTGAGTGCCGCCCAGGTGGC
>Ga0105050_10006172_pt1 | contig 15025 bp, 18 predicted proteins | sample FRY01_FD_78088 | JGI IMG/M metagenome (GOLD analysis project Ga0105050, IMG submission 78088) | Freshwater microbial communities from Lake Fryxell liftoff mats and glacier meltwater in Antarctica - FRY-01 | ecosystem: Environmental > Aquatic > Freshwater > Ice > Glacier meltwater ... | reverse complement strand
TAAGCTTGCTTATGCATCTAACTATATCGCAACAGAAGGTCGTATTGGTCCAGCTCAATATGCTGTAACTAATGGTGGTCTTGCTGCATCTCTTATGGATATCGCGGGTTATACAATTAACCCAGTTAAATCTAAGATTTCTGGTCAAGGTCAATTGTACCCTGTTGGTCAAATTGGTGATATTTCAATATATGTTGATCCATATATGAAGTATAATGATAATAGAATCGTTTTAGGTAGAAAGAACAATGCTGACCAACCAGGTCTTATATTCGTACCTTACTTGATGGCACAGTCTATCAGTGTAATTTCCGAGGCAACTTTCGCACCAAGAATGTTACTTAGAAGTCGTTACGCGATTGCTGATGTTGGTTTCTTCCCTGAGAAGCAATACATGACTATCGTAGTTACTGATAACGCACAGTTATTGAACTAATATAACAGATAGTATAAATAAAAAACTCCTTGTGAAAACAAGGAGTTTTTTTATTTATATATAAATAAAGGAATCTTTTGCACCATGGATAATATTAGAATAATTAGTGATATAACAAATGATATTCCAGTTAGAATGAGAGAATCTTATTTTAAAACTAATTATCCACATATCCACCAAAAGATAGTAGAATATACATCAGATTTAGATATTAGGTTTATTCAAAGAGTTTGGCATTGGGTTAATCACTATCCTACAAATTATATCTGTAAATGTGGGAAAAGTACAACATTTAATAAAAATTGGAAGGATGGATATAAAGTATCATGTTCTGCCAAATGCGCACAATCAAATCAATCAGTAAAGGATAAGAGAAGAGATACTAATGTTGAAAGGTGGGGAGTTGATAATATTGCAAAGTCTGTTATTATAAAGGATAAAACATCTTCTACTAATTTAGAAAGATATGGACATACTTCAAGTTTTCAGAATGAAAATGTTCGCAATAAATGGTCAAATAATATTAAGAATAAATATGGAGTTGATCATTATTTCAAGTCAGATGATTTTAAGAAAAAGTCTATAGCTACTAATAATATAAGATATGGAGTTGATCATTATGTACAATCAAATAGTTATATAGAAAATACAATAGCTACTAATAATGAGAGGTATGGTGTAGATTGGTATACACAAACTGAAGATTATTTAATAAAATCAAAAGAAACTAATAATGAAAAATATGGTGCGAATCATTATTCTATGACAGATGAGTATAAGATGCGTGTAAATGAATCTAACTTGTTAAAATATAAGTCAAAATGGTATTACCAATCTGATGATTTTAAGAAAAAATCATTAGAAAAAATTATGTCTAAATATGGAGTTGTACACTATACAAAGTCAAAAGAATATAGAGATTATATTAATAGTGATGAATATCGATGTCTCAGGCTATTGAGAAGAGCGTCTTTTTATGAAGAAAGAGGATTTATATTTATTTCGAGTGAAAGAATAGGACATGCACGTTTATATAGTAATTTATGTGGACATGAATTTAATATACATCCAACCAATTTACAGAGAAGACTATTATGTGGAGTTGTTGTTTGTACCGAATGTAATCCAATTGATACTAGACAGTCTGGACAGGAAATAAATATAATTAATTGGTTGAAAGATATTAATGTCTTATTTAAGTCAAATGATAGAAATTCAATTAGTCCATATGAGTTAGATGTTCTAATAGGTAGTGTTGCTCTGGAATATAATGGATTATATTGGCATAGTGAGATGTATAAGGAAAGGTCGTATCATCTTAATAAGACAAATAAATGTATTGATAGTAATATTGATCTCATACATATATGGGAAGATGATTGGTTATATAAACAAGAGATAATAAAATCTATTATATTATCAAGAATTGGTAAGATAGATAATATAATTTATTCTAGAAAGTGTATTATAAAAGAGGTAGATGATGTTAACATAGTAAGAAACTTTTTAGATATAAATCATATACAGGGCTATACATCATATGGTAAATGTGTTGGATTATACTATGATAATATATTAGTATCTTGTATGTTATTTCATAACACACGTGGACGAATTGAATTAGTTAGATTTGTTACTATTTTAAATACAATAGTTGTTGGATCAGCTTCTAAACTATTTAAATATTATGTGAGTAATTATGAATGTCATGAGATTATTTCATTTGCTGATAGGTCAATGTTTTCTGGTGGTGTTTATAAGATGTTAGGATTTAAATTTATATATCGAACTAAGCCAAATTATTGGTGGGTTATTGATGGCATTAGAAAACATAGATTTAATTATAATAAAAAAAGACTTATAAAAGACGGATTTGATCCAAATAAAAGTGAGAGTGAGATAATGTGCGATAGAGGTTATTATAAGATATATGGTTGTGGTCAAGATAAGTGGCTTTGGTCAAGATAATTATGTATTCTCATAATTAATATATAAATTATGTATTTATTAACATTCAATGAACATATTAACGAATCTAAAAAAAAGTTTCCAAATATTAAGAAATTTGATATAGATGGATTTACTGTTTTAATGGGTAAGGATTCAGATTCGAATGATTACCTCTCTATAAAAATGTCTAATCCGGATGATATTTGGTTTCATGCTAAGGGCGTACCTGGTAGTCATGTTTTAATTAGAGTTGATGAAAACTTGCCTACTGAAACTGTTATAAAGCAAGTTGCAACTATAGCAGCTAAGAACTCTAAAGCAAAGGATAAAATAATCGTCGTGTATTGTAAAGCTAAATTTATTAAAAAGAGACATGATATGAGACCTGGTCAAGTAGAAGTCGATTATAAAAACTCACAAGAAATAGAAATTTCTATTTAATATATAGATAAAGAAATATAATTAATGAATACATTTTCATTTACAGATAGATTATATAATATACTTATTCAAGTATTGAAGGATCCAATTGCTAATACTTTACTCGATATGGAGACAGATGGTAAAACACCTGTTAATAACGGTTTAGATATAGAAAAGGTTGATATTTCTAAGAATGATTGGGAATTTGATGTTAAGATACTTGGTGATATAAGTTCAATGAAATGTGGTAAATTTATACGACATTTTATTCCTGGTAAGTTCAGTGATAAGGAAATATATGATTTTTGTGCAAAATATAATAGAGTTAGAAGAGGTTTGTCACCATCTAATGAAATATTGCCTAGTTATAAAAAAGTAGAGGTTCCAGTTTTTAAGTTTAATCCACTTGATATTAGATCGACTTTTATATCACTAACAACAAAGACATATCCATATGGACATGAGGAAGAGGTTTTAAGGTTTTTACCGACAGGTTTGGAAAAAGATCAGTTTGGTAATTATTATAGAATAATTGGTAAATCTGAAACTATGTTTACTTCACATTTAGATACTGCTGATAGGAATCAAACTAATGTTGCACTTTACTCTTTTGAAGAGAATGGTGATGAAATATTTGTAACTGATGGTGGTAGTATAATGGGTGCAGATGATAAATCTGGTGTATCTGTTATGTTATACATGATGTCAAATAATGTGCCTGGTATATATTACTTCTTTATAGGTGAGGAAGTTGGTGGTATAGGCTCTAATAAAGTTTCGTCAGTGTTTGATAGTTTTAAACACCTAAATAATGTTAAAAGATGTATATCTTTTGATAGAAGGAATTACTATTCGGTAATAACCAGTCAATTAGGTAGACAATGTTGTTCAGATAAGTTCGCATCTGAATTAGCTAAAGAGATAAATAAATCAGGACTTAGATTAGGTTTAGATCCAACTGGGATATATACAGATTCTGCATCATTTATAGATGATATTCCTGAGTGTACTAATATATCTGTTGGATATTTTAGTGAACATACATCAAAAGAAAAACAAAATATAACATTTTTAGAAAAACTTGCAAAGGCGTGTATTAATGTAAATTGGGAATCCTTACCAACTATTAGAAAAGTTGGTTTTAATGAGGAAATAATCAGAAAATATAGAAAATTCTTAACAGAATTTAAATTAGTTGTTTTTAGTTTAGAGACTAAAATAGTTAGTGATCAAGGCGATATATATATTAAGATGGATTTAGATGATAATGATATTGATACAGTTCATAATGATATTTTAAGTTTATCTGTTCTTCTAAACAAACATAGAATGGATCCTGATATTTACTTTGATTATTCATATATAAAAATAAAATTAGATTAATTATGTTTAAAAATATTAAATTAACAAACCTAAAAATTAACGAGGCATCTAGATCTGATGATAATGATGATTATTATGATAATGATTATCCTGATGATAATGATTATCCTGATGAGGAAGATCATTTGTGTTATCTAATTAGATCTCTTTTTAGTAATTGTGGATTAAATGCACAAGTTGATAGAAACGATTTAGACATTGTAGTTTATATCTTTTTAGAAAGAAAGGAAAAAATGAAAAGTCTTCTAAAAACATTTGATGTTGTTCATAAAATGAGAAAAGATATTTTACCACAATATGATTCTGAAATGGAATTATCTGAAACAAAAAGTGGACTACCGTTGCTAACTTTCGACTTTTATTATGATAGTCGTAGAAATGATGATAATTTACCTTTTTAATTTTAAACTATTTTGATATTTGGAATATTATATATATATTTGTGTAAATATAAACAAGGGGGTGAGTTGAATTGATTCGCAGAGTAAAGATGTTTATGCAGGCATCGGTTTGGTAAAGTCCGATTAAAACAAATTATCAACAAACCGTAAACGGAAACGTTACAGAAGTAGGAACCAGCGAAGATTTAGTAGCTGCTCTACAAAACAACATGCTCGCTGTGAATGAGCTTGAGGTTGCCTAACAAGGAAACCGACATAAATTTTCACAATGAATCACAACATCAAATAGTGATAGTTTTTTATTAGAGTGTTTTTGAGTCGAAACAACTAATTATTTTGTAAGTTTAGAAAAACTTTCTAAGCCTGTGAACGAATAGTCGTTTCTAACTGAGGAAGACCTGGTTTCGTAGCCAGCATCTCCACAAAAATGTCCACTCTGAGTGGACATTTTTTTTTAATAATTATAATTATGATAAGTACATTTAAAGGTAGATGGAATTTTCTTTCTAATTTTTATCCTGTAAATATTGAATATCAGGGGATAAAATATCCTTCTGTAGAGCATTATTACGTTGCTATGAAGGTTAAAAATGACCAATATATTCATGGTAATTTTATAGGATTAATGGATTGTAGAGAACTTATCGCAAAGATATCAACTGCTGATAAAGTTAAACGATTTGGTAAGACTTTAAAAGTTAGAAAGGATTGGGATATAGTTAAATATGAAATAATGCTTTGGGCAATTCGTGAGAAATTTAAAAATGATGAGTTAAGTTCCTTTCTATTATCAACAGGTGAAGAGGAACTAGCTGAGTGTAATTATTGGCACGATAATTATTGGGGTATTTGTACATGTGAACCTTGCTCTAATACTGGTTTAAATAATCTTGGTAAAATTTTAATGCAGGTTAGAGACGAATTGAGAAAATAGAATATTTATATCTTCTTAAAAACCAATTTACAAGTTAGATTATGTGCAACTTTTTTAATAAATGAATTATTAGCTTTTGTTTTGTGTAAAAGCTTAGGCTTCTTAATAATATTGAATGATGAATCTCCATTTATATAAATTAGTCCAGCATAATCAGGTACTTCATCTGCCGTAATTAGACCTTTTGGTGTGACAAAACTAAAATAATTTGGTAATAAAAAAATTATCTCATCTTTTTTAATTTTTGTATAATTCTCATTAATTATATTAGTATGCTTTTCCTTTATGAAATCTTTTTTAAAGTCTGCTCGACTAATTTTAATTTCATATTCGTAGATATAGTTTGATTTAGAAATTGATATTACGTCACACTCTTGTAACATAATAGTACAATGACTCGAAATTGGCGAATGTCCTTTTAGATATAAATACATTATAAGGCTAGCATCTATATTTTTAGATGTTGAATTATCTCTTTTTATCTTATTAATTGATGATGTTCTACTCATATATCTATATATCTAAATATACTCATAAGGAAAAGGAAACTTTTGATAAAATAGTCTTTATAATTAATAATAAAAAATAAAATATATGTCAGTTATAAGTTTTTTTGGTGGAAAGTCATCAAACGTTTTTCATCAGTTTATCAATACGAAAATACCCAAGGATGGTATCAAAACTTACTTAGAACCATTTTCTGGATCAATGGGTACATATATGGATGATGATAATCTAAATTTTGAAACTGTTATATATAACGACAAGAATAGACATCAAGTTAATTTATATAAGTGTTGTTCAAATCCAAAAGAGTTTTTAAAACACATAAATAATCTAAAAGAGACTTTATTAAAAACTGATAAAACTGATGTTTTAGAGAAATGGGACTTTTATAAATCAGTTTATCACACATATACAAAAAATGACTTTCTTGATAATATCAATTTTGAGTTAGGTGACTTTGAAAAGGCTGCTATTTATGCATTCTTAATAACATCAAGTTTTTCATCTGTATATCCTCGTGGTGGTGGATTTTCTGGATATAGCAAATTAAAAGACAGACTCAAATTAGAAGTTCTTATCAATAAATTAGAAAATAATAAATATACTTTAAAGTTAGAATCAATTAGTGAATTTTTAAATGATGATTTTGAGGAACTAATTAGTAAATATGATTCAGAAGATACTTTTTTATATTTAGATCCTCCATATTTTAGACCTGATGAAAATGGTGAAGATGATGCTAAGAGGCTTTTTTGGTATGGATCTGATAAAGAAGGAGTTTTTGGACCATCTTCACATAGACGACTTTTAGATATTCTTAAAAATACAAAATCTAGATGGGCATTATCATATTATTATTTTCCGTTATTGGAAGAACTTTTACCGAGTGATAAATATGTATGGATAGAGAAGGAAGTGATTAGAAAATCTGCTAATGGTGGTAATAATTCAGATACAAAGCAGATACAAAAAAAGGGTATTGAGTTATTAATTATGAATTACGATCCAGAGACTGGATTAATAATAAAATAATAACAATATGAATTGTTAATATATTTTTCATATTGTTATTATTTTATTTAATATATAAGTAAATAAAATAATAACAATATGAAAAATATTAAAAACTGGACATCTTTTAATGAAGGGAAAGCTATGATAGCATCTAAATCAAAAGACAATGGTGTTAAGAAAGAATATTTAGACAAAGATTCTATAAAAGAAATATTTGGGTTTAAGAAAAAAAGCATATATAAAGTAGGTGATAGAGTTAAAGTAAATGGAGCAGCTGGATTTAAAGTAGATAAAATTTTAAAACCGCTTTCAAATGGAGTTGAACAATATGAAGTAGTTTCTTTAGGTGCTGGAAAACGGGGAACTGCTGCGGCTACAGAAATGGAAAAAGAGGCATAATATTACATTAAGCTTGGGAAACCAAGCTTTTTATTGCCTCCCACATATTTATAATAAATGAATAGTGGTATTTATAAGATAACTAATCCGGAAGGGGAAATATATAGGTTGTACTTATGATTTTAATTATAGAATAAAAAGATATTTGGCGTAGCTCACTAAATATAGTAAATATTTTATTATCAGATATGTATCATCTTCTGGTAAGGGCGATCAAAACGTTAATAGAAGGTCCACCTGCGTTCAACTAACACATATACCAACTGGTGTTCAAGTTAAGTGTCAAGACACAAGGGAGCAATATAAAAATGAAGAGATTGCGTGGATAAGACTATAGGATAAGATACGAACTGTTGAAGAAGAGAAATGGAAAATTAAATTTTCTGATAAGATATCCAAACAAGTGGGTACGGGTTCTCGCTCAGATAGGAAAAGGACATATCGAATAAAGGAAGATTCAGTAACTGATCATGTTTCAGGAAAATATTGTTCTTTTAAGGATTTTTCAAGAGGTGAAATCGAAATATTATCATAATTTTTAGAGTTTGTTGAATTAAAGTTAATTATTCAACAAACTCTAAATTATTTATAAGAGATTATAATCTCTACTACACCGGAAGATTTAGAAGTTTCAATATTAAAATTTTCAAGATTTATACCTCGTATAAATCTTGAAAATTTTCTATCCGTATATTCATACAAAGTTGTTATAACAATATTATCATCAGTCATATTTATTGTTGTGTTGTAACTAAAATCACTTCTAGAAAGCGAATTTCTAGTTTTAAGTTCATTAAATATTTGTATTAATTCTATTCTATCTTTATCTATTTTATCTATCTCTGTATCAATTAAAACAAACAAATATATTGCACCTTGTATTACGCCAGCTGTAGTATTTGTTCGGCTATCTAGGTATATTAAACAATTTTCATATCTTCCAGATATTTGGCGTAGCTCACTAAATATAGTAAATATTTTATTATCAGATATAAGACTTCTTCCTGAAAAGTGCATACTCAACTTCATATCTTTTAGTTGTGATAATGGCACTTTTATACAAAAGCAATATTTATCACTCTCATAACATGGTTTATCATGTAATATATTGAAAACTTTGCTACCCATTTGATTCTTTTTAAGAGAATCTTCACTAAAATATCCTTTAATTACCTCAAATTCTATTAATTCGTCTTTAAGATCAAGAAGTATATCATTTAAATCATCTTCATCTTCATGATGAACTTCATTTATTGATTCTATAAATCTTAGTATTTTCTTAGCCATTTAATTTCTTTTAATTTTTCAACTTTTTATCTAATATTCTGGCAATATTAGATCCTATTATAAAGTGTATATTTCTAAGTGTATCATTCTCAATTGTATCAATATCATCCATAAATTTAAATTGGAATCTATATGTATCAAATTCTTCATCATCACTTGATCTATCAATTTTATAAATTGATAGACTAAATGTGTAATTATTATTAACATCGATATCAAAATCAAATGTGACTTTATCACAAGGTGTTGTTTTAAATTTAGGTTCATATTTAACATTAAATATCGAATACTCTGTTATCTTTGCTCTTCTCATATAATAATTTAAGAACATTGCTGGAGCTTCTATAAAGTCTGATAATATTTGAATATCTTCACCAAAATCGTTAGAATCAATTATATCTTCAATTTTTTTCTTCATATCAATAATATTCTTAATATCAACTTTATGATAGTTGCAATTTATATCAAATAGGTAGATAAAAGAATTATCTATTAAGTTTCTTTTATCTATATCAACTTTAAATATAAATTTTGTATGTATTATTAATGTATCTTCAACGGAAAGTCCATGTAGAGATATTACTAATTTATAGAAATCTTTATTTTCAGATAGTTCATATAATGTTTCTATAGATTGTACCAATCCTTTTTCCTCTTCAAATATATCTTTAAATCCTTGTTCTATTTCAGCTATTCTTATCATTTTTAATTATTATTTTTAGATATATTTTTCAAATTGTTTATCATATGAATTTTTCTTAAGCTTCATTATTTTACCTAAATATCCATTTCTTCTAAGTAGTTTGAAAACAAGGTTACCTAAGGAATATTCTCCGTCCTTTTCTAAGCCTGATTGTCTAAGCCTTTTAATTTTCTTCCATACTTTTTCGAGTTTTTTACTAAAACTGCTATAATTATCTTTATCTAATCTACCTTCAATTTCATCAATTATTAACATTAACGGTTTAGACTTTTCTTCTAATTCATGTTCATTAAGCTCAAATTTAATTTTTTTCGGTATTTTCAACCATTTATTATTTAATAGTGAGTACATACCGTTAGATCTATGAACTTCATCTATATCTTGTATATAAACTTCTACTTCATAGCCTTTGATCATAATATCATGTCCGTCGTTCCAAGATTTTTTAATTTCATCACATAACTTTTTAACAAGTTTACTGTCTTTATTGATAAATTTAAAATCTATTAATATATGTAAATCAAAATCTGAATATTTTTCTGACCAATTATAATTTGCTAATGATCCAGTAAGTATAATATCAATAATATTTGTATTTAATTCACATGATTTGAAGAAATCGTCTGCAACTATTAGCAAATCTTTTCTAATATCTTTATTAATTTTTAATTTTTTCCAAATTTTTGGATTTAAATCATCTTTTATAATAAAGGATTTAATGGGTTCAAGATCTGTCTCTTTAAATTCAAAAAACTTTAGGAGCATTTAACAACTGTTTATTTTTTATATATATTAAGATTAGAATACTTAAAAAATTTGATAGTTCTTTAAATATGATAAACAAATACACAAAAGTTAATTATAATAATGGATATGAGTAAATTAATTACATTAAATAACAGTCAGGATAATACTGATGTTTTAGACGAAATATTTGAAAATGATATAGTTGTTTATGAAGATATTCAAGGCTCTAAAATTTGGATAAATTGGGATGGTAACAACTTTATATTAAAGTCTAAATCTATATCAAATGAACCAATTAATATGGTTGATCTTGCTATGCAAAATTATTATAATCCAGCAATTAATTACATTAATATGTTTGATAATCGAGTTAGAGGATTAATGCCTAAAAATTGGTGGTTTGGATTTGAATATTTTCCAGATAAGCAACCAGCTAATATTGAATATAATAGAATACCTAAAAATGGGCTTGTTCTTTCTTCAATATGCAAGAATCTTAAATATGATTATAGTGTTGATGAGTTGGTTGAGTATTCTAGATTATTTAATGTTGACTCTTTACCTGTTATATTCGAAGGAAGACTATCAGATTCTATGAAAGAGGCAATTAAGTACTTTTTACACACATCTGATGCTGATTTGGACTATGTTTTTGGTGAACAATCCTTTGCATTCTTTTTTTATAAAATACTTAATCCAAATCAAGAGTCATCATTTCTTATGGATGGTGAATTTCAGAGAAATTTACAAAAAATAGTTATAAAGGTAAAGGATAAAAACGTCAATTTTGAGATTTTAAATCCTTTATATCAAAGGATAAGCTCTGATAATTCTACAGAATTTGTTGAAATATATACTTTAATATTGGTTAACTTTTTAAATTTTTGTCAAAGTATTAATATTGAAGATATTAAAATAAAAGGTAATAGAAAAGATGAGGCATATATTAGCTTGATATGTAAGCTGTTTAATATGTATATTGATGAGGTTGGTGAGGATCTTTTGAATTTTGAGTTTATTGTTCCAGAGTTTTTTGATAAAGAAAAGTTTAAAATAAATAAAGAGCTTATACCAAACAAAATAACAAATGAAATAATATCCGATTCGGATAAATTGGAGTACATTTTCAAAGTTATTCTAGGCTCATTCAATAAAAAAAGGAAAAAGGCAATTGGTGTTTTTACTGATAATACAATAATAATATTCAATAAGTTTATTGGAGATATTGATATATTAATTGATAATAATCTTAAAAAGATGAGAGAAATTCAAATAAATAATCAAAATCTACTTGACTTTTCAGATTTTTTTGATATATCTTATGATAAAGATGGTAGTGGTGAAGTTTACCCAGATGTATATGATACCTTTGAGAAAGAGCCGCTATCAAATAAAAAGAAAGATGGTAAATTTAATATTAAAAAGAAGTAAATGCTTGTAAGTGATAGGAAAATAGTTGATATAAGTAAGAAATCAAGTTTGCAATTTTTACCAGAATCATTGAAGGAGTTATCTGAAAATGATTCTTTTTATTTTAAGTGTAAGAAGTTAAAAACTGATTATGTTATTGATTTAGTGCATAATATTTTATTAAAATATTATTTTAGAAAAGAAAATAGTTTTAATTTATCTTCTTTGATACTCAAGGAGAAATATGGACACTTATATAATTACTATGTAGATTATCTCAAATCAATCGGAATATTAATTTTAATAAAAAACTATCTAAAGGGATCAAATACAAAAGTATATTCATTAAATATTAGTATTTTTAGCTCAAAGATATATAGATTTAAGAATAAGGATAAGTTCCTTATAAAAAAGTATGTTAAGAAACAGTTGTCACAAGAAACTAGTGTTGATAATAGAATAAGAAGAGATATTAAGAGTAAATTAATATCGGATTTAAATTCAGTTAGTATTGAATATGATAAAGCACTTTTCTATTTAAATTCAATAAGAAATAAAGACATCGATACCTATCAAAGAAATAAATATTCGATAGATTCAATAAATCAAAATCATATATTCTACCATTTTGATGAATATGGTAGAATGCATAGTAATTTTACAATATTAAAATCATTTATTAGAAAGAGTTGTCTATTGATAGACGGTGAAGAAACTTGTGAGATAGATATTAAAAATAGTCAGCCGTTATTCTTATCTAAGCTTATAAGTGACTCCGGAACACATTGGGTAGATGAAAGTGAATATCAATTATTCTCTATTTTAGTACAAAGTGGTAATTTTTATCAACATTTAATGGATAATCTTAGAGTATCAGATAGAAATGATGTTAAAAACATTACATATAAGGTATTTTTTGGTCAAAATCGAAAAAATTCATTAGCTGATAGAATGTTCAGTAAATTATTTCCAACAATTTATAATTTTATACGATTATACAAGGTGGAGTATAAAAATTATAGAATTCTAGCTTATGACTTACAAAGGGCTGAGTCCGAATTGATATTTAATCAAATTATAAGTAAGATAATGATAATAAATTGTGATATTAAAATTATTACCATACATGATTCAATAATTGTTCAGAGTAAGTATAGAGATATGGTATCAGATATTTTTTTTAGCGAAATATTTAATCATTTTGATAAAATATAAAAATATAAATAATATATAGATATATGTTAGATTTAAATACTCAAAGCCTTTCCTATATTTTAGTTAAATCTGAAAATATTAATGGACTAACATCATATTTATATTCAAGAGCATATTACTTATTAGAGATTAAGAGTTATTTTGACTCTAAATTTAAAGATTCAATAATTGCATTTACTACGTTGAGTCCCGATGAGGTTAGAAAAGATAGCCTCCACTTAATGGATATTTCTAATGAAAATTCAGTTATTGTTAAATATAAGAATGATGAGACAATTTGTAAAATATTTAATAATGGTATGGAATCGCCTTTGAGACTTTTGATGTATAATACAGATTCCGTAAATGAGACTTATATACACGAAGGTATTTCATTTTCTTTCATAGAGCAAAAAAGATATGTTTTCCCAAAAAGAAAAGAGGATTTTAAATCAGGGATGATAATAGAATGCTTTTATAATGATGATTGGAGAGAAAGGAAGGTTTATAATCCAGACTTAGAATTTGATAAAATGTATAACTTATTAATGAAATATAATAAGGTGAGAATTCCTATACCATAGGAATTCTCACCTTATCCGAAACAACCTTTTGTTGTATGTTAACCTTTTTCATAAAATCTGAATTTTCATTAGGTAGTTTCATATCTTGCTCATAATATTGCTCAAGTATATATAGTTCTTCATGACAATTTGTGCATCTTCCTGAATACACTTTACATCCGCAATCCTCACAATGGCTCATTTTTTTCGACTATATTTAAAATATTTTTTTCTAAATTTCTCAATATTTATTTTTAGATAAATCCTTGATGCCTTTTCTTTTACAATTTCTTCTGTATCTCCAAATGAAAATAGTCCTCTATACTCATTTGTATCAAATCCATATTTCATTCCTGTAACTATTCCGTTTGTTTCAGTAAAAGAATGAATGTTTACCATTTCCCTCCCTTGATTTCTAAGTCTTTTTAATAATTTTACTTTCATAATTATCTCAGTTTAAAACTCTATTATTTCATGATCTTTGAAGTCGATCCTTTTATTACTTGATATCAAATCAAATTTAACACATTGTCTTAGTATATATTCAGAGTGATCTAAATATTTAGTATTTGCGTGTCCAATAGTTAAATGAAATGGATGATATGGTATTCTATCTAAACCAATTGATTCTCTTATAGATTCAGCATCAGTTGAATAAGATCTAAGCCACCAGTGTAAACCAGAGCTTCTAGGTTCTATTTCAATATAGAAATCAATTTCTCTACCATTAAATATCTTAGAGGCTTGTTGATAAATATCATTATCAACAATATCATTTATAATAGTTATGTGACTGCCTCTTAGATTAAGATTTAATTCGAGATTAAATCTTTTTTTAAGAAACCAAGCATAGTACTTATCGAGATCACAGTTAGTTTTTATTATGGCAGTTTTCTTCCAAGAAGATTGTGATATATGTTTTTTACTCACATCTTTTAAATAGAAATCTAATATGCCTTTTATTTTAATTAACATATACGAATATAAGACTTTTTATATATAATAAAAAATTAATTATTTATGTTAGAAAAACAAAACTTAAAAAAGAGTGCGCTTAGTGAAGAAGAGCAAATATTACTTAGAGAGAGATTTATAAATGAATATTCTACTAAAAAAGGTTGGAATTCAAAAGATTTAACATCTACACAAATGTTAGAGATAGCAACACAAAAAGAATATAAAAGTCCGGGTCTTATTTTAGGATAATTGAGCAAGTTCTTGAAGAATATTGAGATCAGCAACTGGTAAATCTAGTAATCTATCGACTACATGTACCAGTTCATCTCTTTCGCCTAAATACTCACTATAAAAACCACTATCAATATCTTGGTATAGAACATAGCAAGACATACCATCCCAACTTACAGATTTGAATCCATTATATGATCCATTTCTTTGTAAGAATTCGCATATAAATTCTTTTTCTTCTTCTAACCTTTTGGTTTTGATAGTTACAATAAATCTTTTTTTACCTATTTTAACTTGTAGTTCAGCAGCATCTTCATTGATATCATCTTGATAATCATAATATGACTCATTCATGTCTCTTTCGGTCGGTAAACTTTCCCAATCAATAATAACACATGCGTCACATAGTTTTTTTAGAAAAACTATATTTTGTATCTCATTTACAGTATGTTCGTTAAAGTAACCAACAGATATATTAGTACACTC
>Ga0105050_10006171_pt1 | contig 15026 bp, 18 predicted proteins | sample FRY01_FD_78088 | JGI IMG/M metagenome (GOLD analysis project Ga0105050, IMG submission 78088) | Freshwater microbial communities from Lake Fryxell liftoff mats and glacier meltwater in Antarctica - FRY-01 | ecosystem: Environmental > Aquatic > Freshwater > Ice > Glacier meltwater ... | reverse complement strand
GTGGGCGTGAAGCCGGCGATGGCGTGAGCCCAGGGGTGGGCTTCGGCCCGCTCTGGTGGTGCCAGTCTGACGGATAGTGCCGTCAGACTCGGACCACTATCTTGATTTTGTGGGCCGATTCAGCCAGCGAACCGCTAGGTGGGTTTGTCGCTGGACTGCGGGTGGCCAGGCTGCAGGCGGGCCGGCTGCGCGTGCGGCGCGGGGTGGTAGAGGGCGAGGCCCGCGGCGCCGAGCATGAGGGCCATGCCGAGGGCGTCCACCAAGCCCACGTGCTCGCCGGCGACCAAGATGCCAAGCAGCACGGCGACGACCGGGGAGATGAAGGCGTAGGTCCCCACGCGCCCGGCGCCCCAGTCGCGCAGCAGCCGGAAATAGATGATCGTGGCGCCCAGCGAGGCGGGCAACAGCAGGTACCACCAGGAGGCCCAGGCAACGACGCCCCAGTTCAGGCTCGCCGCTTCCCGCGCGCCGGGCTCGAAGGCCAGGGAGAGGACCAGCAGCACCATGCCGCCGATGAAGTTGGTGATCGCCACCAAGTGGACCGGCGGCAGGGAGCGCATCAGCGGGCGGGCGGCGACCGAGGAATAGCAATAGGCGAGGTTGCCCAGCACGACGCCGGCGGCACCGAGAATCTCCAGCGTGTCGAGCGCGCCGGCCGCCGCCTTGGGCCCGAACAGCACCATGATGCCGACCACGCCGACCGCGAGCGCGCCGAGATGGCGGCGGCTGAAGCGCTCCTGCCCCAGCATGGCCGCGAAGCCGACCATGGCGATGGGCGTGAGCGCCGAGTTGAGCACGGCGGCGAGGCCGGTGGAGACATAGCGCAGGCCGTAGAGCATGACGACGGCATTCAGCGGGATCATCATGACGCTGACCCAGACGATGCGGCCCCACAGGCGGGGCGGCACGCAGACGGGGTCGCCGCGCAGGGCGAGGAAGATGAGCAGCACGGCGCCGGCCACGCTCCAGCGCAGGCCGGAGAAGATGCCGGGCGGCACCTCGGCCGTGCCGGCCTTCATCGCCAGCCAGTTGGTGCCCCAGACGAGGCAAAGAAAGAGGAACAGGCCGCGCTGGATCGCGGCTTGGGACAGCGCCATGAGGCTCCCTGGTCAATGCTCCGGCGGGCGGTGGCGGCCCCGGGCGAGCGGGATCATAGCCGCGCGGCGGGGTGGGGTGGCTGCGCCGTGTCGGCATGGCCGGGCGGCGCGCCGGGTGCGGGCGACGGCAGTTCGCGCCGGCCGATGGTCACGCTGCGCGGACGGCGGCGGCGAAGGCGGCGATGAGGGCGGGGTCCTTGCGGCCCTTCTCACGCTCGACGCCGGAGGCGACGTCGACCGCCGGGGCGGCGGTGGCGCGGATGGCCTCGGCGACGTTGTCCGGGGTGAGGCCGCCGGCGAGGAGCCAGGGCCGACTGGCGCGCCAGCCTGCCAGGATGGTCCAGTCGAAGAGGGCGGCATTGCCGCCGGGGCGGGTGGCGCCGGGCGGGGGCTTGGCCTCGATCAGCCAAGCGTCGACGCCGTCGGCCTCGCGCGGGAGGTCGGCGGCGGTGGCGACGCCGACGGGGCGCCAGACCGGGCGGGCGAAGCGGGCGCGGATCGCTGCGGCGCGGGGGGCGTCGGTGTAGAGTTGGAGGATGTCGAGCGAGACCATGGCCAGGGTGGCCTCGATCTCGGCGTCGGTCGGCTGCACGAACAGGCCGACCGTGGCCGGCACCCCCGGCCGTGCGCCCAACTCGGCGGCCCGGGCCGGGGTGACGTAGCGGGGGGAGGCGGGGAAGAAGTTGAAGCCGACCCAGTCGGCACCGGCCGCGACGGCCGCGTCCATGCCGTCATCGGTGGTGATGCCGCAGATCTTGACCCGGACCGGCATCAGGTGCGGACGAGCGCGCGGGCGGTGGGGGGCAGGACGGTGGTGTGCTGGACTTTGGGGGGCAGGACTGTGGCGCTGGGCCGAGCCTCGGCGCGGGCGAGGCGGGCGCGCAGGGTTTCGAGCTCGGTGCGCAGGGCAGTGGTGGCCTGCTCCGCGCGGCGGGCGCGCAGACGGGCGCCGAGGCCGACGACCCAGGTGGACAGGGCGCCGACCAGGAAGGCGAAGCCCATCGCCATCAGCATGATGAGGGAGAGCGGGGCCTCGATCAGAAGGTCGGTGGGCCAGAGGCCCAGGCGCACGCTCTCGGTGTTCGACAGGGCGAACAGGATGACGAGGAGCAGGAGGGGGCTGAGAAGAATCAGACGCCAGAGGACAGTACGCATGGGGACCTGCCAGATGGGAAAGGTCGAGTGAGCCAGACAGACTCTTCTTTTTCTGAAGAAAAAGAAGCAAAAGATTTTTTTTTCATTTTCGGTGCGTGTGGTGTTGAGCGTCGCGGCCTAGGGGGTAAAAGTTTTTTGGTTCTTTTTTTCAAAAAAGAACGTTTCTTCCTTCCTGTCAGGTGCCGTCAGGTTTCTTGCCGCGGTTGACGCGGTCGCGCAGTTCCTTGCCGGCCTTGAAGAAGGGTACGACCTTCTCGTCGACAGGAACGGCGGCACCGGTGCGTGGGTTGCGTCCGGTTCGGGCGTCTCGCTTCTTGATGGTGAAGGCGCCGAAGCCGCGCAGTTCCACGCGCTCGCCGCGCGAGAGGGCCGCGGTGATCTCGTTGAAGATGGTCGCGACGATGGTTTCCACATCGCGGCTGAGCAGATGCGGATTGGCGGCGGCCAGCTCGGCGATGAGTTCCGACTTGGTCATCTTGCGTCCCTGGACCTGTTCGCCAGGCCTATTCGGCCTCGGTTGCAGGCTGCCAGATGGCCCACGCACCGTCAAGCCTTTGAGAGAGAACAGTTTTCGTGAGGAGGTCGAGCAGCACGGGCCAGAGGGCGCCGAGGCTGGATTCGCCCAGGGCGCGATCGGCCCAGCCGCGCTTGCCGATGTCGCGCGCGGGCAGGGATGTGGCGAGTTGCTTGGCCTCGGCGAGCCAGGCGCGGGCCTCACGCTCGCCGCCGATCGCGTCGACCAGGCCGAGGCCGAGGGCTTGGCGGCCGGTATAGGCGCGGCCGTCGGCCAGTTCGCGGACACGGGCGGTGTCCATCCTGCGGCCGGCGGCGACCATGGCGACGAACTGGTCGTGCATGTCGTCCACGAGGCCCTGGATCACTTCCCGGCCGAGGGGGGAGAGGGGGCGGGCGAGGCTGGGTTCGTCCTTGAGCGGGCCCGAGGCGACGGAGTTGTCACCGATGCCGAGCCGGTCGAACAGGCCGGAGAACTCGGGCAGCATCAGCTTGACGCCGATCGAGCCGGTGAGGGTGGAGTCGCGGGCAAAGACGCGCTCGGCCGGGAGGGCTACCATGTAGCCGGCAGAGGCGGCGGTGGCGCCCATGACGGCGACCACCGGCTTGCGTTCGGCAATGCGTGCGATGGCGCGGTGGAACGATTCGCCGCCGGCCATGGTGCCGCCGGGACTGTCGATGATGACCAGCAGGGCGCGGGCGGTGGCGTCGCGGGCGACCGCATCCAGCGCCTCGGTGGTCCTGCGGTGGTCGGTGATGACGCCGCTGATGGTGATGCGGGCGACGTGGTCGCGGGACAGAATGATTGCCGCGTCGTCCCGGGCGGCGAGCAGGCCGGCGCCGACGACAGCCAGCACGGCGACCATGCGCCAAAGGAACAGGCGGCGCTTGAGGCGCCGCCTGTCCAGCAGGAGGTCGGTTTCCAGGCTCAACGCCCGATCACCTTGGCGATGCGATTCGACGCTGAGGGATCACTCGGACGTGGACTGCTGGTTGCGGCGGCGGATGGCCGCACCCAGAATGTCGCCGAGCGAGGCGCCGCTGTCGGACGTGCCGTATTCGGCGATGGCTTGCTTGTCCTCCTCGATTTCCTTGCCCTTGATGGTGAGCTGGAGCTTGCGGGCGGCGCGATCGATGGCGGTGATGCGGGCATCGACCTTCTCGCCGATGGCGAAGCGGTCGGGGCGCTGGTCGCCCTTGTCGCGGGCCAGTTCGGCGCGGCGGATGAAGCCGGTGAGGACCTCGTCGACCTTGACCTCGATGCCGTTGGACTGGACCGCGGTGACAACGCAAGTGACGATGTCGCCCTTTTTGACGCGGTCGAGCACGCCGGCTGCGGGGTCGTCGGCCATCTGCTTGACGCCGAGGGAGATGCGCTCCTTCTCGACATCCACATCCAGCACCTTGGCGCGGACGATGGCGCCCTTCTCGAACTTGGCCATGGCCAGCTCGCCGGGTTCGTCCCAGGAGAGGTCGGACATGTGGACCATGCCGTCGATATCCGCGGTCAGGCCGATGAACAGGCCGAACTCGGTCATGTTGCGGATCTCGCCCTCGACCTCGGTGCCGATCGGGTGCTCGTCGACGAACTGCTCCCACGGGTTGCGCTGGACCTGCTTGAGGCCGAGCGAGATGCGGCGCTTGGAGCTGTCGACGTCCAGCACCATCACGTCCACTTCCTGCGAGGTGGCGACGATCTTGCCTGGGTGGACGTTTTTCTTGGTCCAGCTCATCTCGGAGACGTGCACGAGGCCCTCGACCCCCGGCTCCAGCTCCACGAAGGCGCCGTAGTCGGTGATGTTGGTGACGCGGCCGGTGTATTTGGCGCCGGGAGGGTACTTCGCCGCCACGCCGTCCCACGGATCGGCCTCGAGCTGCTTCATGCCGAGGCTGATGCGCTGGGTGTCCGGGTTGAAGCGGATGACTTGCACCTTGACCGCCTGGCCGATGGTGAGCGCCTCGCTGGGGTGGTTGATGCGGCGCCAGGCGATGTCGGTGACATGGAGCAGGCCGTCCACGCCGCCGAGGTCGACGAAGGCGCCGTAGTCGGTGATGTTCTTGACCACGCCGTCGAGGATCATGCCTTCCTTGAGGCCCTGGATCAGCTCGCTGCGCTGCTCCGCACGGGTTTCCTCGAGCACGGCGCGGCGGCTGACGACGATGTTGCCGCGGGCGCGGTCCATCTTGAGGATCTGGAAGGGCTGCGGCATGCCCATGAGCGGGCCGACGTCGCGCACCGGGCGGATGTCGACCTGGCTGCCGGGGAGGAAGGCCACGGCGCCGCCGAGATCGACGGTGAAGCCGCCCTTGACCCGGCCGTAGATGGTGCCGTTGACGCGCTGCTGGGCCTCGAAGGCCTTTTCCAGGTTGGTCCAGGCTTCCTCGCGGCGGGCCTTTTCGCGCGAGAGCACGATGGAGCCGTCGCGGTCCTCGTAGCGCTCGACGTAGAGCTCAACGGTGTCGCCGGGCTTCACCTCGGGCGCGGCGCCGGGGGGGCCGAATTCCTTGAGGGCGACGCGGCCCTCGCTTTTCAGGCCGACATCGACGATGGCGAACTCGTCGGTGAGGCGGATGACGCGTCCGGTAACGACGGAGCCGTCGAATCCGGTATCGCGGCCGAGGGTCTCGTCGAGGAGGGAGGCGAAGTCTTCAGCCGGGGCTGCGGAAGCCATGCGGTGGGTCTATCCTTGCGCGGCCCGAGGCGGGCCTTGTGCGACTGCGCGCCCTGGCCGCGGATGGCGGCGAAAGCACGGCGTGCCCGCGCTCCCATAATCGGGTGACGCAGGCCGGGTTGATAAAGCCGCGCCCGATGCGCGGTGGCGCGCAGAGAAGCGCCGGAGGGGCGCGCAAGTCAAGAGCGGTGCGGGAAGGGGTGGGTCTTGGCCGGGTAGGCGTTGACGGGCTTGGGCTCGTCCGTGTTGACCCGGCTAGCTGGTCAGGCCCTGGCAGACGAGTTTTTCGGCGATCAGTGTCAGGGCGAGGGCGAAGGCGGCGTCGGCATCGAGCGTGGTGGTGTCGAGCAGGAGGGCGTCGTCGGCCGGCTTCAGGGGGGCGGCGGCGCGGGCGCGGTCGGCGGCGTCGCGGGCGTAGATCTCGGCGGTGATGGCGGCCTGGTCGGCGGCCACACCGCGGGCGCGGAGTTCGGCCCAGCGGCGGCGGCCGCGCTCCTCGGGGCTGGCGGTCACGAAAAGTTTTGCCGAAGCTTGGGGGAAGATGACGGTGCCGATGTCGCGGCCGTCGAGGACGGCGCCGCTGGCGGAGGCGAAGCTGCGCTGGAAGTCGAGCAGGGCGGCGCGGACGGCGGGGACGGAGGCGACGAGGCTGGCGGCTTCATCGACCGGGGGACCGCGCAGGTCGGTGCGTCTTGTGTCGTTGGGGTGGAGGGTGCGGGCGGCCAGGGCGGCGGCTTCGGCGTCGGCGGGGCTGCCGCCGGCATCGAGCACGCGGCGGGCGACGGCGCGGTAGAGCAGGCCGGTGTCGAGGTAGGGCAGGCCGTAATGGGCGGCGAGGCGGCGGGCGAGCGTGCCCTTGCCGGCGGCGGCGGGGCCGTCAATCGCGATGACGAGGGGGGCGATGTTGGGCGGGGTGGGCATCACCGGGCGATCAGCGCCGGTGCTCCGCCATTGCCGATGCTGCCGTTCATGAGATCGACGAAGCCGGGGAAGCTGGTGTCGATGAAGCGGGCGTCGTCGACGGCGACGCCGTTCTGGCTGGCCATGCCCATGACGAGGGCGCTCATCGCCAGGCGGTGATCCATGTGGGTCTCGACGGTGCCGCCGCCAGGGATGGTGCCGCCTTCGACGATGAGGTCGTCGCCGTCGATGGTGACGCGCACGCCGTTGGCGGTGAGCATGGCGGCGGTGGCGGAGAGGCGGTTGCTTTCCTTGACGCGCAGCTCCTTGAGGCCGCGCATGCGGGTGGTGCCGCGGGTGGCGGCGGCGACGACGGCGAGGATGGGGTATTCGTCGATCATGCTGGGGGCACGCGCGGGGGGCACGTCGATGGCGCGGAGCTGGGTGTATTCGGCGATGATGTCGCCGACCGCTTCGCCGCCTTCGGTGCGGGGATTCTCGATGGTGAGGGTAGCACCCATCTCGCGCAGGGTGGCGAAGAGGCCGGTGCGCAGGAGGTTGAGGCCGATGCCCTCGACGCGCAGGCGCGACCCGGGGACCAGCAGGGCAGCGACCAGGGGGAAGGCGGCGGAGGACGGGTCGCCGGGGACGGTCACGTCGGCGGCGCGCAGTTCCGGCTGGCCCTCGAGCTCGATGACGCGGCCATGGCCGACGATTGCGACGCGGACGGTGGCGCCGAAATGGCGGAGCATGTTCTCGCTGTGGTCGCGGGTGGCCTCGCGCTCCTCGATGCGGGTGATGCCCGGGGCGTTGAGGCCGCAGAGCAGGAGGGCGGACTTCACCTGGGCGGAGGGGACGGGGACGATGTAGTCGATCGGCAGGGCTTCGTGGGCGCCCTCGATGGCGAGCGGGAGGCGGCCGCCTTCGCGGCTGGTGAAGCGGGCGCCGCATTGGGCCAGCGGGTCGGTGACGCGGCGCATGGGGCGGCGGCGCAGGCTGGCGTCGCCGGTCATGACCGCGAACATCGGGTGGCTGGCGAGGATGCCGGCGAGGAGGCGGGCGGCGGTGCCGGAATTGCCCATGTCGAGCACGTCCGCCGGTTCGGTGAGGCCGCCGATGCCGCGCCCGGCGACGCGCCAGGCGCCGGGTCCGTCCTGGACCACCTCGGCCCCGAGGGCGCGCATGGCGGCGGCCGTGCGCAGGACGTCCTCGCCCTCCAGCAGCCCCTGGATGCGGGTTTCGCCGATGGCGAGCGCGCCGAACATGAGGGCGCGATGGCTGATCGACTTGTCGCCGGGGACGCGGAGTGTACCGGCGAGCGGGGCGGCCGGGCGGCGGGAGACGAGGGGGCGCGGGGTGGAGCTGTGCATTTTCGGCCCTTAGCATGGCGGATTGTTGTTTGACAGGCAGGCGGGAGGATGGCATGGGCGGCGCCCTCTGCGACGCCTGCTTTGCGGCGCATATTTCCTGTGTGAGGCGATCGATGGCCAAGCCCGAACTCGGCACCAAGCGCGTCTGCGTCTCCTGTGGTGCGCGCTTCTACGACCTGGCGCGCGCGCCCGCCGTGTGCCCCACGTGCAGCACCGAGCAACCGGCCGAGCAACCACGCGTGCGCCGCGCCGCGGGCAACGTGATGGACGAGAAGCGCCGCGCCAAGGTCGTCCCAGTCCCGGGGCTGGACACCGCCGATGTCGAGGTGGAGGTGGCGGACGACGAGGAGGAGGAGGGCGTGCTGGAGGATACCTCCGACCTCGAGGACGATACCGACGCCATCGTCGAGGTGGAGAAGGAGACGGGCGATGGAGAGCGGTAGGGCTTCTGCTTCACGCTGGACGGGAGCAAGAATCTTCTTTTTCTGAAGAAAAAGAAGCAAAAAGACTTTTTATCCGTTTGCGCCTCGTTGGACGCGTCTGGATGCGCGCGACGAGATCGGTTTTTCAAAAGAGAACCTTTCCTACAATCGACCGGTCAGCCGCAGCAGCAGGACGAAGGCCGCATCCCAGGGGATCGCGGGCAGTTCGCGCAGGCGCCACCACCAGCGTTTACGCCAATGTGCCGCGGCCAGGGCCGGGGGTGGCGGGCAAGGGCGCGCCGGCAGGCCGGCCAAGTGCAGTAGAAGCACGCAGCGCGGCAGGTGGTAGGCGCTGGTGGCGGCGTAGATGGCGCCCTGATGGCCCCGGAGCATGTGGCGGATGGCACGCACGGAGCTGACGGTGTCGTGGGCGGTGGGTTCGGGGCGGATGTCGGCCTCCGGCACGCCGGCTTGGCGGAGCAGGGTTGCCATGACATGGGCCTCGGTCGGGCCGAAGCGGCCGAGGCCGCCGGTGGGCAAATAGAGCGGGCGGGGAAGGTGCTGGCCGAGGGCCTGGGCGGCTTCCACGCGCACGCGCAGGGTGTGGCTGGGCTGGCCGTCGGGGCGGACGGCGGCGCCGAAGATCACCACGACGGGTCGCTGCGTTGCGTCGGACATGCCCGCCGGCATAGACCATCGCGCATGCAACCTGCCAGAACCCGCGGCTATTTCGGCATCGGCGCCGAGGGCGTGTCGAAATCCGCCAATGTCGGCGCGCTGCTGCGCACGGCGCATGCGTTCGGGGCGAGCTTCTGCTTCACGCTGGGCACCGGGTTCGACGCGCGGGCCGGGCGCAGCGCGGACACGGCGGATACGCCGGCGCATGTGCCGCTGTGGCGCTTCGACGATGCCGCCGACCTGCGCCTGCCGAAGGGGTGCCGGCTGGTGGGGGTGGAACTGCATGAGGATGCGGCGGAACTGCCGAGTTTCCGCCATCCGCTGAGTGCGGCCTATGTGCTGGGGCCGGAGCGGTCGAGCCTGTCGCCGGCATTGCTGGCGCGGTGCGATCACCTGGTGCGGATTCCGACGCGGTTTTCCCTGAACCTGGCTGTCGCAGGCGCGCTGGTGCTGTACGACCGGCTGCTGCAGCACGGGCGGTTCGCCGAGCGGCCGGTGGCGAGCGGCGGGGCAAAGGGGGTGGCGCCGGTGGCGCGGGGGCATGGCAACCCGGTTTTCCGGCGCCATCGGCCGGACTGGCTCAACCCGGACGCGGCGCCCGAGCAGGAGACATGAGCAGCCGGCGCTTGTTCGGTGGCGGGGGGATTGTCTATCAACGCGGCATGCTGACCCGCCCTGCCCTTCCGTTGTCGTGCGCCGCGCTGGCACTGTCCGTGGCCCTTGCCGGTGCACCGGCGCTGGCGCAGCAGCGTGCGGCCGCCGCGGCGGGGGGGGCGAAATCGATCGGCACGTTCCAGGACTGGCAGGCGGCGACCCATGACGTGGGGGCGCAGATGGTCTGCTATGCCGCGACGCGGGCGAAGACATCGGCGCCGGCGGTGGCCGGGCGGGGGGATGTGCTGCTGACGGTGACGCACCGGAGCAACCTGCGCGATGCGGTTTCGATTGGTGCCGGGTTCGCCTATGCGGCAAATGCCGAGGTGAAGGTTGAAGTCGGGCCGGCGAAGTTCGATTTCTACACCGCCCAGCGCTCCGCCTTCGCCCGCAATGGCCGGCAGGTGGTGGGCAGCTTCGCCCGTGCCGCGCAGGCGGTGGCGAAATCCCCCGGTCCGCGCGGCGAGGTAGTGGACAGCTTCAGCCTCAAGGGCTTTTCCGCCGCCTACGCCGCCATCAGCAAGGCATGCCCCGCGAAATGAACGCTATTCCTGACCTGGCCGGGCCCGACTTGGCCGAACCCGATCTGACTGCGCCCGACCTGACTGCGCCCGACCTGACTGCGATCGAGCGCGCGCGCATCCTGGCCAAGACCGCGCGCTTTGCCCCGCCGCCGGCGCGCACCGCCGATGGGCGGGTGGAGTTGGTGGGCCTGTCGCGCCAGGAGCTGGCGGCCGAGCTGGCGCGGATCGGCGAGAAGCCGTTCCGGGCGAAGCAGGTTTGGCACTGGATCTATCACCAGGGGGTGACCGCGTTCGACCGGATGTCGAGCATCGCCAAGCCGATGCAGGCGACGCTGGCCGAGCATTTCGTGGTCGGGCGGCCGGAGGCGGCGATGGTGCAGACCAGCACCGACGAGACCCGGAAATGGCTGTTCCGCTTCCGCGACGGGCAGGAGGCGGAGACGGTTTATATCCCCGACCGGCACGAGGACCGGGGGGCGGTGTGTATTTCCTCGCAGGTCGGGTGCACCTTGTCGTGCCGGTTCTGCCATACCGGGACGCAGGGGCTGGCGCGCAACCTCGGTGCCGCGGAGATCGTCGGCCAGTTCATGGCGGCACGCGATTCCTACGGCGAGTGGCCGAGCCCGAGGGGGGAGACGCCCCGGCTGCTGTCAACCATCGTGCTGATGGGCATGGGCGAGCCGCTGTACAACTACGAGAACGTGGCCAAGGCCATGACGATCGTGATGGACAACGAGGGGATCGCGCTGTCGCGGCGACGGATCACGCTTTCGACCTCGGGCGTGGTGCCGATGATGGACCGGGCGGGGGCGGAGCTGGGGGTGAACCTGGCGGTTTCCCTGCATGCGGTGCGTGACGAATTGCGCGACGAGATCGTGCCGCTGAACCGCAAGTATCCGATCGCCGAGCTGATGGCGGCGTGCCGGCGCTATCCGGCGGCGAGCAATGCGCGGCGGATCACGTTTGAATACGTGATGCTGAAGGGCGTGAACGACAGCGAGGCGGATGCGAGGGAGTTGGTGCGGCTGATTGCCGGATTTCCGGCGAAGGTGAACCTGATTCCGTTCAACCCGTGGCCGGGCAGCCCGTATGAGACCAGCACGCAGGGGGCGATCGACCGGTTCTCGCGCATTGTGATGGATGCGGGGTTCTCCTCGCCGGTGCGCACACCGCGGGGGCGGGACATCCTGGCGGCGTGTGGGCAGCTGAAGACGGACAGCCGGCGGGAGCGGGCGTCGGGCCGCTGAGGGCTGGCTCATGCCGTTTGCGGGGCGGGCCGAGCCGTTCAGGTGCCGGCTGGAAAAGTAAACCTTGACACGGCCACAGCGCCGATTTGGGTTGAAGAAGGTGCTTCAACATCCTTGAATCATGCGGACACCGATTCCCGCCGTTAACCATTTTTTAGCGATTGCCGACATATCTTCCCTAACGGTTGGTAAAGCGCCTCGCCCACCGGATTGCTGCCTGGATCACAACCGGCACCTGCCTATAGGGAGACACCCCGCATGCCTCGGATCGCGCCCGGCCCGCTGCCCCGTTCCTGCCCCGTCGCCGCGCTGGCAGACCTGCGGGTGGTCGCCGCCCGCCTGGCGGCTTGGGGCGGACTTGTCGACCTGGATTGCACCGCCCATGCCAGCTGCGATGGAGAGGCGATGCTGGTGGTGGAGGCCGCAGGCCCCAAGGGCGGCACCACCTGGGTGGTGACCGCCTCGCCCTTCGGCTGGCTGCGGCTGGAGGCGATGGTGGACGAGGTGCATCTCGACTTGCTCGCGGAAGGCCCGGTGGACCGCATCCTGGCCCATCTCGGGGCCATGGCCGCGCGGCCGCGCGTGGCTGCCTGAGGCACGGGCAGGTGATGGCGCCGATTCCGACTCCGCCCCCCCTCCCGCCTGGCGTGCAGCCGTCGGCGCGTGGCCTGGCCGCCTGCCTGATGGTGCTGGAGCAGGAGGCGATGGCGCTGGATCAGACCCTGGCCGCGCGCCTGATCGCCGCCGCGGCCGCCGCCCTGCTGGATGCCGCCCCGCCCGGCGTCGGCGACGGGGCCTTCCGCCCGGCCGGCTGAGTGGCGGCGCGGTAGAGAGTTCATGCCGCCTTTGTATCAGGCGATTGGCGAGCGGGCATTGATCTGGCACCGGAGCAAGAAGATCTTCTTTTTCTGAACAAAAAGAAGCAAAAAGACTTTATCCAATTGCCTGCGGTCGGTGGGGGCGGTGTCGGCAAATGGATAAAAGTTTTTTGGTTCTTTTTTCAAAAAAGAACGCACTTGCTTCCTCGGCCTATTCTAGCTGCGGCCATAAGTATCCTCCAGGCGAACGATGTCATCCTCGCCGAGGTAGCTGCCGGATTGGACCTCGATCAGGGTGAGCGGGATGCGGCCGGGATTGTCGAGGCGGTGCACGCAGCCGAGTGGGAGGTAGATGCTTTCGTTCTCGCGCACCATCAGCACCTCGGCGTCGCGGGTGACCAGCGCGGTTCCGTTGACCACGACCCAGTGCTCGGCGCGGTGGAAATGCTTCTGGAGCGAGAGCTTCTGGCCGGGGTTGACGACGATGCGCTTGACCTGGAAGCGGTCGCCCTGGATCAGGCTTTCGTAGAAGCCCCAGGGGCGGTAGACGCGGTTGTGGGTGGTCGCTTCCGGGCGCTTCATGGCCTTCAGGCGGTCGACGACCTTTTTCACATCCTGGGCGCGGTCGCGGTGCATGACCAGCACGGCGTCGTCAGTGGCGACGACGACGACATCCTCCAGGCCGAGCACGGCGACGACGGCGCCGTCGGTGCGGGCGTAGGAGCGGGCCGCGCCCTCGAACAGCACTGCGCCGCCGCCGCCGGCGGTCGCGACGTTGCCGGCTTCGTCCTTGGCACCGAGGTCCCACAGCGCGCCCCAGCTGCCGACATCGGACCAGCCGAGGTCGGCGGGCACCACGGCGGCGCGGCTGGTGCGTTCGGCCACCGCGTAGTCGAGGCTGATGGAGGGGCAGGCGCCGAAGGCCACGGGGTCGAGGCGGACGAAATCGAGGTCGGAGACGCTTTCGGCCAGCGCGGTGCGGACGGCGGCGACCACGTCGGGCGCGTAGATTTCCATCTCCGCGATCAGGGTGGCGGCGGTGAAGACGAACATGCCGGAGTTCCACAAATGACGGCCGGAGGCGACGAACTCGGCGGCGTGGGCGGCGTCGGGCTTCTCCAGGAACTGGCCCACGGTGAAGGCGCCGTCGATGCCAGGCAGGGGCGTGCCGCGCTCGATGTAGCCGAAGCCGGTTTCGGGGCTTGTGGGCTTCATGCCGAAGGTGGCGACATGGCCGGCGCGGGCGGCGGCGGCGGCGGATGCCAGGGCTTGGTGCAGGGCCTGCACGTCGGCGATGGCGGCGTCGGCGGCCATCATCCAGAGGACGGCGTTGGGGTCGGTCGCGGCCACGACCAGGGCGGCGGCGAGGATGGCGGGGGCGGAGTTGCGGCCGACCGGCTCCAGCAGGATGCGCGCATCCTGGATGCCGAGTGCGCGCAGCTGTTCGGCGACGACGAAGCGGTGGGCGTGGTTGCACACGACGATGGGGGCGGCGAAGCCGGGGCGTTGGGCGCGGGCGGCGGTTTCCTGGATCATGCTGAGGTTGGACACCAGCGGCCAGAACTGCTTGGGAAAGCTTTCGCGCGAGACCGGCCACAGGCGGGTGCCGGAACCGCCGGAGAGGATCACGGGGACAATGGGACTGGCGACGGTCATATCGGCTTCCTGACGATCCATAGCGGCGTTCTAGGTTGCGGGGTGCGGCGATGTCCAGTTTCGGGGGGGTTGCAGCGGCGCCGCGGCGGCGCACATCATGGCCAGCTTCCGATCAAAGAGGGATGAACACATGCAGGTCGAGATCGAATACTGTGGCATGTGAGGCTATGAGTCGCGCGCCCGTGTGGCCCGCACCCTGATCGCCTCGCGCAGGCCCGATGCGAACGTGACGCTGCGCAAGTCTGGCGGCGGGGTGTTCGAGATAAGCGTGGACGGCGTGCTGCGGTACTCGAAGCGCGGCACCGGCGGATTCCCGTCCGATGCGGAGATCCTGGCTTCGGTTGGCTGAGCACCGGCCGGCGGCATGGGGTTTCGTTTTGATTTAATAATAAAAATGACCGCGCGTCGACGCCCCCCGGTTGGGGGTGGGTCGACGCACTGGGACGCGTGCGGCAGGTGGCGCGCGGGCGGGGCGGGCGCGAGGGCGCGGGCGTTCGGGGACGGCGCCCGGGCGGAGGCCGCGATTGCGTATTCCGGAAAGAACCCAATCCGGAACAAGACCAGCCTCGACCGCCGCCGCATGCGGGGCGCGGCCCATGGTGGGCGTGGTGGGGGCGCACCCATCGTGCTGGTTGCCGGTGTTGTCGGGGGATTCATGCCAGGCTGCCTCGACGCGCGCGAACAGGCGGGCGAACAACACGAGGATCAGCGCCTCCAGCCCCGCGGCAAGGCGCAGACGCGCGGCCGCGGCGTCGGCCCGAAGGCCGGCGCGCAGGCAGGCGGTGCCCGGGAGGGTGGGAAAAATTGACATGGGAGGAATTTATACCACTCACGGGACCGCTGCAAGGAATTTTTTCACGACCGGCGTGGATTCGCCGGTTGCGGTTCCGGCTTTGCGGTCGGCGGTGGCCCCATAGGCGCTAGGATAAGGGAGGCTGGGCTCTGCCCAGACCCGCCAGGGGCCAAGCCCCTGGACCTTTACTTACAAGAATTATTAGTGATTACAGTTAGTTGAGTGTTCTGGAACGCTCAGAGTTTCCTGGCTGCGCCAGCAGCCCCAGATTGATACACGGGATCGACTTATGGCCGCTGGCACGGCCACTAAAAATAATGGGATCAAAGGGTCTCTGAATAATTCCTAAAGTAATAAAAGTTTTTTGCTTCTTTTTTTCAAAAAAGAAGCGCTTTCCTGACGCTAACTTCCCTCGCCTCTCCGGGCATGGCAGCGGGTTGATCTTGGCGGGGCGGTTTGGGACGCTGTCGGGCCGGGTCGGGCGGTGGGCGGGGTGATGTATTCCGCGTGCACCGTAGTGGAGCCGG
>Ga0105050_10006169_pt1 | contig 15026 bp, 5 predicted proteins | sample FRY01_FD_78088 | JGI IMG/M metagenome (GOLD analysis project Ga0105050, IMG submission 78088) | Freshwater microbial communities from Lake Fryxell liftoff mats and glacier meltwater in Antarctica - FRY-01 | ecosystem: Environmental > Aquatic > Freshwater > Ice > Glacier meltwater ... | reverse complement strand
CCGCCTCCAGATTTGCCGGATGCGCCATCCATTCAGGCGAAAGTGCCAATTTTATATGTATACCCTCCAGATAAATTTGATGCAGTTATTCGCCGTATCACGGTCATGGCAGATCGTTTCCCTGCCAAACTGCTCGGTGTCATAGCCCCAAACGACAAGGTGAGAGACCAATTTTACTCGGGACTGAAATCACAAAACATCCCGCTAGATAACGGTAGTCTTAATATTTCAACTTTTAGCAGAAACGAAAGAAACCCGATGGCATTTGATGAAGGCGGGATAATGGTAATAAATGCTCAGGCTTGCAAGGGTTTGGAGTTTGATATTGTTTTTGTTGCTGGTCTGCATGAGTTTAGGGTGAGTTTTGGCACGAAAGATCAATCAAAACGTCTTTTCTATGTGATGGTGGCAAGAGCTATTGACACAGTAATTATGCTTCAAGAAAGAGACAGGAATTGCCAAGCCGAGGCTATTCTTCCAACAGACAAAAAAATACTGGAGCGATTTTGAATGTCAAGTATTCAAGAAAGTTTGGGATTTATCAGCGAGTCCACTATCCCAACTGAACCTATAAAATGGCTGATGGTCACAAATCAGCGTAATCTTTTTTTTATGCTAGGTGCTGGTTTGATAATGCCACCTGCTGGTTTTGGTAAAAAATATTACGAAGATCCTCTTTTAAGCTTTCCGGGATGGATTCCGGTTTTTTTGAATCAGGTGCCAAAGCCAGCTATCAGTGTTTCGGTAAAGGAGAAAGATCACTTAATAGCATGTGTTTTGGAAATAAGCCTGCGAAGTTTGAGTGGCCCCGTGAAGGCAGTACAAATGAATGGGGATGTAGAAGACATTGACTTTCCAAAAGGAGTCACTGGCAGGGAAGCTTTTTTGCTACTTCCTGCACCATTGCCGGTAACTTTCATCGAGTCAGTGACAGTCGAAACTCGGGAAGAGAAGATAATTTGCGAAAAAGATGCGAGTGACTTCGATAATGTAGATTTTTCTAGCCTTGCCATTAAAGTCTTGAAAAGCGCGTTTACTAGATCAACTAATGTTCCTTGGCCTCCTCACTTACAGATTAATATTGCTGAGAGGAGTGTGCCGCTAGAAAGACCTGCTTCCGCGGGCGGCGCGCTTGCGATGTTGGCACACCTTTCTAACATTGGTAATTTGGCGATTAGCGCATCTAGACTTGCATTTGATCATGGGGAAATCGAAGACGATTTGTCAGCGTACCGGATAATTGCTGCTTCTGGGAGCTGGTTCGAGTCGCAACAGTCCACCAATGGTTACAGTGCATCAGCTCAACAGTTTTGGGATTTAGTAGATAGGCTGATTGAGTCTAGGTCCCAGAGTGGCAGCCTTGCAGCAATGGATGTTGTTTTAGTTGGTTTAAAAGAAAGCAGCGAAAAACTGGATGCGAACGCGCGAGACGGAATCGAAAGGCTTAGTAGTGATCTCAAGGGCCTTCTTGGTCTAGGCGAGTATTCTATTACGGAGTTGCTGGAGCGCCATACAAAGCCACTTCCACGCGCTTTGATTTTATTTTTTCTCAAGGAAAGTTGCTCAGAATTATTAGAGTTTCGTCACGAATTACTAACTGAATACGACTATATCTCTGCAGCAATTCTGTTTGGCATTAGGGATCGATGGTTAGGGCTCCCAATACCACTGCGAAAGATTCCTGGTTTGCGTAACGCGGGTTGTCACAGAATGGCAGTGATGTCGCATAGATTGGTAGGGAGCTCTCTGAAGTTTGGTGAGCCACCAAGTAGACCGATGTCATTGCGTGAACTGCTGCGCGATAAGCTTTGGAGCAAAAAACAGAATGAAGCGGCATTAGTATTGGCGCGGAAATGCGGATGGAATTGCATAAGTACTCGAGTAAGTCTCGGTAAGGGCAGTTATATTTTGGAGGTTGATAGTGGTGGTATGCACTTAATCCTTGAAGGTGAGCCGAAAGCCGTTCAGTCAGAAGCAATTTATGATTGTGTACTCAAACATTTGGCTGAAATGCCTGTGTCAGAGAAGATAGAGTTCGATGTTAGAAAGTTGTTGACTGGTACGTCGTCATGAGGATGATTCCCGACTCACCTTATTCCACTCGGAGTAATGCAGAGAAGGCTGTATTCGATGATCTTCGGATGGCTTTTTCAGCTAATACAGAAAACGATTTCATTTGCTTTCACTCTTTAAATCTGACTAGACACGCTTATAAGCGGTTTGGGGAAATTGATTTTCTGATATGCAGCCCCTTTGGTCTTTACGTTATCGAGGTAAAAGGAGGAAGAGTTGCATGCCACGAAGGTATATGGCAGTACACCGATAGAAAAGGCAATATTGATATATCAAGGGAAGGTCCATTCAAGCAAGCAGAGACTGCGCTACACGGTTTAATGACGAAGTTGAAAGAGAGGTTGCCAAGTACTGTCATTTCGGAGATGGTTGTTGGCTATGGTGTTATTAGCCCCGACTGTGAACTAGGGTGCGTAGGGGCGGAGTGGGACCCACAAGTGTTGTTCGATAAGGGTTCTCGTAAAAATATTCAATCTTGGTTGGAGTCGCTATTCACCTACTGGAGAAAGAAAGATCCAAAACAAGGAAAAATTAGCCCGGATAGCCTGAAATTGTTGCGACAGTTCTTACGTCCAAATTTTGAGGCCGTCGTGCCACTTTATGCTCAGGCAGGCGCTGTCTATGACGTGATAGATCGGTTGACTGAAGATCAGATGTTTTTGGTGGATATCGTCGCTGCAAATACTAGGGTTCTTTGCTCGGGAGGGGCTGGCACAGGGAAGACGTTTTTGGCGGTTGAGCTGGCCAGGCGTTGGACAGGTGAGGGGCTTAACGTTGCACTGATCTGTCGGTCACCGTGGTTAAAGCATTTTTTGCAATCAAAGTTCTCGATCGTTGGATTGACCGTGACAACAGTCGCCGGAATGAAGGCAGCAGCCAGTCGACAAGATATAGGAAAATTTGGTGCGCTGATAATTGATGAGGGTCAAGATCTGCTTTATATGGACAATCTTGACACCATGGATCCTTTACTTAAAGGAGGGATTAATGAAGGCCAATGGTGTTTCTTTCACGATGTAAATAATCAGAGCGGTTTTTTTGGAGCACATGATAATGAGGCTCTCGAATACCTTAAGTCTCTTGGCGCTGCCAACGTACCTTTGAGTACGAACTGTCGCAACACGCGTATTATTTTAGATAAAATAAAAATGTTAACTGGTGCCGACATGGGCGTACGCGGTGCTGGTGAAGGACCTGAAGTACGAGAGACTTATACTGAAGGCATTGAAAAATCCGCTTTAGTACTGAAATCTGAGATTGATAGTCTCGTCGGTAAAGATGGGCTTGCGCCGAGCCAGATAACAATACTTTCTTTGGTTGAGTTTAAAGACTCCCCGGCAGCCATGCTGCCGGCTCGTGCCCGCGAGCAGATTACAGTGTTGGATGAGTACGCGATGCAAAGTTTCCCTCCAGCAAAAATTAGCTTTTCCTTAATTAAAAATTTCAAAGGCCTGGAGAACGAAGCAATAATCGTGGTTGGTTTGCCTAGACTCTCGGATAAGCCAGATTTGCGTGCAGAACATTATGTTGCGATGAGTCGCGCAAAGGCACTTCTATCAATCATCTATATGCCGTAAACGGATACCTGCAGAAATGAATTTCCTTATCGCCGACATTTTCACCACCAGCCTCGCCAAACTCACCAGCGACGAGAAAATGCAGGCGAAAGCTACCATCTTCGACTTGACCGCTGCCCTAGATATCGGAGCATTACTAAAGACGAGGGGACGCCGTCACTTGACCATCGTCGCATCCAAGCATTCCCTTAAGAGCAAGAGAATTGCTTATGAAGAGTCGAGCGTAAAGCTGGCGCAAGAATTTCTCAAACTTCCAAATCTCCAACTTATTAGCTTTGGTATTCGATCCAAAGAAGTTGCAAAAATTGCTAGTGAACTTTGGCCAATTTCCTGAATTCTGATTTGGACTTGAATTCCATGACTGAAACGAGTGGATATCGAAAATTTATTGAATGGAACGCTCAATTGATTCGTTCACGGGGTCTGGATGAACCAGACGGACGTCCTCTATATCAATATCGAATCAATGACGAAGAATTCGGAAATTTGGAAAATTTTTTAAAGAATGCTCTTTCTCTCGGCTTTGGCATTTCACTAACGGCAGATATTACTGGCTTCCCTCCTCTTTTTGTCCTCTATGGCGCTGAGTGGTGGCGCCGCCGCTACGATGGCAGTGGCTTCTCCTGGGATCCAATTCTCAATAGCATCGGCGCCGATCTGCATGCATGGTCCCAGCAGGAACGCAGCGAATGTGTCCGTAAAGGATTGCATGATTGGCGACTACAGCTGAAACAAACTGGCGGCTTGCGCTTCCTTGGTGCAGTCGCTGTTCAGGGGGGATTGCCACTTAACCTTCTCGCCAATGCTCACGGAAAAATCGGCCAATTGCTGAAGCGAGTGCTTCATCTGGCCGGAGGTAGCGATGTTACTCAAAATGCATTGGAAGGTTGGGTGGAGAGCTTGCAACAACACCTGCCGAAGACCTATCGACGACCAGAAATCTACACGCTCTTGGCAGAAATGGCCTGGACAACTTTGAGCTTGAAGACAGAGGCGGGGTTAACCACTGCCAACGAAGCCATTGCAATACTCAATCAACGCATTCCCGGCTGGCGTCTACGCTATCCGCTGCCAATGGACGATGCCCATGCCCAAGGCTTACTCGAACAACTGATCCGCGAGGCATCTTCGGTTAAAGCTGCTCCTAGGCAAGTTTTCCTGCCGGTCGAGCGCTATCTCGAGCAAGACGATGAAGGCTGGCACGTTCGTTCCCGATTAACGATTCCCGATGAATTATCCTTTGCGCTTGTTGCTAGTCACTTTGGTCTCCAGAAGGAGCATTTACCAAGGACTGCTGAGCTAGGCCTGTCTGTTGGAGCTATGCGGCAAACTCTCGCACTGCGACAGATGGCTGGCAGAGAAGCCTATCGTTGTGTTCGTAGTTCGTGGGGAGCATCTGGCAGAGACGTAGCGCTTGAGCACGTGCTCTCTCTGACGTCACCCGATGGGAGAACCTGGTCTGCCCCTGCCACTCGGGGCGGAGAGCTGGACAACGGACTGCCCTGGATATTTCTCGAGCAAGGCTCCAACTACAGTCTAGCGCGCCAAGGTGGCGGCAATATTGCAGCCAATGAAGCAGTAGTCTGCTTGCCTGCCAGCTGGTCACTTTCACAGCAAGAAGCGCATGTTGAAGTACTGGGGGAATCGAATGATCCGCCCTGTACCATTTTGCATACAACTGGCGATCTGCAGGCTGAAAACTTTGATGGTCTGGGCTTCAATCTGAGATTAGGGCGCGCAGATGCCCAAGAAGATTTGCTGACATTGGCTGGCAACAGAAGCTGGCTGGCATTTTCAAGTCCCACACAGGCTTTCCTTGGCCAGCCTCAGCTTTACCGCTGCACTCAAGAAGGCAACCGATTGGGCAGAGTAGAGGGGGAGTGGGTAGTGCCGGGAACAGCCAGCAAGGGGTTCAGATACGGCCCCTTGCAAGTGCGGTATCCAGCGCAAGGGGATGTCCGCTACAGGAGTAGACTGGTTGTGCTACCCGAGGGGGCTCAATTGCTTCCTGAATTCAGGGACAATCGGACTGGAGCGTTGCGCTTCAAAAATTGGCAACTAGCTGATGCGCGAGTGCTGGCATCAGAAGTCTCGCAACATTGTGAGCGTGATGGGAACGACTTACTGCTCGTGGTGCAGGTTGCTGCAGGTAGCCCCCTGCCAGAACAGTTGCAACTGGAAGTTCGCTGGCCACATACCAGCTACCCGGTTCGTCTCTCTACGGCATTCCCTACGCAGGGAGTAAGAGCATTTGATTCACAGGGTGAAGAACTTGCCAGTAGTAGTTTATTGGCATTGCAACAGCTACTGGGCGTGCGCATACGAGTGGCGCTGGGGAAGGAAAATTTGCGCTGCGCGCTAGAGCTGGAAGCCAGTAACAAAACAAAACACCGAAATGTTCGCAAGTATGTGTTGCAGGCATCCCCCGGCGCCATGCTGTTGGAAATACGCTTACTGGACTTCATGGAGGACATCCAACAGTTATTTTCTACCGACGAAGACACCGATGCCCGTGTTCTGGTCACTTGCAGAGTAAGCGGAGCACCACCTTTCATACTTAACCTGGCGCGCTATGCGGTCCAGGTAAATTTGGAGGAATCGAGAGTGCAACTTGACCAGCAGGCGCTGACCAAGATGCATCCGAACGAGCTCGCTGAAATTCCGATTATGGCACTGCGATTGGAAGCACTGGGCGAGGAAGCGCTCCACCTTCAGCCCCTAAATAGCAACGGCGTGCCTAACGGTTGTTGGGACTTTTCACCTGCGCAATTGGAATCTGGTTCTTGGCTTGTGTATCCAGGCGCAGACAGCAAGCTACATTTCCGGCCCACATTGTTCCCGGTACTGGGTGAGATTGCGTCAGACAGCGAACTTGCCCAGGCTTTCGCTATTCCATCAGCCGTAGACCGTTTCAAAGCCATCGATATTGTTCTTGTCGCAATGGCAAGAGACTTTACCCACCCAGACTGGCAGCAGATTGATCAGTTAATTACGCAGATCGGGCATCTCCCACTGCCTACATTGGATATCTGGAAACGTTTTGTGCATTCGCCTGAGGCCATGGCCGCTCTTGCCTTGCGCTTCAGCAAACTGCCCGAAGGCTTTCTGGAGCGCTTTGCGAATGAGTTGACATTTGCTTGGGAGCTAATTGCTCTGGCAACGTGGAAGTGCGCGATAGGTAGATTACAAGTCCAATGCGATACGAATTTCGCTGATTCTGCAAAGTTGATTTTTGAACTGCATTTGAATAACCGAATGGATGACCTCTGCGCATCAAATGGAGCGCTAGCCTACACACTAGGCATAGCAAGCAGATCCTTCATTGAAAAATTCCGCAAAGACTTAGTGGCGATTAAGAAGTGCGGCTCTCAGCTCTTCTCGCAGCTTTTCCAAGGCGATGAATGCGAATATATGAAGCTGAGACAGATCCATGCAGAGGACAAATGGCCAACGGATTTGATTCAGTACGCCACAAATCTTGAACATGCACTTCCATTCCGAGATTTTCTTTACGACAACCTCAATCCCGAGCAGTACAGCTTGGTCAATGTGCCAGTCTTCCTCGCGCTGCAAATTGCCATAGATACCTCGGAGGACTGGTTCTCGGAGCCAGAGGCCATCCATCAACTCAGGAAATATCGTGCATTTGACCGACACTGGTTCGTGACCGCTTTTAACCATACCCTGGCACGTGCCACAGCTGAAAATTTACTTACAGAAGGCGATTAGAACGCATGTCTGACAACTACTATTCCGACCTGTTAAACATTCTTGCTGATCGAGCCAAACATTCTGCTGTAGGCCGTCTCGGCTTTGCCAACGTCCCTTTACGGCAGCATTTAGCACATTTGTTCAGTCAACCGTATGGCGTTGATGGGGCTTTTCTTGCCGATCCGACCTTTGAGGCTGTATTTGGCTGGCAAAGTAGTGAGAGCACAATGGGAGGTCTTGCTGATAATCTTTTATCAAGTCCGCTCGTGACTGCTATGGATGCGCCTCCTAATGAGTTCGCCCAAGATTACCGCTTTGCAAAAGCACAGCGTCCCTATACTCATCAGCTGGAAGCATGGCGTCTTCTGGCTGAGCCAGAACCTCAATCGCTGGTTGTGGCTAGCGGCACTGGTTCGGGAAAAACCGAATGCTTCATGGTGCCAATATTGGATCGACTTGCCCGGCAGCAGGCTGCCCAGAAGGGTCGTTTAGTTGGCGTACGCGCCCTGTTTCTTTATCCACTGAATGCCTTGATCAACAGCCAACGTGATCGCATGCGGGCATGGACTGCCCATTTTGGCGGAAATATTCGCTTCTGTCTGTACAACGGCAATACCCCGGAAGTATTGCCAAGGAAAACCCAAAATAATCATCCCAACGAAGTGATGGACCGCAAATCGTTGCGTGAGTCTCCGCCGCCAATTCTGGTTACCAACGCTACGATGCTGGAGTACTTGCTGGTCAGAACTTCGGATGCCCCGATACTCAAACAGTCCCAAGGTCAGCTGGAGTGGGTGGTTCTCGACGAGGCACACACCTATGTCGGTTCTCAGGCTGCGGAGGCTGCTTTACTAATACGCCGGGTGTTGTACGCCTTTGGAGTAACGCCAGAGCAGGTTCGTTTCGTAGCTACCTCGGCTACGATCGGTGATCCTCATGGGGAAGCCGGTCAACGACTGCGTCAGTTCTTAGCCGAAGTAGCAGGTGTGTCACTAGACCGGGTTCATTTGGTTGCAGGCCAGCGTTCCGTCCCACCGCTACCGGATATAGTAAAGACTGCTCAGCAGTCGTTCGCGTCCTTGCAAGCCATCGATGCAGGCAAAGTGGAATCACAACAGCGTTATGATGCGCTGGCAGGAAACGATACTGCGTGCCGTATACGCGCGAGTTTTGTTGGCGACCCCCAAAAACCACCCGTAGCCCGCCTCTCCGAACTTTGCCGAGTAGTACATGGTGATCTGGACCAGTACTCCCTCGCACAACAACGTAGTACCTTGGCATGGCTCGACCTGCTGTCAGGTACTTGTTCAATGCCAAACATATCCGTAACAACGAGTGAATGCTTTTTGCCACTACGGGCACATCTATTCCATCAGACATTGTCAGGGCTGTGGGCGTGCGCTGATCAGCACTGCCCCGAGCGTATGGGAACCCCCCTTGATCACTCTGCGTGGATGTTTGGGTCCGTGTATCTGGAGCCTCGCAAGCATTGCCGTTGTAGTGCCCCGGTTTATGAAATTGTCTCCTGCAGCGATTGCAGCACTGTTTTCCTTTTGGCGGGTGACTCTCGTGACCGGCTCGTACATTACCAGTCTCAATCAGCATTGGATGAATTCGAGTTGGAAATCGAGCCTGGCCAAGCACAGGAGGTCGATGACAGTGAGACTGAATTGACCGTCAAGGATTCTGTATCTCTACATCGCGTGCTGTTGGTTAATCAGATGTTGCCACATACAGGTAGCTTAGATGTAAACCGTAATTCTCGACTCATTTGCGATCCTGACGGCGATAGTCTTCAGTTGACTGTTCAGGAAGAGGATGCAGGCGGCCTGGTCTGCCCAGCCTGCGAAGCCAAGGAATCACCACGGAACCAATTGCTGCAACACAGCCGCCTTGGTGCCCCTTTCATGATCAGCAATATCTTGCCGACTTTGCTTGAATTCGCACCAGATGGGGATAAACCGCTCGATCACCCTTGTCGTGCGCGCAGATTGTTGACGTTTAACGACAGCCGCCAGGGTACTGCCAGAGTTGCTGCAAAGATGCAGCAGGATTCGGAACGTAATCGGATCAGGGGCCTGGTTTATCACTTGGTACTGCAGGCGAGTAGGTCAAACGGCGGAATGGAGAAGCAGGCGCTACTCGAAAAAAAGCAATCGATGGAAAAGGCAGTCCAGCTGAACCCAGACCCGGTTCTTATTGGAATGCTTGATGACATAAATCACCAACTACTAGAAATGGGAAACGGCCAAGCAATCCCCTTCAACGAACTCGCGCAAAGACTGAGTAACCAGGGTAGTGATTTCGATTTCATGTTGCGGCACTATCGACGGTATGCGCCAGGGGTATTCGGTGAAGATACTGGGAAGCTGGAATTGGCGCGTATGTTTCTTGTGCGGGAATTTGGCAGGAGACCCAAGAGACTTAACAACCTCGAAACAATGGGCATGGTGGCCTTGAGCTATCCTGATTTGCACAAGATCAAATCTGTCCCCATCATCGTTATACAGGCTGCCAGATTTGATCTACCAAACTGGCAAAACTTTCTAAAAATTTGTCTCGATTTTTTTGTACGCAGCGGTAGTTCTCTTGAGATTCAAATGGAATGGCGCAAGTGGCTGGGAATCCCATTCCCACAGTCTTTTCTTGTATCTTCCAAAGAAGTACATCTAGGCTATTCGCAAAGACGCTGGTCCAAGGTTAAGCCCGCTGGAATGCGCTCGACTCTCGTTCGTCTGCTTGCACGTGTATTAAGTATCGACATCGACACTCACGAAGGAATGGACAGAATCGACAGCATTCTTCAGGCAGCCTGGGATGCGCTTTGTCTCTTGGACCTGCTCAGGCAAGGGGCTAGTGGTCGTGTACTTCCATTGAACAAGCTTGCCTTCATTCCTATGCAGGAGGCTTGGATATGTCCGGTAACACGCCGATTTCTGGATACTACGTTAATGGGATTCACCCCATACCTCCCTGAAAAGGGAGCAATGGGTTCCTTCCGCTGTGAACATGTCAAATTGCCGCTCTACGACCAACCTTTCGCCGGAATCACTGATGACTTGGAGCGCATCCGTAAAGGGCGCCAGTGGCTTGACAGTGAACCCTCTATCGCAAGGTTTAGAGATGATGGCATGTGGTCGAATGTAAACGACAGGGTCATTGAATTGGCTCCCTATTTTACTTCCGCAGAGCATTCTGCACAGCAGGAATCGAAGGTGTTGCAGGACTATGAGGCAGCTTTCAAAAGGGGTGACATCAATCTACTGTCCTGCTCAACCACTATGGAAATGGGCATTGATATTGGTGGTATCAGCGTTGTAGCAATGAACAATGTGCCTCCACATCCAGCGAACTACCTGCAAAGAGCAGGTCGTGCTGGCAGAAGACGCGAACGTCGATCACTGACCATGACCATCTGCAAATCCAATCCACATGACCAATCGGTTTTTGCCAATACTCGCTGGGCTTTTGACACGGTTTTATCCGCCCCACGCGTATCACTTGACAGCCAATTTATCGTACAACGACATTGCAACTCGGTGTTGCTGTCTCATTTTCTGCAGGAACATCAACCTGGCAACGCAACTGAGGTCCTAAAGCTTCGTTGCGAGGCGTTCTATCTCGGCGAAAAATTTGGGGCAACCCATTTCTGTGCCTGGGCGCGTAGCTTGTCCCCGACTGAATACCCTTCGCTCGATTTAGGATTGCAGCGCATATTGCGCCATAGCATCTATGCCGGTCATAGCCTTACACGCATTGCGGAGCAGAGTGCTGCTCAATTGGACGCCGGTATTAACCGTTGGTTAGCCGAATGGCACAAATTATTGCAAGATGAAACAGAGATTCGGGCCAGTGCAGGCAACACTTCACCAGCATTTAAAGCGATAACCCTCCAGAAAAAGCGCCATGCAGATGAGTTTCTGCTCAAGTCTCTTTCTGAAGATGGTTTTCTGCCTGCGCATGGATTTCCAACCAACCTTGCTGCCTTCGACAACATGACTATCGATCGTTACAAGCAGATGAAGAAGGCTGAGACCGAAGGCCGTGATGACAACCATTTCCGACGCAGGGAGCTGCCCAGTCGTGAATTGGCAATCGCATTGCGCGAATATGCTCCTGGTGCGGAAATCGTTCTGGATGGACTAGTTTACCGTTCGGCTGGGATCACTCTGAACTGGCAGGTTCCAGCAAGTACGGAGGCAGTCAGGGAAATCCAAAATATTCGACATGCCTGGCGCTGCCAGCATTGTGGCGCAAGTGGTTCCAGCCATAGTCTGAAAGGTGCCTGCATCTGCGATGCTTGCCAAAAGCAAATTGAAACCATAAATATTCGGGAATTTCTGGTGCCAGCTGGTTTTGCAGTCGACTTCTATCAGTCCCCTCATAACGATGTCAGCACCCAACAATTTATTCCGGTTGAGCCAGACTGGATCGATGTCAGCGGCGAATGGGTCCCGATGGCAAATCCTGCGCTGGGACGCTTCCGCACTTCTGAGCGCGGTCATGTTTTCCACCAGTCGCGCGGCCTGCATGGTGCCGGTTATGCCATCTGCTTAGAGTGCGGTCGTGCAGAACCCATGTTGAACAGCAATACCCGGCCTGAAATGTTCAATAAGCCACACAGGAAACTGAGGCGTGGAAAGGAAGAAGACGCGTATTGTCCAGGCAGTGATAACGACTGGAAGATCAAGACAGGTGTTTCACTTGGCCACGAGGAATGGACCGACATGGCCGAAATCCAGCTGTGCGACGCACAAGGCAACTGGCTTCAAGATGAGAGCACAGCACTTACCTTGGCAGTTGCCATGCGCAATACCTTGGCAGCGTTGCTCGGTGTCCAGCCAACTGAGCTTGACTGCACAAACAAGCCAGCGCGACTTGAGTCTGGCCAGCCTGGGCAGTCCATCGTGATATACGATCGTCATTCCGCAGGCTATGCGTCGGCGCTTGAACAAAAACTCGACCAGATTTTTGTGGAAATCCACAAACGCCTGTCATGCCCCGCGAATTGCGATAGCGCTTGCCCGCATTGCGTGCTCGATTTTGACAAACGCTTCCGCGCAGACTCATTAGATCGACACAAGGTTCTTCGTTTCTTGGATGAGCAATGGTTTCTGGCATTGAAAATTCCTGATGAACTAGCCTTTTTTGGCCAATACTCCCGTGTTGAATACATGCGATTGCCTACAGCAATTTGGCGTGCGGTAGCTAACCATGGCTTACAGAAGCTTCGGTTTTATACTGCTGGGAAATCGGAGGACTGGGACCTTGGCTCATCCCCTTTGCGTGATCTTCTGTATAGATTGGCAGGTCGACAAGTTGCCATCGAAGTTTGCATCCCACCAATACTTCTCGACCAACTACAGGAGGGCGACCGTTATTTGCTTGCTAGTCTGGCAGATCACCCTGGCATCACAATTCTAGAGGTTCCGAACGCACCCCGGTGTGGCGAAGGTTGGTTGATCGCTGAGTCAATAGGGAGCCATCCTCGACAATGGGCTACAAACGAGGCATGCGCAACGGCGTTTGGCCCCGATTGGGGGCAGGACCCCGCGCCATTGATTGTGTCGGACACTCAGATCATCACGCCAATGACAGGGAAAGATCATTCAGCGGCATCACTGCTGCCTAAGCATGAACAGGTGGGAGATATCGAAATCGAAATTCGTCATGAGCTCGATGGCAAGCTGCAGGGTTTTGGCACCAGACTGTGGAAGGTACTTCAACAACACCAGCCTACAAACCAGTTACTGACGAGAACACAAGATGACTTGGTTTCTGTCACCTATCAAGACCGGTACCTTTACACACCGATTGCGATAGCGCTGCTTACCGAAATGCTAAGTGGCCTGCGCGAAATGTTGGGGCGTAATCGCTGGGAAGTCGACATGATTGTTGTGCAGTCCAGCGCCTGCAAGCATCCTGACGAGAGCCGCATCAGGAATAGACTATGGTCTGATTGGCACGATACCAATAAACGTAATGCAGTACTCGTAGCTACGTTGGACTACCTTGGTCTGAATGCCAAGATTGAAACTGATACTACAAGCAAATTGATTCATGGTCGGGTGCTGCAGCTGAACTTTTCCTCAGGCAGATCGCTTATCCTGCGTCTCGACCAAGGGGTCTCTTACTGGCGTGTGAGCGATGACAACCCCGCTTTTCTAAAAGAATTCGATCTCAATTTGGCTGACCCCCAGGAGCAAGCAAGTAAGCTGGCAGAGCTTAATATCAGCATTTGTGGAAATGATCTTTCTACCCAATTATTCGTGAAAATCAGATGATGGAAAACAAGTCTTCTAGCCATAGTAAAGTAGGTTTCATAATCGCCGACACCTTCACCACCAGCCTCGCCAAACTCACCGGCGAAGAGCAGAAGCAGGTCAAAACAACTGCCTTCGATCTGCAAATGAATCCTGCCAATCCAGGCATGAGTTTTCATAAAGTTGATAAAGCCAAGGATCCTAATTTCTGGTCGGTCCGTGTTAGCCGCGATATCCGCATGATTGTTCACAAGACCGAATCAAGTTTGCTGCTGTGTTATGTCGATCACCACGACAAGGCCTATCAGTGGGCCGAGCGCCGCAAAGTGGAAACGCATCCGAAGACGGGCGCCGCACAATTGGTCGAGATTCGTGAAACAGTGCAGAACATCGTGGTGCCCTCTTTCAGTGCTGCTCCAGAAGCGCTGCTTGAAAGACCCCGTGCGGCTCTGTTATTTGCGGGCATCGCTGACGAAACTCTGCTCGCTTATGGCGTCCCCGAAGAGTGGCTGCCTGATGTACGGTTGGCTGATGAAGACAGCCTGCTTCAGCTCACCGATCATTTGCCGGGCGAAGCGTCAGAGGCCTTGTTGGAATTGGCAACCGGTGGACAACCTAAGCTGCCGCTGGCTGCGGCAGTAGATGACGATCCGTTCAAACATCCGGACGCGCAGCGCCGCTTCCGTGTAATGGCCGACGCCGACGAGTTGGCGCTGGCATTGGACTATCCCTGGGATAAGTGGACAGTGTTTTTGCATCCCGCACAACGCCAACTTGTTGAGAAAGAGTACAACGGCCCGGCACGAGTTTCCGGTTCTGCGGGAACTGGAAAAACGGTGGTAGCCCTGCACAGGGCGGCTTTCTTGGCGCGGCTGCATCCAGATGCCCGCGTGCTACTGACAACATTCTCAGACACACTGGCCAATGCACTGCGTACTCAATTACACCGGCTTATCAGTCAGTCACCTCGGCTGGCGGAGCGCATCGAGGTGGAAGCATTGGATGCTACTGCCAATCGCCTGTATGAGGTACACGTCGGCCCCGTCAATCTAGTTTCTACTGAACAGCTACAGAAATTTCTTAATGAGCTGACAAGTGACATGCACGACTTCCGCTTCAGCAGCCGTTTCCTGTTTGGCGAATGGCAGGACGTGGTAGATGCCTGGCAGTTGCAGAGCTGGGAGGATTATCGTGACGTCAAACGGCTTGGCCGCAAGACGCGATTGCCCGAGGCACAACGCGAGCAATTGTGGTCTGTGTTTGAACAACTGAAAGTATTGCTGGCAGCACAACAACTGCACACTCAGGCAGAGGTGTACACCCAGCTTGGGACAAAACTTGCTGAGCGAAATCATCCGCCTTTTGAGTTTGCCGTGATTGACGAGGCGCAGGACATCAGTGT
>Ga0105050_10006167_pt1 | contig 15032 bp, 11 predicted proteins | sample FRY01_FD_78088 | JGI IMG/M metagenome (GOLD analysis project Ga0105050, IMG submission 78088) | Freshwater microbial communities from Lake Fryxell liftoff mats and glacier meltwater in Antarctica - FRY-01 | ecosystem: Environmental > Aquatic > Freshwater > Ice > Glacier meltwater ... | reverse complement strand
TTTACAGGAGGACTGCCGTACACTGGGAAATATTTATAAATAAAGCTATTGATGGAATATGAAGCCAAATCTTCAGCAGTTTTTTTATCCACCGGCTTGGTAAACTCAATCTCAAAACCGTCAGGCTTTGCCTTTACCGTACGCATCTCAAATGGTAACTCTCGATTCCAAACCAGTCGCTGCAAGCCCTCGTTTGCCTCTCCCGCCGAACCCCAACCTCGATTGGTTTCGCCTACGAATAGCGAACCGTCTGAGGCAAAAGCCATTCGAAGTACTCCGGATTGAAAACCTGCTCTGAAATCAATCGAAGCTCCTTGGTACACACCATTTACTTTTTCCAGCATGATCCGCATAATCTTGCTTTGTCCTTGATCTCCCACCAAGATCTGTCCTCCGAATGGCCCCAGGAAATCTTCAGGAATCATCAAAGGTTCAGCGTTGGAAATCCCATGAATTCCGTGAGGAAGCCAAACCGCCGGCAACTTGATACTTGGAAGTTTTTCGCGGGCTTCATATAAAGTGATAAATTCCGAATCAACCTCATTTTCAGGTTTTATAAAGCGGCCATTGGCATCTTTCACAAACTGCGGATCCACAATCGCCTCGTGCTGTGCAGTCGTCATTTTGATCGGTGAATCTTCCAAGCCTGACCAAGCCAAACCCGCTGGGTGACCTGAAAAATCGCCTTTCTCCAAATGCCACAATCCGCCAGAACCCATATAATCGCCTTGGTTTTCGGTATAGAAAATTTCCCCATCCAAGATCCCAACTCCCGCTGGGGATCTCATCCCAGTTGCATAGGGTTCAATCGTTCCGTCTCGTTTTATCTTCATTGTCCAGCCACGCATAGGAACCCGGCTTTCGCCTCTCCACCACTGCTGATTGCCGAAGGCCACATTGGTCGTCACTACAAAACTTCCATCCGAGGCTACTTTGGGGCCAAAGCTGTATTCGTGATAGTGCGACGAAAGCGGCCAAGAAGCCACAGTTTCGTATTTATCAGCCTTACCATCACCATTGGTATCCGTCATTTTGGTCAATTCGCCACGCTGAACCGCATAGAATGAACCCTCTTCATAGACCAATCCCAAGGCCTCATGAAGCCCCGAAGCAAACTTGCGGAAATATGGTCTTGCCGAAGTCGGATTTTCCACTACAAAAATATCCCCACGACGGGTAGCAACTCCGAGATTTCCGTTAGGAATCATAGTTAATCCACCTACTTCCAGCAGTAATCCCTCCGGTGCAGGTACTCGTAATATGCGGTAGTAATCCTCCTCTTTAGGAGACTCTTGTGCGAATGATGTTGACCCCAAGCCTAAAAAAATCATCCCAAGAACGAATAATTTGAAAGTTAATTTATAATTGTTCATCGTTTTTTGTCTAAAATTAAAATAATAGGTAGTAGCTCAAATTTCCGTTAAATGGAAGGAAAATTCCTTGACCGCCATCAGTTGGCATCTGAGTTGGAATCATTCCTTTATCAGCCACTCTCAGGTATAGTCCTGATTCTTCGATCAGATATATTGTATCTGAGATTTTCTTCAATCCTCCACCCTCAGCGATTTGAATGCTAGTGCCTACTGGAGTTCCTGAAAGTTGGATACTACGTTCAAGGCCAGTTCCATCCGAATTCAGCTTCAGATGATCTGTAAAAGCATTTCCCGAATCCGTCATTCCTGTGAAAAGAATATCGCCATCTCCTTGCACCGAATACCCGGTGGATTTCAAGCCTATTTCATCCGCATTTTGGATCAGCAATTTCCCATGGTTTAAATTCGTGACAACTCCCAGTGGAAGTGACATTCCATTGCCACGATCATTCCACATTGGCGTAGCATCTAGAAACCCTCCTCGCCAAACCCGAATCAATTGATGGGAGCTGAGATCGTAGGTAAAATGAACTCCTACTTTGGAAGAAACCGAAACGGCATGGGAAAGACTTTTACCCGAAGGCAGTCGGACAAAGCTTCGCAAAATTGGAGTAGCCTCTGTTTCGACCCAGATCGGGTCTGCAAAATATCCCGGAGCAATAGCCGGATAACTCAAAGCAACAGGCCACATCGCAACATTGCTGGCAGTCCATTGAAACCCCTGAGCACTCCAATCTCTCGGCTTAGAAACCCAAATTGTATACGTAGTATTGCCAGCCTCAAAAGACTGTTGAACTGTGCTTGTATATTGATTTAAAACAATTTTATCAGTGTTTGCACCAATTTGAATTGCTCCGAGTCCCTCTGGAACCATCACATTCAAGGCATAATTCCCTGCTTTTTTGATTTCCAATACCCCTTCAAACTTGGTTAAAGTAGGCCCTGAGACTCCGGTTTTAAAATCCTCAAATGAGGCAATCTTCCCTAAAGTCGCTGGTTTCAAACTCCCTAGCTCTGGAAACTCGGTAAATGAACCCGGATAAACGGTATAAGAAATTGAACCCAGCGTTGGCTCTGGAAAATTCGTGTGCATTACTTCCAGCGACTTGATCGCCACAGGACCATGATCGCCCTGAATTCGGATCGGTCCTTCGGCTACATCAGTTGCTTTTAAAGCTCCTCGGGTTGGCCCAAATAATTCCAGATCTTCATGGATCGTTACTCCATTTAACTTGATGTATCTAAAGCGCGCATTTTCAGTCTTTTTGCCCTCCGCATCGAATCTTGGAGCACGAAAAGAGACTTCCAGATTTTGCCAAATACCTGGAGCTTTACTTACGTTTTGCCGCGGAGCATAGCCCTGATAGCCTTTTTGTCCATCTGGCTTGGATTCATCCCAGCGCTCATAGACGCCCCCATTTCCTCCTGCGCGTGGGGTAGTTTCTTTCCAAGAGTCAAAAAGCTGGATTTCATATTGTCCTTGAAGGTAGATTCCGGAGTTGGAGCCTTCACCCATCATATAGGTCATTTTGAGATCCACATCGCCAAAGGATTCTTTGGAGACAATGTCGGTTCCTTTATCCTTTTTGGTTGGCTGATTCATCATGATGGAGCCATTTCCACTTCCAGAGAGCTCTTTGGAAGTAAGTGGATTAGTTGAGACTTCAGCGACCGATGACCATGTCCCAGTATTATTGGAAAAAGAATCCAAGGTAAGCTGCGTAGGAGATTGGGCTTGAAGATTAATTGCTGCTAAGGAAAAAATTCCCAAAGCGAGGTTTCTTAGGTTTAATAGCATGAGATTAAATATATTGTAGAGATCGTAAAGTTAGATTGAGAAGTGATTTTGACAAGGTTTTTTTGGGTTTTACCCAAATTTATCCTGCCACTTTTAAATGGCTTATCCCCAGTTCTTGGTGGAAAAGCGGTTATGCACTAGCGAAGATTATTTAATTCGATCTTCCAGGGTTAAAACTTGTCCATCCTTGATTAGCTGAGCCTTCAAATTTTCATACGGAAGATCCTGCACACTAACTCCTTTATCCAAAGCCATAACTGCTGCTGTAGCTCCGGATTGGCCAAGAATCATAAAAACAGGTTCCATTCGAATAGAGCCAAAAGCGATGTGACTACATGAAACTGCTATCGGGACCACCAAATTCTTGATTTCCTCTTTCTTTGGCAAAATAGCACCCAAAGCTATTTTGTAAGGTTCTGGCAGAGAAACTCCAATATCCCCTTCATTTTGAACGTGTCCATTTTCGTCGACATACCGCTGGATGTTATGGGAATCTATGGTGTATGATCCCATTCCTATTGATTCGGGAGTTGGCTTCTTCTGAAGTAATTCATTCTCCGTCATCACGTATTTGCCTATCATGCGACGAGCTTCTCTGACATAGATTTGATGGGGCCAATTACCGTTATCATTGAATTCATCTTTGGCTAATCCCCACTTCTGAAATTCTTCCTGAACTTCCTTCGGTACCCTCGGGTCATTTGCAACAAAATAAAGTAGTCCTTTCTGATAGTCCTCATGCTCCTTTATGATCTCTTTCCTTCGCTCATAACTAGCCTCTGGGTAATCATAATTCATCCCAATATTATCTGAACTAAACGGTCCATGATTATTGGTATCAGTTTTTCGATTTGGAATCATGTCAAATTTATCAAACCATTCTGTCCAACCCGTCTCAAAGATTCTCACTAATAATTCATATTGGGTGGAATCATAATTCTCAGGCCTAGGAAAAGGAATACGATTAGTTGGGTGATTTGACATGCATACTCTGAAACAATAAGCTTGAATTTTGTCATCACCTTCCCCTTTTACTCCAGGATCATCTCCACTGATTTTTGGGATTAAACCAGATGAAGGATCCCCGGGAATCAAATACGGATCAATAGGTTGGTCCAGCGCTTTAAAATGGTGTCGATGATGATACACACCCGTTTGAATACCATTCCACTCTTCATCATACACGCTGTTTGCCTCTCTTCCTACATGATAACTTACCCCAGCAGCTGCCATCAAATCTCCTTCGTAAGTGGCATCAATAAACATCCTTCCTTTGAATTCTTTGCCACTCAATGTTCGAATTGCGGTGATTTTTCCATCCTGGACGGTAACTCCTGTTTCCCTGTCCAACCATTCGTCTCGATAGATTTCTATACCCAATTCCTTTACCCATTCCTCAAATACCTCCTCAGCAACGTGAGGCTCAAAAATCCACATCGTCCGCAAATCACCGTCAATTGCCGGAGTTCCCTGGCCTCTATTTCCAAAATCAGACTGATCTTCCCAATTCCACGCACTGTCAGCTTGGTACTTTTCGTAAACTCTTTGGTAGAACTCACGGGAGAGACCTCCGATCACTTCTTTTTTACCCGTATCGGTCCAACCCAATCCCCCAGAAGTAAGCCCGCCTAGGTGAATATCCGGTAAAACCATGATTACAGATTTCCCCATTTTTTTGGCCTGAATAGCCGCAGTGACTGCACCCGAAGTCCCTCCATAGACTATAATGTCAGCAATTTCTTCTTTTCCCTGCTTAGGATTACATGATCCTGAAGCATAAATCATCAAAAATGCCAGTAGATAAAACCTAATCGTGTTTAAAATTTTCATAAGTAGTTATTAATTAATGGTAATGACCTATTTCGATTATAGAATACTAGAAACACCAGAAGTTATCGCTAGGAAGAAGTTTTATTAAAAAAATGAGATTTAGCAGGTACAATTTATAGGGTTTGAACCAAAAAAATAAAATATTATTTAGCATCACTTATCGCCATACATAAGAGATTTCTTCAATGAAGAAATTGCCTTCCATGCCAATGTATATACAGATCGGAAATTCAACCACATCGCTTTTAAAGTTTCTTTATAGCTAAACTTTTCAAAAAATAAACAGGTGATAACCTCTTTTTGTCGAATTGGCAATTTATCCATAGCTATAGAAAGTTTTTATTGAATTTCTTCTTCCCGATTGAGATGGACTGGTTTGGCCTCAATACTTTCCATTTCTTTGTCTAGAAAGCAACTATTTTCAAAGCTTATTTGAAGCCTTCGTTTGTCGTCGTTGAATGGTTTTGAAATTTTATTCGAAAGGTATTTAAAAAGATAATACTTTACTTTTTCAGTCGCGGAAAAATTAGAATGATATTTCCAAAGATCCAAAAACACCTCTTGGATGAGATCTTTTATTAGGTCCTCATCCTTAACAATGGAATAACCAAATTGAATTAAATCCTTGATTGAACTACGATAAATACCTTCCAAGCCGGATTTATCTACATTCAAAAGCATTTTCCAATAACTTTCGATATTTTTAGAGCACGTCTTTAAGGCTAGCAAAATATTATCGTTGGGTTTATTACATTGATTTTAGGAAAATTTTTTAAAACTTAAAACAAAAACTCCGTATTTAACCCTAAAATCTTTAAATCAAAATTTTCTCTATGCTCTTACTGCTTAAGGTCAGCTCTATTTTTCACACAAAAAAATACCTTTTGCTACCTGATTACCTGAACCAGCACACAATTGATTCCTACTGGACACTGGTCAGCGCGTCTACGAAAAATATAATTTTGCGCAATTCACTCAAAGCAAATTTTACAGAATTAAATCAAGATGATCGACAGGTTAGTTTCCAACCACTTAATCATTACCCACTGAGATATTTTAAGTCGAAATTTAAGACCAGATCCTATCCAATATTGTCAAAAACAAAACACCTCCAAAGTGTAGGATCATGGCACCTTCAAAAATAATTTGACTACTTTCAAAAAAAACAACCACTTAAAAACCCTCACTAATATGTTCAAAAAAATAGCAATTGGCCTTGGCATTATCTTTTTTGGATTTGTAGGCTTCATCCTTTACGGAATTTTCTTTCCCGTAAGCCCTGCTAGCACTACTACTTTCTCCGCACAAGGATTGGACATCACTGTAGACTACTCTCAGCCATCAAAAAAAGGCAGACTTATATTTGGTGAAGAAGGATCTGAAGCCCTTCAGACCTACGGTAACTACTGGAGACTGGGCGCTAATTCAGCTACGGAAATCACATTTAGCAAAGACGTCAATTTTGTCGGTCAGGCTATAGCAGCAGGTACGTATCGCATATATGCAGTGCCGGGAGCTGAGTCCTTTGAGATCTCCCTGAATTCACAATTGGGAGTATTCTTAGGTGCCCAAGAGCCTGATTATTCAAAAGACGTGGTGAAAGTGAACGCACCTGTTTCCTCTCCATCCACTGAAGTAGAAACTTTCACGATCAGTTTTGAAGAATCAGGTTCCGAGATTCTGATGAATATTGCATGGGATATGACTATAGTTACCGTTCCAATTAGCGTTCAATAAAATCCTATTATGGCTTTTTCTAAAAAGAAATGGGTACTCCTGCCACTAGGGGTACTCATTTTTCTTGGTATCACGTATTGGCTGGTGGGACTGATCCAATATCGGATGGATGTGATGGATGTGGAAGAGTATGATCCGATTTCCACTCTAGTCGTACCCGAGCATCATCTTACCAGGGCAAAATATCCATTTATCGACGTTCATAATCATCAGTGGATCATGCCGATCCAGGATTTGGAGGATTTGGTAGTAGAGATGGATTCTCTCAATATGGGGATGATGGTGAATTTGAGTGGTTTTCGTGGAAAGATTCTAGAATGGTCGCTGGATAATGTAGCCGAGAATTACCCTGAGCAGTTTGTGGTATTCCTCAATCTGAATTTCGAAAATCTTGATGATCCGGGATGGCCAGAGGAACCCTTGGAGATGCTCGAGAATGGAGTAAAGCAAGGTGTCAAAGGGCTAAAAGTGTACAAAGAGCTTGGTCTGAACGATCAGGACAACGATGGAAATAGAATCCCTGTCAATGATCTGAGGCTTGACCCGATTTGGGCGAAATGTGGAGAACTAGGAATTCCAGTATTGATCCATTCGGGGGAACCTGCACCTTTTTGGATGCCAAAGGATAAGAAAAATGAGCGTTGGCTGGAGCTGAAACAATACCCAAGCCGCTACCGAAATCCTGAAAAGCTTCCCTCTTTCGACTCGATCATGAGCGAGCAGCATGCCGTTTTAGCAAAGCATCCAAATACCAAATTTATCAATGCGCATCTAGGTTGGTATGGAAATGATCTGGCCAAACTAGGTCAGCTCATGGATCAGTTTCCTAATATGTACACCGAGATTGGAGCCGTTTTGGCAGAATTAGGAAGACAGCCAAAAGCTGCACGTACTTTTTTCATCCACTATCAGGATCGGATTCTCTTTGGCAAAGACACCTACAAGATGGAGGAGTATTACATCTATTTCCGAGTCTTAGAGACGGATGATGAATACTTCGACTATTATCGAAAGCGCCATGCCAATTGGAAGATGTACGGAATGAATCTCCCTGATTCGGTGCTTCGCAAAGTTTATTATGGAAATGCATTGAATGTCATTCCGGGAATAGATCGATCGCTTTTTTCCAAAAATAGTTCTCAGGATTAGCAAGAACTTTACTAAACCCCAGTGATGTAGAAATCACCTACTAGATAAGAAAATGTTAAGTAGGTCAGCTTAATCATAAAAAAAATTAACTTTGGGAAGCTATGATTCAACTCATCAGGAAGAATTTAAATCAAATTTCAAAGTTGTGCGAGGAACACCAGGTGGACTCATTTGCTCTTTTTGGTTCTGCAACTCGAGGTGATTTTAACAATTCAAGCGATATAGATTTTTTGGTTCGCTTTTCTAGCACAATAGAACTTTTTGATTATGCTGACCATTATTTCAAATTCTTGGAGAACCTAGCAAAGCTTTTTAACAGACCTGTTGATTTGGTCTCTGAAAAATCCTTAAAAAACCCCATACTCATTCAAGAAATCGATAAATCTAAAATTTCGCTTTATGAATGCTAAAGCGCTGAAATACCTACTTGATATTGAAAGCATTTTGAAAGAAATAGATGAGATCAAACTTCGTGTCGGAAATAATTTCATTACTTACCAAAGTATTTTATCATCAAAAGAGCTGTAGAACGTGACCTCGAAATCATCGGAGAAGCGGTCAAAAAACTGACTGAGCAAGATTCTACACTAGAATTATCTTCTGTTAAAAAATTTATTGGACTTAGAAATATGATGAGTCATGCATATGACTCAATTGAAGACGAATTAATTTGGGCAATTCTTCAAAAGGATATCCCAATTCTTAAAAGAGGAATTGAAAAGATAAGAGGACGGTGAGCTACGTCCCTCCGAATTCCTTCGAGATAGACTCTCACTACTTTTGTCCAGAAACTCATTTCAAAAATAGTTTCTGATTCCAAAGTCATAATCAGCCTACCAAAGCTTTCCCTCTCTAATCATTCCCCCTTTGCGCTCTTCCACTAAACCTTTGCGGACATTGTGGTTAAACAATATTATTCAAAAAGCCATTTTACTTTTTCCTTGCTAATTCTCTCATAAAGGAATACTTTAGATTTCAGGTAAAGACCTAAAGCTCAGACCCAAAACATATTCCTTTATGAAATCTCAATTTATTGTCACTGTTATACTAGCAAGTGTACTTTTTGCCTGCACCGAATCCAAACCGAAACTCACAGACGAGGAATATGCCCAGCTTACGGATGAACAAAAGCGGTCTGTAGCGTTTGCTGTGGATGGCATCGAGGTACCAGATGAGCGACTAGAACTGACACTTTTTGCCTCAGAACCTATGATGACCAATCCTACCAATATGGATGTGGATGATCGCGGTCGGGTCTGGATTGCCGAGGCCTATAACTACCGCACCAAACTCAATCCAAAAAATCCTACCAAAGCCGAGGGCGATCGAATCCTAATTATGGAAGATACCGATGGCGATGGCGTGGCGGACACTTCAAAAGTTTTCTACCAAGGAACCGATATCAATGCAGCTTTGGGAATTGCCGTCTTGGGTGATAAAGTCTATGTTTCCGTCAGTCCTTATGTCTATGTATTTACTGATGCAGATGGAGATGATGTTCCCGAAAAGAAAGAGATACTTTTCACTGGAGTAGGTGGCGAGCAGCATGATCATGGAATGCATGCGGTGACTTTTGGTCCTGATGGCAAATTGTATTTCAACTATGGCAATGCCGGCGAGGGACTTCGAGATGCCCTGGGAAACCCAATCATTGATCCGATCGGTCGACCGATTACCAACGAAACTCCAACCTATCAGGAAGGAATGGTATTCCGAATGGATCCCGATGGAAGTAATGTCGAGATCTTAGGTTGGAACTTCCGAAACAACTATGAAGTAGCCGTCGACAGCTACGGCCGTATGTGGCAATCCGATAACGACGATGATGGCAATCGAGGCACTCGGATCAACTACGTCATGGATTACGGGAATTATGGTTTCAAAGACGAAATGACCCGAACTGACTGGCGAACTCGTCGCATCAATATGGAAGATTCGATTCCACTTCGCCATTGGCATTTGAATGATCCTGGCGTAGTCCCAAACCTATTGCAGACCTATGCAGGCTCGCCAACTGGAATTCTGGTTTATGAAGGAAAGCTTTTACCCAAAGAATATCAGAATCAAGTCATTCATGCAGATGCTGGTCCAAATATTATTCGAGCCTACCCGGTAAAAGAATCCGCTTCAGGTTTTAGTGCTGAGATTATCAATCTAATGGATGGAAATAAGCGGGACAACTGGTTTCGCCCTTCCGATGTGACGGTAGCTCCTGATGGATCGATCTTCATTTCGGACTGGTATGATCCGGGAGTTGGTGGACATGCGATGGGTGATCTGGATAAAGGCCGGGTGTATCGACTGGCACCAAAAGGTGTGAAGTATAAAATGAAAAAGCCAGATTATTCCAGCGTTGAATCCCTGATAGAATTACTTCAAAACCCAAATCGTGCGACTCACTTCAAAGCTTATATGGCATTGAAGGAAATGAGTTCAAAAGCAGAAGCCAAATTAAAGCAACTCTATGCTGGAGATGACTCGAGAATGAAAGCCCGGGCATTTTGGCTTTTGACAAAGCTGCCAAATGGACAAGAATATATTGCAGACGCTGCAAAAGACGATAATCAAGACATCCGAGTAGCATCAGTTCGGGCTTCAAGAATCAACAGTACCAATTCCGAAAAATTCCTATTGCCTTTGGCTGCGGATGTTAGTCCTCAAGTGAGAAGAGAAGTTGCCCTAGCTATTCGCTACAAGGAAATGCCCACAGTCTGGGAAATGCTGGCCAAAAACTATAAGTCAGGGGACCGATGGTATTTGGAAGCTTTGGGCATCGCTGCTGAAGGTTTTTGGGATAGTTATTTGACGGCCTACTTGGAAAAAGCTGGGACTGGATGGACTGAAAGTCAGGAAGCAACGGATTTAGTTTGGCGATCTCGAAGTGTCAATACGGCTACGCTTTTGGGAGAATTGATTAAAGAGAAAAAAGCTCCTGCGAATTACCGCTATTACCGAGCCTTGGACTTTCAGGATCGAGATTCCAAAAATCTGGTCTTGAAAACGCTGATTACGACAAGTTCTTCTGAGGAGCAAATCATTGCGCTTCGTCAGTTAGCATTCAATTCTCAAGCTCCAGATCGAGAGATTTTAGCTTTGGCTTCGCAAAAAGCAGGGGATATTATCGATGATCAGGATTTCTTGGAGATCGTAAGTAAATACGGCCTGAAAGAGCAAAAAGACCGATTGCTATCCTTAGCGATGGACGCTACGGATCAGGGCATTTCTCAAACCGCTGCCAGAACTTATGTGAGTCTTTACGGAGTGACCTCAATGTCCAAGTTCTTTGGTAATTCAGATGAAACTGACGCGATTAAAGCGATTGAAAAATTCGGTTCAGTTGATAGTGAGAATATGGCAAAAAGCCTAGCTGCGGTATTTACAAGTATTACGCGAAGTCTTCCAGTTCGGGAAGCGGCCATGCAGGCGATGAAAGGCTACAACAGTGAGGGCTATCTCTGGGAAATGGAAAACAAAAATCAGATTCCTAACGATATGATGGCAATTGCTCAGAAGCTTTTGATGTCCACCTGGAACTCAGATATCCGAGCTGCTGCAACAGCCAAATTTGGCAATAATGCTGGACCTGAAGTAAATGTAGCTTCCCTCCTGGCCAAGTCTGGATCTATGGAGAACGGAAAAACGATTGCTCAGGGCTATTGCTTGTCATGCCATGTAGTCGGAAATGAAGGCGTAGATTTCGGGCCAGGATTATCTCAAATAGGCGACAAACTTTCAAAAGAAGCCCTTTACAATTCGATTTTAAATCCTTCTGAAGGAATGGGCTTTGGCTACGAAACTCACTTGGTCAAATTCAAAGACGGAAAAGAAATTCAGTGTATCGTCAACTCCAAAACTGAGATTGACTTGATCGTAAAGCTAGTTGGGAGTGGCGAACAGACCATTTACAAACTTGCCAGTATTAAATCCGTGACCCAGCTCAATGAATCTCTGATGCCTAAATTTCCACTTTCAGAAACTGAACTGCTGGACTTGGTAAGCTATCTGGAGACCTTGAGGAAGTAGGACGGGTTGGATTTGGAAGTTGGAGGTTGGAGATTGAGTCTGGAATCTCCATTCTCTTAATCCTCATTCTCTCATCATAAACTCATAGCATTTCCTTTCAGTATACGCATCAGTCAACCGATTACCTATTTTAACCTCAGGCCCACTTATTTTTGACCCTCTTTGATAATCGCTTCTAATTTTTCTCTAGCCTTTCCAAAGTGGCCCAAAAGATTCGGGATTGGGTTTTCACCATAGCCTGCTTTCAATCGTTGCTCCGATACTTCCAAAGCTTTGAGCAGCTTCGTTGCCGCTTCGACTTTTGCACTAGTGTTTGTGCTTCCAATAGTTCCAAACCAAAAAGGCGAAGTCTCTGCAAAAGGGTAGCTGTCCATCATTGGCCAGTCAGATTTTCCACCGGAAACCCGAGCTGTCACCCAACCTCCTTTAGGGATTTCAATAGTTCCAGTATAGTTTTTACTTCCCTTGCCATTCTCGCTATTTTTGCTCCAGACCACTTTGCCATTTACAAAAAGTTCTACCTTTTCATAGGCCACAGGGGAGTGTACGGTTAAGGTCCAATTGGTTTTCTTACTTTTTGTATTGACCACCTCTCCCACTTCTTTTCCATCCACTGAGAATAAAAGCTGAGGCCCATTACTCGCAAAGCTTCTTCCTGATTTTAGCGCTTCAAGATAACTCGCCGTAGTCAAGGCCCCAATCGGCTTCACATAAACTCTTGTTGCACCGATGGACATCGTCCGATAAAGATCGCTCATGGCATCACTTCCAGCTGACAATCCCAGTGGAATACCGATGTTGAGCAATTCATGCCAGACTGCAGCCGTGCCGATTTCATCTGACCAAAGGCAAACTACTTCAAGCAGATCCACCTCTCCAAGTACGGCATCTGCAATTAACGAGATGGGCATCGAACTGGCGCCGCCTTCTTGGAAAGGATCTTGAATTGTCACCGGATGAACATACCCTCCCAGAGCATTTTGATTCCGTGCAAAGCGTAAAGCTTCGGCATTAAGTCGGTCATCCGCCTCATAAATGTCATAGCGCGGTCCCCATACCCAAGGCCAATGCAAATCTTCCATTCCAATCAAGGCGATATGTCCTAGAAAATGCGATCGTACCTCCTGTCCAAACTCGATAATAGGACTTCCTTCACTTTTTCGGCCCCAGAGGTCTTCTTCAAGAAATCGATTCCCAAGATTGGCTACCAAAGGAAAGGCGATATCCAATCCTTCTGCCTTCAGATCCAACACAATATCTTCGGGATCTAATTGATTGGTTCCTCCATAATTGAGGTGAAAATGATTGTCTCCGGAATACCATCCGCTAGCATTAGCATCCCAAATTTTAGTGAGCTTAATTTCTGAGTTGGTTACCCCTTCTTTTACCAGGACTTTCTGAACCTGTTTTGCAGTGGAGAAACCATGAGCTGCTGTGATTGTCAATTCTCCTAAGGGAGCTTCTACTTCAATTTCGCCTGAAGAATAAAAAAATACCATTCCGTTTTGACCTTCAGAATGAACTGCAGTACTTTCCGGAATTACTGGGTGACCAGATGCATCCGTTATACTGATCCGTATCGGAGACTTTTTCCCATCTACCGTACTGATGAGCCTGAGCTTTCCGGATGCAGCTCCCCAATTCCATTTCTTCACAGTCAAAAGTTGAGGCATTCCGCCATAGACAGAAATTCGCTTCAACTCAGCCCGTTCATCTTTAGAATATTCTGAAAAATACACCCATTTTCCATCCGAACTAAACTTAGGGGCTAAGGGTAGGCCTTCACTTTTGGTAAGTAACATTCTGGCAGCCGGTACTGAAATATTCAATAAGCGAAGCTCATAATCATCTCCGTTTGGCCAAACATAGGCCAAGGTCTTGTCATCTGGTGAAAGGGAAAAAGCCATCTGGGAAGCAAAATTCTCCTCAGCTAAGGGTGTCGACGTACCTTTTGCAAGATCTAATAATTCGATAGAGTCGTAGGAAAATCCTCTTTTCTTTAAATACACAAGCTGGTTGCTATTCTTGGTAGGAACTGGCAGACGCTCTAAGCTTCCTTCTTGGGTGATCACTTTACTCACTCGAGTGGAAAGGTTGATTTCCCAAAGATCGAGTGAGCCATTTTTACCCGATGAGTAATATACGTTCTGGCCATCGCTGGAAAAAATCGGGTCCAGTTCCATAGCATCAGTATCTACTAGAATCGTCTCTTTTTTGGAAGTTAAATTCAAAAGTACGAGTTGGGTATCCTTACTATTATCTCTTATGAAAACAATTTGATCTCCGTTGGGAGACCAATTCGGTCTGGAATCAATCCCTGCCGAAGACGTGATTCGTGTGGCCTCCGAGCTGGAGAGGTCCATTAGCCAAAGCCAGCCTTTTGCAGAAAACACGACTTGCTCAGTCTCTGGAGCGGGTGCCGCATCCATTGGTCCCGAATTCAAAACAGGCAGCTCATGCCCCTCTAAATAAACATGATGCCCGTAGCCATCTACTTTGGGGTATCGATTCTTCCATTGAGCATTACTGGGCAGTATGTTGCAGCATAGAACTATAGCTAGAAGGATGAAAATTTTCATGGGTTAAGAAGATTGGGGGTTTGTAAAAAATTGATAGAGACCAATAGCTCTGATTTTAATTGAACAAGTTACGATTTTCTATTTTCGAGAAAGGGGAATTTGATTATCCGTTACTTTGCCAATAGACAGATGAAGTAATAATATAATTGGCGCTTACATAATAATTGAGCGTTATGAGCTAGATCGATATGGCTGGATTTTCCTGCCTACCTACTGCAGGCATTTTCGGTCTTCGGTACCGGTAATCGAATAAAATAAGATTGATGGTATTACTGGGCGCAACCATATAAAATTAATATTCACAGCCAAAAGATTGTTTACCCACCTAATCTCAAAAATTAAATTTATGTTTGACCTATGCTGGATGGTCACCAAATTCATTCGAAATCTATTCTATCAAAATATCAATACTTTTTTGCGTTAATAAACATTATCACGAATTTTTTTAGATAGCTGTTTTATACCTGATTCGGAGGTTGTGTATTCCTGTTGCAATCCTCATGACGAGATGTCTTTTATCGAAGCCTTTTATTCTGATTTTAT
>Ga0105050_10006159_pt1 | contig 15045 bp, 14 predicted proteins | sample FRY01_FD_78088 | JGI IMG/M metagenome (GOLD analysis project Ga0105050, IMG submission 78088) | Freshwater microbial communities from Lake Fryxell liftoff mats and glacier meltwater in Antarctica - FRY-01 | ecosystem: Environmental > Aquatic > Freshwater > Ice > Glacier meltwater ... | reverse complement strand
CGGCGCGCTCGATGTCGCCCCGTCGCCGAAACAGATTGCCAAGCGCAAAATGCAGCTCGGCAGTTTCCGGATCAAGGCGGGCGATGTCGACAAAAATGTCGATGGCTTTATCTTGCTCATCATTTAACAGTGCGTTAAGGCCTTTGTAATAGCTTCGCGGCAGGCTGCGCGACTCAGAAATGAGCTGCCGTATGTCGACCCGGGCGGCGATCCAGCCGAGACCAAAAAAGAAGGGAATGCCGAGCAGCCACCAGATTTCAAATTCCATCTGCTTACCCGACTAAATCGTTAGAGAACATGTTCACGGCAGGCCTGTTAGTCAAGGATGCTGTCCGGCGAAGGGGCCTGTATGCGGGCCCGGGCTGCGGCTTCGGCGTCTTTCTGCTGCTGGGCGACGACTTTTTTATGGCGCGACAATTCGCGGTGGGCGCGCAAGACGGTGGGGATCATCGCGAGTACACCCAGCGCAGCGCCGACCACAAAGAAAGCCAGCAGCATCAGGATAAGCGGACTCTTAGCTTGATAATTCCAGAACAGATGCAGCACGACTTCATCCGTATTCTTCAGCGCGAAACCAAAGAAAATCAGGAACAGCAATACGGCAAGCAGTCGGAAAAGGATGGTCATTGGAGAAGGTCTTTCACCCTGTTTACTGGTCAATCTGATCGTGCGGGAATTGTACGCGAAAAAAAACGGCATCCGGAGATGCCGTTTTCAGAGAACCAACAAAACAAATCAGGCCAATCAGTCGTCCAGAATCGGTTGCCCAACCATCGCATCAACACGCTCTCGCAATTGCTTGCCAGGCTTGAAATGGGGCACCCGTTTTTCGGGCACCATCACCGTGTCGCCAGACTTAGGATTACGCCCAATGCGCGGCGGCCTGCTGTTGAGTGCGAAGCTGCCAAAACCCCGGATCTCGATACGCTGGCCAGATGCAAGCGCATCGGCCATGGCGTCGAGCAGAGTCTTGACCGCGAAATCCGCATCCTTTGCAACCAGTTGCGGATAACGCTCTGCCAGGCGAGCAATCAGCTCCGACTTCGTCATGACGCTGACCCGAATCAGTTCTTGTTATCGAGCTTAGCTTTTAACAGCGCACCCAGGCTGGTGGTACCCGAGGAAGCGGCCGAATCAGACGACATTTTTTGCATCGCGTCCTGGGTGTCGACATTGTCCTTGGCCTTGATCGACAGCTGAATGCTGCGGGCCTTACGATCAATGTTCAACACCATGGCTTCGACGGTGTCGCCTGCTTTCAGGTGCGTGCCGGCATCTTCCACGCGGTCACGCGAGATTTCCGAAGCCCGCAGGTAGCCTTCGACTTCGTCAGTCAGTTCAATGACTGCGCCCTTAGGCTCGACGGATTTGACGACACCCGTCACTAGTGCGCCTTTGTCATTCATTGCGCAGTAGTTGTTGAACGGATCGCCTTCAAGCTGCTTCACGCCCAGTGAAACACGCTCACGCTCGACGTCAATGGCCAACACGATGGCTTCGAGCTCATCACCCTTCTTGAAACGGCGTACAGCTTCTTCGCCGGTCTCGGTCCAGGACAAATCAGACAAGTGCACCAGACCATCAATATTGCCGGCCAGGCCAATGAACACGCCGAAGTCGGTGATGGACTTGATGGCGCCAGAGACTTTGTCGCCCTTCTTGTGTGACAGCGCGAAGTCATCCCATGGGTTGGCTTTGCACTGTTTCATGCCCAGGCTGATACGGCGACGCTCTTCGTCGATCTCGAGAACCATGACTTCGACTTCGTCGCCGAGCTGCACGACTTTGTTTGGTGCCACGTTTTTATTGGTCCAATCCATTTCGGATACGTGAACCAGACCTTCGATACCCTGCTCAACTTCAACAAACGCGCCGTAGTCGGTGAGGTTGGTAACTTTGCCGAACAGACGGGTGCTTTGCGGATAACGACGTGACAGGCCAGTCCATGGGTCGTCGCCCAATTGCTTCACGCCCAGCGAAACACGGTTCTTTTCCTGATCGTATTTCAAGACCTTGGCGGTGATCTCCTGGCCAACCGTCAACACTTCCGACGGATGACGCACACGACGCCATGCCAGATCGGTAATGTGCAACAGACCATCGATGCCGCCCAGGTCGACGAATGCGCCGTAGTCGGTAATATTCTTGACGATACCCGTGACGACGGTGCCTTCTTTCAGCGTTTCCATCAGCTTCTGGCGCTCTTCGCCCATCGACGCTTCGATCACAGCGCGGCGTGACAGCACGACGTTGTTGCGCTTGCGGTCGAGCTTGATAACACGGAATTCCAGGGTCTTGCCTTCGTACGGTGTGGTGTCCTTAACAGGACGCGTATCGACGAGCGAACCCGGCAGGAACGCGCGAATGCCATTGGTCAGAACGGTCAGACCACCTTTGACTTTGCCGTTAACGGTGCCGGTAACGAGCTCACCGGACTCCATCGCTTTTTCCAGCGAAAGCCAGGACGCCAGGCGCTTAGCCTTGTCGCGCGACAGGATAGTGTCGCCAAAACCGTTTTCCAGCGATTCGATGGCAACGGAGATGAAATCTCCAACGTTGACTTCGAGTTCGCCGTTGTCGTTCTTGAATTCTTCAATGGGGATAAACGCTTCGGATTTCAGGCCGGCGTTGACGATCACGAAATTGTGGTCGAGACGGACGACTTCAGCGGAAATGACTTCGCCGGAACGCATGTCCTGACGAGACAATGACTCGGCAAATAGCGCAGCAAAACTTTCCGAATCGGATGAAGCTGGGGATTGAGCAACAGTAGACATAGAGTTTGGACAGGTTAGCCAACCAACGGCGGAATTGCCGGGGATCGGGTTAGGGTTTTTCAACACCTGACAATACCTTGCGTATCGTCGGGCACCGGTACTACGGGTACTAGGGGTACTACGGGCACTACGGGTACTACAGGTAGTAGGGTCTTGCCAGCGTGGAGCAATGCTTCCGGGTGCTTAGCCGCCTGTTGACGCCTCTTGAAACCAGGCCAGCACCTGCGCGACTGCCGCTTCACTCGTCATTGACGATGTCTCAAGCAGATGCGCACCTTCCGCGGGTTTTAGCGGTGCCACTGTGCGCTCTGTATCGCGCGCGTCGCGTTCCCGCAAATCCTTCAAAATGGCGGCTATGTTAGCAGGAAAACCCTTGCCAATCAATTGCTTATATCGTCTTTCCGCCCGCGCTTCAACGCTGGCTGTCAGAAACACTTTGAGGCACGCTTGCGGGAAGATGACGGTACCCATGTCGCGCCCGTCTGCGACCAGACCAGGCGGCTTCATCAACCCACGCTGCAAATCCACTAATGCAGTGCGCACGGATGGCAATGTAGCAATTCTGGAGGCAGCGCCCCCCACTTCCTCAGCGCGTATGGCGTCGCTCACATCAACCCCTGCCAACAGGATCCGGGCGTCGATGAAACGTACAGGCAGACCAGCGGCCAGCGTCGCCACCGCCGGCTCATCCGCCAGATTGATACCGGCTTGCAGCGCTGACAACGCCGTCAGGCGATACAAGGCGCCAGAATCCAAAAACGCAAACCCCAGGGCTGCAGCGACCCGACTGGCAACGGTGCCTTTACCCGATGCGGTGGGGCCGTCTATGGTGATGACGGGAATGAAGGAATGGGGCATTTAGCGCGTCTCACCGTTCGGACAAACTCCGAAAAAAGAGGAGCTGAGGTACCGGGGGATCAAGTACTGCGGATCGATCAATCCAGACATTATGCACGTTGCGCAATGGCGCCAAAAGCGTCGAAATAATCCGGGAAAGTCTTAGCGACACATTTCGGATCATTAATGCGCACCGTGGTGCCAGCCAGGCCCGCACCCCGCAAACTTGCGAGGGAAAAGCACATGGCCATCCGGTGGTCATCATAGGTATCAATGGTAGCCGGCTCCAGCGCAATCGGTGGCGTCACCCGCAAATAGTCGGTGCCTTCTTCAACCAACGCGCCAAGTTTGCGCAATTCGGTTGTCATGGCGCTTAAGCGATCCGTTTCCTTGACCCGCCAGCTCCCGATATTGCGCAAAGTGCTGGGGCCGTCCGCGTAAAGAGCCGCCACCGCAATCGTCATTGCCGCATCAGGGATGTGATTAAAATCTGCATCAATCGCTTTGAGTAAGCCATTCGAGCGCGCCTCGATCCAGTTTGGTCCCATCGTGATGTGCGCGCCCATTTGCGCAAGCGCTTCAACAAAGCGCACATCACCCTGGATACTCTCTCGACCCACGCCCTCGACCCGCACCGGCCCGCCAGAGATCGCGCCGGCCGCCAAAAAATAAGACGCGGAGGACGCGTCGCCTTCAACATGCACAATGCCCGGGCTCGCGTACTGCTGGCCGGGCGCTATTGTAAAAGCAGACCAGGCACTGCGCTCCACCTCGACGCCAAAGCGCTGCATGAGATTGAGCGTAATTTCGATATAGGGCTTGGAGATCAGCGCACCCACCACGTGGATGACAAGTGCCTCTTCACGCGCCATCAAAGGCGCGGCCATCAGTAACGCCGTCAAAAACTGACTCGATACATTGCCGCGCACCTGCATCGTTGTCGGATGTACCTGACCGCGCTGTATGTGCAAGGGTGGAAAACCCGGGTTGCCCGTGTAAGTAATGCGCGCACCCACCGCATTCAGCGCATCAACCAAATCGCCGATAGGCCGCTCATGCATGCGCGCCACACCATGCACCGTATAGTCTCCCCCGGCGACGGCAAGCGCGGCTGTCAACGGCCGGATTGCGGTACCCGCATTGCCCATAAAAAGATCGGCTGCGTGCGTCGGAAAACTGCCGCCGGCGCCCGTGACGTCAAAGTTCTGGCTTTCACCTTGCTGCTGCCAGTGCACGCCCAGCTTTTGCAAGGCCATCAGCATCACATGCGTATCGTCTGAGGCCAACAGATCTTTGATCTGTGTGGTGCCATTGGCAAGGGCCGCCAGCAACAAGATGCGATTAGAAATACTTTTTGATCCAGGCAAGCGTACGGTGCCGCGCGCTGCCATCGCAGGTACTAAGGTCAGGTGATTCGGGTAATGCTTCATCACTCTCCACCCTGCTCGTCATGGCTGTGCTTTTCGGCTGCTTCAATGGCGCTGATCCAGGCGTGACGGGCAAGCTGCGCGCGACCAAACACAGCTTCGATCGCCGGGCCATCATCGTTGACCAGCAAAGTACGTAATTGCGCCAGCTGCGCGGTGTACGCATCGAGCTCAGCCAGCAAAGCGGTTTTGTTCGCTAAAGTAATATCGCGCCACATCTCCGGCGAAGATCCGGCAATGCGCGTGAAATCACGAAACCCACTGGCGGCGTACTGAAACAGCCGTGCTGCCTGCGGTCTGGCTGCGATATCGTCGACTAACGCATAGGCCAGCAAATGGGGCAGATGACTCACGGCGGCAAACACGGCGTCGTGCTCTTCAGCGCCAAGCTGATGAACAATCGCGCCGCACTGCTGCCAGGCTTTGGCCACTCGCTCGATATCGGCAGCCGTATTTTCTGGCAGGGGGGCGAGCACAACTTTTTTGCCGACATACAAATCCGCCAATGCAGCCTCGGGGCCGTTTTGTTCGCGCCCCGCAATCGGATGACCGGGTATGAACTGATGTATTTTTTCACCCAATGCCAAACGCGCCGCAGCCACCACGTCCGACTTGGTGCTGCCAGCGTCGGTCACCACGGTGCCAGCTTGCAGGTGGGGTTTGATGGCTGCGAGCAAAGCACCGGTTTGGGCTACCGGTGTCGCAATCAGAATCAGGTCGGCGTCTTGCACCGCTTCTTGTACGTGCGTACTAGCCAGATCAATGATGCCCAACGCTAAGGCACGCTCCAGCGTTTGCTTGCGGCGGCCAACACCGGTTACCTGCGCGACTGCCCCGGCTTTTTTCAGCGCGAGGGCAAACGAGCCACCAATTAATCCGACACCAAAAATGGTGATTTTTTTTAGCATAGCCATCGTCCTGTCAGCATCCGCGCCACCGATCAGCGCAGTACGCTGTTCAGCGCGGCGATGAAGGCTGCATTTTCTTGCGGCAGTCCAATGGATACGCGCAGCCACTGCGGCAAGCCATAGTTACCAACCGGCCGCACGATGATGCCCAGCTTGAGCAAGCCCAGATTGACGCGCGCGCCTGCGCCATCATCATCCCCCACCTTAAGCAAGACAAAATTACCAGACGAAGGCACGTAGGGTATGTGCATGGCATCGAAGGCCGCTGTCAGCTGGGCGTAGCCTTCGGTATTGATGCGCGCACTGTGCGCGAGATAGGCATCATCTTTGAGCGCAGCGAGCGCGGCGACCTGGGCCAGAGAATTGACATTAAAAGGCTGACGAATACGATTGAAGAGATCCGTTAACACCGGCTGCGCAATACCGAATCCCACGCGTAAACCGGCCAGGCCATAGGCCTTGGACATGGTGCGCGAGACCAAAAGATTCGGGTACTGCCTCACCCACGCCAACGCGTCGTAGCGCTGTTGCGGCTTCAGATATTCGGTATAGGCTTCGTCCAGCACGACGACCACATGCGGGGGGACTATTTTTAAGAATGCCGCAATCGCTGCGCCATCGACAAAGGTACCGGTAGGGTTATTAGGGTTGGCAATAAAAACCAGACGCGTGTCGTCCGTAATGGCGCGCGCCATACCCGGCAGATCATGTCCGTAATCTGGCGCTGGCACGACGATGGCGCGTGCGCCGACGGCTTGTGTGGCGAGCGCATAGACGGCAAATGCGTACTGCGCATACACCACAGACTGGCCCGGCTGCACTAGCGCATGAGCGGCCAGTTCCAGGATGTCATTGCTGCCGTTGCCTAGCGTGATCCATTCGGCCGGCACACCAAATTTTTCACTGATTGCCGCTTTCAGCGCGAAACCGTTTGAATCGGGGTAACGGGCAAGGTCCGCTAGCGCTGCCAGCATGGCCTGACGCGAGGACTGGGGCACGCCAAGCGGATTTTCATTAGAGGCGAGTTTGACGATAGCGGCTTCGTCTAAGCCAAATTCGCGCGCGACTTCAGCAATGGGCTTACCGCCCTGGTAGGGCGCCAGAGCGCGAACATAATCAGGACCAAATAGTGTCGACATGGCGAATGGGGAAATAAAAATCACACATAAAAAGACCCGGCCAGGCGCAACCAGATTCGCCCATGCAGAGTGCTCAGGCTGCCAGCGGGTAGGAGCCCAGTATTTTAAAGAAGGCAGCCTGTGCCTGCAGCGCACCGAGGGCCTGGGCTACTTTTTCATCTTGGGCATGACCTTCGAGGTCTACGTAAAAATAATATTCCCAGGTGCCCGTGCGGGCCGGCCGCGATTCAAAGCGCGTCATCGATACGCCATGCGCGGCAAGAGGCGCGAGCAGTTCATGCACCGCACCGGGCTTGTTGGGTACGGACAGCACCAGCGAAGTCTGATCACGGCCGCTAGCGCCTGGCGACAGGCGACCGATAACGACAAAGCGGGTGCGGTTATGCGGGTCGTCTTGTATGTGCGCATGCGCAATGGTCAGACCATAACGGCTCGCGGCGGCCTCGCTGGCAATCGCCGCGGCATGCAAATCCGTGCTTGCAAGTCGGGCTGCTTCGCCATTGGAGGCAACCGCCTGCCGCTCTATGGCCGGATAATGCTGATTCAGCCAGACCTGACATTGCGCCAGCGCTTGCGAATGGGCGCAGATGCGCGTGATGCCGTCCATATTGCCGGACTGCGTCATCAAGCTGTGATGCACTGGCAACGATACTTCGCCGCTGAGTGAGAGTGAGGTTTGCAACAGCAAATCCAACGTGCGATTCACCGTACCTTCACTGGAATTTTCTACTGGTACTACCCCGAAATCCGCCATACCCGCTTCGACTGCGCGGAACACCTCGTCGATCGACACGCAGGCAAGATCAACGACAGCGTGACCAAATTGCTGCCAGACCGCCTGTTCGCTATAAGTACCTGCCGGCCCAAGAAAAGCCACCGTGACGCGCTTTTCAAGTGCACGACATGCCGACATCACTTCGCGGAAAATCGACTGCAGGTCTGACGATGGCAATGGGCCATCGTTGTCTGCGGCCACGCGCGCCAAAACCTGCGCTTCGCGCTCGGGGCGAAATACGGGTGCGTTGGTCTCGGCCTTAACATGACCAACCTGTTGCGCTACGCGTGCGCGCTGGTTCAGCAAAGCCAACAGCTGCGCATCAATGGCGTCTATCTGTTCGCGCAAGGGCTGGAGTTTATCGTCGCTCATCAATGACTTGGGACAAAGTTATATTTTTTATGTTTTTATGAGGCGCCGTGCTAAGCCCATAAGCTCGCGCCTTGTTTAGTATGCCAGAGACGCTGGTTTTCAGCGCCTCTGGCTCACCCAGACTTACGCATCCTCACCGGCGCCGAGATCCTCCTCAATATCTGCCTCGGCATCGGCTTCAGCGATACGCTGTAGCCCGGATAACTTCCCGCCATCTTCGACTGCAATCAAGGTCACGCCCTGGGTGGCTCGCCCCATCTCGCGAATTTCGGAAACACGGGTACGAATCAGTACACCACCCATGGTGATCAACATAATCTCGTCTGCCGGCTCAACGAGCGTGGCACCCACAACTTTACCGTTGCGCTCGCTGGTCTGAATCGCGATCATGCCTTTGGTACCGCGGCCGTGACGCGTGTATTCCGTGATCGGCGTGCGTTTACCATAACCATTTTCAGTGGCGGTCAATACCGACTGCTGCTCGTTTTCGGCCACGAGCAGCGCGATGACTTGCTGCCCCTCGTCCAGACTCATACCGCGCACACCACGCGCAGTACGGCCCATCGGACGGACATCATTTTCATCAAAGCGCACAGCCTTGCCCGCGTCGGAGAACAACATCACGTCGTGCTTACCGTCTGTCAGCGCGGCCCCAATCAGAAAGTCGCTTTCATCGAGATCGACGGCAATAATGCCAGCCTTGCGGGGATTACTAAAGTCAGACAGTGGCGTTTTTTTGACGGTACCAAGACTGGTCGACATGAAAACATAACGGTCTGTCGGAAAGGCGGTGTTCTCGCCAAACAGCGGCAACACGACGGTGATTTTTTCGCCTTCCTGCAAGGGGAACATGTTCACAATCGGCTTACCGCGCGAGGTGCGCGAGCCTTGTGGCACTTCCCAGACTTTGAGCCAGTACATACGGCCGCGGTTGGAGAAACACAGGATGTACTCATGGGTATTGGCGATAAATAACTGGTCGATCCAATCGTCATCCTTGGTCGCCATCGCCTGCTTGCCCCGGCCACCGCGCTTTTGCGCGCGGTATTCCGACACAGGCTGCGACTTCATGTAACCGGAATGCGACAGCGTCACGACCATATCTTGCGGCGTGATCAGGTCTTCGGTGCCAAGGTCTGTTGCATTGATCTCGATGTGGGAGCGGCGCACGTCCTTGTTGCCCTCACCATATTCATTTTTAGCAGCAACTAACTCATCCGTAATGATGGTCGTCACGCGATCCGTACGGGACAAAATGTCGAGCAGATCAGCGATCTGGGACATGACTTCTTTGTATTCATTGACGATCTTGTCCTGCTCAAGTCCCGTCAGGCGCTGCAGACGCATTTGCAAAATCTCTTGCGCCTGATCGTCAGAAAGCTTGTAGCGACCGTCGTTTTGCAGCCCATAATGTAGGGGCAGATTTTCAGGCCGGAAGGCATCAATGCCCCCCGCATTTTCTGCACCGGTCCGCGCGAGCATGTCGCGCACCACCGACGAATCCCACGCACGGGCCATCAGCTCTGCTTTGGCAATCGGCGGCGTCGGAGCAGCCTTGATGATGGCAATGAAATCATCAATATTGGCCAACGCTACGGCCAGACCTTCGAGCACATGACCACGCTCGCGCGCTTTCCGGAGCTCAAATACGGTGCGACGCGTGACGACTTCGCGCCGGTGTGACAAAAAGCATTCCAGCATCTGCTTGAGATTGAGCAGCTTTGGCTGACCATCTACCAGCGCCACCATGTTCATGCCAAAGGTGTCTTGCAGCTGGGTCTGCTTGTAAAGATTATTGAGAACGACTTCGGGCACTTCCCCGCGCTTGAGCTCAAACACGACGCGCATACCGGATTTGTCGGATTCATCGCGGAGATCAGAAATACCATCAAGCTTTTTGTCGCGGACCAGCTCGGCGATACGCTCAAGCAGGGATTTTTTGTTGACCTGATAGGGCAACTCATCCACGATGATGGCCGTGCGGTTTTCCTTGCCGTACTCTTCAAAGTGCGTCTTGGCACGCATCAAAACCCGGCCCCGACCAGTACGATACCCGTCGCGCACACCAGAGATGCCATAGATAATGCCGCCCGTCGGAAAATCGGGTGCAGGGATAATTTCGATGAGATCATCAATCGTGCACTCTGGCGTCTTGAGAACATAAAGTGCGCCGTTAATGATTTCAGTGATGTTGTGCGGCGGTATATTGGTTGCCATGCCAACGGCAATGCCCGATGAACCGTTGATGAGCAAATTTGGAATGCGCGCCGGCAGTACGGTTGGCTCTTTTTCCTTACCGTCGTAGTTCGGCGTGAAATCTACGGTTTCTTTATCGATATCGGCCAACAGCTCGCTGGCGATCTTGTCGAGCCGGCACTCGGTGTAGCGCATCGCAGCTGCGTTATCGCCATCAATCGAGCCAAAATTACCCTGACCATCGACGAGCGTGTAGCGCAGCGAAAAATCCTGCGCCATACGCACCAGCGTGTCATAGATCGCCTGATCGCCGTGCGGGTGGTACTTGCCCATCACCTCGCCGACGACACGGGCGCACTTCACATAGGGGCGATTCCAGACGTTATTAGTTTCATGCATCGCAAACAAGACGCGCCGGTGCACGGGCTTCAAGCCATCCCGCACATCTGGCAGCGCACGCCCCACAATCACACTCATTGCGTAATCAAGATAACTCTTGCGCATCTCGTCTTCGAGGGAAATCGGGATGGTTTCTTTTGCGAATTGATCCATTGTCGGGCCGGTGAGTTGAAACGGAAAATTGCTGCGATGTGCAGCCAGCGCCTGCCCTGCGAAGCGCAGACAGGTCAGATTTTGTGAACACGAAATTTTACCATGCCCACGCTGCACGACCGGGATCAAAAGATAGGCACGCTAATGCCCCGGCAGACTGCCTCATTCTGCAGCGTTTGATTTTTTATAATCCCCCACGCCCTGCGCCCTGCCAGACTAAACCAGATTCAGTTCAACCGCGCGTCCTGTCAGCTTTTGCCGGCACAAGCGATATCAAAAACGGCCGTGATCAAGGAGAGCAATACATGCAAAGTCCATCGAATCTGGCACTGGCCTTGTTGGCTATCATGGTGACACCCGTATTGGCAGCCGACCTGCCCACCACAAACCCGGCTGCCAATGCGGGTTATTTGCGAGACTCAAATCAACAAATCGTCAGCTCCAGTGCGGGCGACTGTTGGCACACCAGTAGTTGGACACCGTCTAGCGCAACCATAATCGGTTGCGATGGCGTGATTGCCAGAGCGGCACCGGTGGCTATTCCCGCCGCGCCTCCAGAGCCCGCCCCGGCTCAGCCCGCCCCGGCACCCAAGCCCGTGCCTGTCGTGCCGGTTGTACCGCCCGCCCCCGAGCCAAAGTCAGAAAAGGTAACCTTTGAAACCGATACGCTCTTTGACTTTGACAAAGCTGTGGTCAAACCAGAAGGCAAACGCAAGCTCAACGAGCTGGCGTCCCGCCTCTTGACTATGACAGTAGAAGTTGTGGTGGCCGTGGGTCACACCGATGCGATTGGCACTGACGCGTATAACCAAAAACTGTCGGAGCGGCGGGCACAGGCCGTTAAAGATTACCTGTTGACCCAAAAAATACCTGCTGATCGTATTTTTATTGAAGGCAAAGGCGAGAAGCAGCCGGTCGCCGACAACAAGACCAGAGAGGGACGGGCTAAAAACCGCAGAGTCGAGGTGGAAGTGGTTGGCACAAGGACTAAACAGCAATAAAACTGATTTAACTTTTAAAACGGAAAGGCCCCGCAAGCGACTTTGCGGGGCCTTTCCGTTTTTCTAAACAAAACTCAGGATACCCTCCTGAACGAAAACTCATCACGGGGAAAGCAACCAGACAGGCCGCACCGCGATTCATTAATGCGAAATAGTCGCGCCACATATTACTTCCTATTGGAAACATTGCGCAGAATGCCGCAATTCCCTTGAACTCAGCAAGAAAAACTAAGTTAAAATGATGCCTATATTAAATTTCCAATTCTAGGGTCTATTCACGCTAAGACAGATTATATCGACGGCAATTAGCCCGAGAAAATACTGTAATTAGTCGCCCTCAATCCTTTGAAAGGACATCATGAACGTCAAATTATTTAAAATTGCCTCGCTGATTTTGCTCGCTTCTGCCAGCTGCTTTGCGCAAGCGACTGAGGCCGCGAAAGGCTACGTGATGGATACGCGTAACGCCCCGGTGAAGAGTGGTTTTGGCCTGTGCTGGCACACCGGCACCTGGACGCCAGCCGATGCCGTAGTTGAAGGCTGCGACGGTGTGTTGGCAAAGTCCCCAGCAGCAGCGCCAGCCCCTTCAAACGCCGCAACTGCACCAGACGTACCCGCTGCGACTGCCGCTGTGCCTGAAGCGAAACCAACGACTGCCGCCGTAGCCCCAGCAACTGCCGATAAAGTCACTTTCGAAGCGGATGCCTTTTTTGACTTTGATAAATCTGTGTTGAAGCCAGAAGGCAAAGCACGACTGACTGACCTGGTATCCAAGCTCCAGGGCACAGATATTGAAGTCATCCTGGCCACTGGGCATACCGACAGCATTGGGAGTGATGCCTATAACCAGAAACTGTCAGTCCGCCGTGCGCAGGCTGTCAAAGCGTTCCTGGTTTCCAACGGCTTAAGGGCGGATCGTATTTTCACCGAAGGTAAGGGCGAAAAACAACCCGTTGCAAGCAATCAAACGCGTGAAGGCCGCGCAAAAAATCGCCGCGTTGAAGTTGAGGTAGTAGGTAAACGCACGAATTAATGGGTGACAAAGAGGGTAGTACCCCTACCCCCTTTAAGCAAAATCCAGGCTTTGCGGCTATCATCTACACATGAACGCCGATACGCTTGAACTACAAAAATTTAGTGAGCTTGCCCACCGGTGGTGGGATCCGAGCTCAGAATTCCGCCCCCTGCACGAAATCAATCCGCTCAGACTCGAGTGGATTCACGCGCGCGTGCCACTCGCTGGCAAAGTAGTGGCCGACATCGGCTGCGGCGGTGGCATCTTAGCCGAAGCGATCGCCAAAAAAGGCGCGACTGTCACCGGCATCGATCTTTCAGAAAAAGCGCTCAAAGTCGCTGACTTGCATAGTCTCGAGGCAGGCATTGCCGTGCGCTATGAATTAATGGCGGCTGAAGACTTAGCCGCCCGAGAGCCAGGCCAATACGATGTGGTCACTTGCATGGAAATGCTAGAACATGTCCCCGACCCTGCCGCCATCGTGCAAGCCTGCGCCACATTGGTCAAGCCAGGCGGCCATGTGTTTTTTTCCACCTTAAACCGCAATCCAAAGTCATATCTTTTCGCCATACTGGGCGCTGAGTATGTACTGCGACTGCTGCCGCGCGGCACGCATGACTACAAAAAATTCATCACGCCGGCTGAGCTGTCCCAGTATTGCCGCAACGCCGGACTAGACGTGGGCGCACTGAAGGGCATGACCTACAATCCCTTCACCAAAATCTATTCACTCAATCAGGATACGGGCGTTAACTACCTCATGGCCACCTGCAAACCCCTCTAAATCGTGACACGGCTTCCGCCGTGTCAGCCCCTAAGCTATGACCATTCCAGCTCCACTTAGCGCGCCCCGCGCGCTGCTGTTTGACCTTGATGGCACGTTAGCCGACACCGCCCCCGACCTCGCCGCTGCTGTCAATTTGTTACGCACCATGCGTGGCCTCACGCCCGCACCGTTTGATCTGTTACGCCCCGTTGCCTCAGCTGGCGCGCGCGGTATGATTGGTGCAGCGTTTGGCATCACCCCTGAGGATGCAGTGTATGACGCACTACGCGTGGGCTTCCTGCAAAACTATGCCGATAATATTGCCAACCACACCACCCTTTTTGATGGCATCACCGCGCTATTAGCTCACTTGACAGCAAATGGTCAGCAATGGGGCATCGTGACAAACAAACCCATGCGCTACACCGATGCTTTACTACCAAAGATCGGTCTGCAACACGCCGGCTGCATTATTTCAGGTGACACCACACCGCACGCCAAACCGCACCCCGAGCCTCTGCTTGAAGCCGCGCGGCGACTAAAGCTGGCACCCGAAGACTGCTGGTACATCGGCGACGATTTACGGGATATCGATGCTGGCAAATCCGCCGGCATGTTCACCGTCGCGGCCTGCTGGGGCTACTGCGGCAACACAGAACCGCTCGCATGGAAAGCCCACGCCATTGCCCAAACGCCCGCAGATTTGCTCACCCTACTCAACCAGAGCACCGCTTGAATTGAACTGCGCCACCGTCATCGATTAAGCTACAATACAAGCTCTGTTTTGGGGGCGACCTGGCTTCGACAGGGGTTGCAAAGCAGCGCAGGGCATACCGAGGGCTGGCTACCTCGTAAATCCAACCGGAAATGCTTAAATGCAAACGACTCAAATTACGCTGTTGCAGCGTAAATCTCTAGAAACTTAATAACTTTCTAGCTCTGCACCGTCTTGTTCCTGGGGCGGGCTGGTAACAGCTGCAGAGTCATTCACAGGGAATCGCGCTGTGTCGTGTTACTTGATATAGCGTTAAACAATAGGTGACTCGTCTTGACGAAGCGTGTGCGTCCGCGTCGGTAAGATTAAATTAAATGGCAGCACTAAGTATGTAGAACTGTCTGTAGAGTGCTTCTGGACGCGGGTTCGATTCCCGCCGCCTCCACCATTAGTTAAAAAACCAACTTCTCTTAGTTGGTTTTTTTTCGCCTGAATGCTGCCAAAACTCGCATGTTCCCGCGGGTTCGTTCGGAGTCTTGCGGACTTCACCCACCGCACCAGCCGG
>Ga0105050_10006157_pt1 | contig 15050 bp, 16 predicted proteins | sample FRY01_FD_78088 | JGI IMG/M metagenome (GOLD analysis project Ga0105050, IMG submission 78088) | Freshwater microbial communities from Lake Fryxell liftoff mats and glacier meltwater in Antarctica - FRY-01 | ecosystem: Environmental > Aquatic > Freshwater > Ice > Glacier meltwater ... | reverse complement strand
GATGCTCAAGATGGGGCATGGTAGCTTTTGCAAGTTCTCTAGACCAAGCTGGCGTGTTTACTAGGTCAGTTGCAGATGCTGCTCTAATGCTTGAAGCAATGATGGGTTTTGATGAAAATGATTCAACTTCAATTGATAAAGCGGTGCCAGAATTAGTATCTGCTTGTAGCAAATCTGTTAAGGGTATGAAAATAGGGATACCGACAGATCTTATGGAGTTAGAGGGCGTTAGTAGTGAGATCATTAAAATGTGGCAAGATTCTATCGAAATGATGAAATCTGCAGGCGCTGAAATTGTTGATATTAAACTTCCAAATGCAAAACATGCATTATCAGTTTATTATGTGATTGCGCCGGCTGAGGCATCTTCCAATCTTTCTAGATATGACGGTGTGCGTTATGGTCATAGAACCGAGAAAACTGGCCTTAATTTGGAAGAAATGTACATTAACACCCGTACTGAAGGTTTCGGTAAAGAAGTAAAACGTCGTATTATGATTGGTGCGTATGTATTATCTTCTAGCCATATGGATGCTTATTATTTGAAAGCACAAAAAGTACGCAGATTGATCGCTAATGATTTTAAAGAAGCTTATACAAAAGCAGATATAATTTTATTGCCATCTACACCAACTGCAGCATTTGGTATTGGAGATAAGCAAGATGATCCTCTTTCTATGTATTTGAATGATATATTTACGATTCCGGCAAGCCTTGCAGGCCTCCCATGTTCATCTGTACCAACGGCGCTTTCATCCAGTGGTTTGCCGCTTGGAATGCAATTAGTTGCACCAGCATTTGATGAATATAATTTGTTACGTGCATCAGCCGCAATTGAGCGAGCAGTATCAAATATTGACTTTACACCAAGAGGATTTTAATGGCTTACATAACAGGAAATACCGGTGAGTGGGAATATGTAATTGGGCTTGAGGTACATGCACAAGTTTCGTCAAAAGCTAAGTTGTTTTCAGGAGCAGCAACTGAGTTCGGCGCAGCGCCAAATACTCAAGTTTCTTTAGTTGATGCAGCATTGCCTGGTATGCTTCCAGTTCTTAATAAATATTGCGTGGAGCAGGCTATTAAAACTGGTCTTGGGATTAATGCAGAAATTAATAAGCTGTCAGTCTTTGATAGAAAAAATTATTTTTATGCAGATTTGCCGCAAGGTTATCAGATCTCACAATTTTATATACCAATAGTGCAGAACGGGCATTTGAATGTAAGGACAGAAGATGGTTCTGAGAAAAGAATTAGAATTAATCGTATTCACTTAGAACAAGATGCAGGTAAATCTATTCATGATCAGCATCCAGAATATAGTTTGATTGATCTAAATCGCTCGGGTATTGCGCTTATGGAAGTAGTTACAGAACCAGACATGAGTTCGCCATATGAAGCAGCAGAATATGTAAAAAAACTGAGAACATTATTTCGTTATGTTGGCTCTTGTGATGGCAATATGGATCAAGGTTCTATGCGTTGCGACGCTAATATATCTGTCAGAAAACCAGGCGGAGAACTTGGAACTAGATGTGAAATCAAGAATTTGAACTCAGTGAAAAATATCACTAAGGCTATTGAATATGAAGCAATGCGTCAAGTTGAACTCCTTGAAAGTGGTGGTACGGTCGATCAGGAAACTAGATTGTTCGACGTAAATACTGGCCAGACGCGGACTATGCGCAGCAAGGAAGATGCAAATGATTATCGCTATTTTCCAGACCCAGATCTTTTGCCTGTTAGAGTTGATGATGCGCTTATTGAAAAATTAAGAGCAGAATTACCAGAATTGCCAGATGCAAAAATTCATAGATATGTATCTGAGCTGGGTTTAAGCCAGTATGATGCAGAAGTAATCGTCGCAGATGAGGATATAGCAAAATATTTTGAAGAAGCTAGCGCTGGAGCTAATGCAAAAAATGTTGCAAATTGGATTTCTAGTGAATTATTTGGTAGATTAAATAAAAACTCAATAGCGCTTAGTGAGTGTAAAATCACTCCAGTGATGATACGGGATTTGGTTGCTTTAATAGAAAAAGGTACTATTTCTGGTAAAATCGCTAAAACAGTATTTGAAGAAATGTTTGAAAGCGGCGATGCAGCTGAAAAAATTGTAGAAGCTAAAGGCTTAGTGCAAGTATCAGATAGAAGTTCTATAGAACCAATTATTGACGAAGTTATCGCAGCTAATCCAGATTCTGTTGAGGCTTATCGATCGGGAAAAGATAAATTGTTTGGATTCTTTGTCGGACAAGTAATGAAAAAAACCGGCGGTAAAGCAAGCCCTTCTATGGTTAACGAATTATTGAAAGAGAAATTGTAGAATTAGAGAGAAAGAATGGAACAAATCAATAAGTTATTAATCCTTTTAACAGGGCTATCAATTGGTGCAATTATTTACATAGTAGTATCGGCGATTGATATGATGAATAATCAAAATATCGTAGCTCCTACCCATCCTTATAATAAGTGTATAAAAATACTTATAGATCAGGTTAATAAAGAAAATAAACAAAGTGATTTTGATAGTATAAAATCTGTTTGCTTCGGGTTGTTAGATAAAGAAAAGCAATTAGAAAAATAGAGCAAAAATAATGACTATTACGATTCATAAAAAAGATGATTTTGCTAAAATGCGTGTTGCTGGGAAATTAGCAGCAGAGACGTTAGATTTTATTACGGAATATGTTAATCCTGGTGTGACTACAGATCATTTAAATAGTTTGTGTCATGATTTCATTACAGAGCGTGGTGCGATTCCAGCTCCTTTGAATTATAAAGGCTTCCCTAAATCTATTTGTACATCTATTAATCATGTAGTTTGTCATGGTATACCATCTGAAAAAGTTTTGAAAAACGGTGATATTATAAATATCGATGTCACAGTGATAGTTGATGGTTGGCACGGCGATACTAGCCGTATGTATTATGTTGGCGAAGTTGCGGTTAAACCAAAGCGTTTAATACAGGTGACTTATGATGCAATGATGATTGGTATTGAAAAAGTAAAACCTGGCGCACATATTGGTGATATTGGACATGCGATTCAAACTTATGCTGAGAAACATAATTATTCTGTAGTACGTGACTATACTGGTCATGGTATTGGGCGTATTTTCCATGACGAGCCAACTATCTTACATTATGGCAAGCCTGGTACTGGCCCTGTTTTAGAGGAAGGTATGTTTTTTACTGTCGAGCCAATGATTAATGCTGGTAAGTATGACACTATATTAAGTAAGTTCGATGATTGGACGGTAACTACGCGTGATAAGTCATTATCGGCTCAGTTCGAGCACACTATTGGTGTTACAAAAGATGGTGCAGAAATCTTCACTTTTTCACCAAAACAACTTTTATATCCGCCATATGACTCAGGGAAATAAAAAACAGCCACCACATTACGTTGGACATCGCAAAAGGCTTAAAGAAAAATTCTTAAAAGCAGACCCAGCAGCTTTTAATGACTATGAATTGCTTGAATTACTGTTATTCCAATCTACACCAAGAAAAGATGTAAAACCTCTTGCTAAGCAGATGCTTCAAGAATTTGGTGATTTTAATCAGTTGATTAATGCAGAACGTAAAAAAATTCTAGCAATAGATGAAGCAACTGAATCTTCATTCTTGCAAATACGAATCATAAAAGAGCTTATAAATAGAGTTTTTCAAGACAGGATAAGAAATACTAATATAATAAGTTCCTGGTCTGCATTATTAGAATATTTAAAATTTAATATGGGCTGTTTGAAATTGGAACAATTTCGAGTGTTGTTTTTAAATAAGAAAAATATGCTGCTTGCTGATGAAGTAATAGCAACTGGTACGATTGATCAAACCCCAGTATATCCAAGGGAAATTGTTAAAAAGTCACTATTTCATGAAGCTGGAGCCATTATTTTGGTACATAATCACCCTAGCGGTAACTCTAAGCCATCAAATGCTGATATTGATTTAACTGCTCAAATAGTCAATGCTTGTAACACTATTAATGTTAGCGTGCATGACCATGTGATTATTGGCAATGGAGAATATTATAGTTTTAAATCGAATATGTTGTTATGAATTATATAATTAATTTAGGAATTCTTGGTGGTGTTACTATGATATGCTCGTTCATTTTAACGCGTATACTCGTGTGCATTATGCCAAAATTTGGGATCGTAGATATCCCAAGCAAAAGACGAGCACACAAGCAAGCAACACCACGCGGAGGGGGGCTAGCTTTTGTATTAATTTTTTCGATCGCTCTACCTGTTTTTGAATATATAATGCGTGGTACTTATTCTGGTTCGGCGGATATATTACAAGTATTTCTACCAATCAGTTTAATTTCTTTTTGGGATGATGTTTCACATGTGATGGTGCCGATGCGACTTTTTGTGCATGTATTATGTGCATCTTTAGCGGTAATGTGGCTAGTGCACCCTAGTACTATTTTGCATTATGAAATACCGATGAGTTTAGATTTGGCTATTGGTGCATTTGCTCTATTGACCTTTTTGAATGTATATAATTTTTTAGATGGGATAGATGGTATCACAGTGAGTGAATCTATACATTTATCAATTACAATACTACTCCTATGTATTTTTAGATATGATATTATTCCAAACGTTGATATCGTTATTATGGTTGCAACTATCATTTTAGGTTGGTCAATTGGTTTTATTTACTTTAATTGGCAGCCAGCCAAAATATTCCTTGGCGATGTAGGAAGTATAAGTATTGGGTTTTTATTAGGAGTATGCTTGCTAACTATTGCATCTGCTAGTGCTAAACTATTTGCTGCTTGCGTGATTGCCGCTCTTTATTATATAGCTGATGGTGGGATGACCATTTTGATTCGCTTAGTAAAGGGCGAGAAAATATGGGAGCCACATTTGCAGCATTTTTTTCAAAAAGCGGTGCGTAAAGGTCATAGCCATAAAAAGGTTGTGCAGCGCATTATGAAGTGTAATATACTGCTAATGCTATTTGCTGTTAATGCTTTATATTATCCGGTATTATCGATTATTGCTGCCATAGTTATTGTAATGGTAACATTAATCCGGCTAGTGATATGAAGCCGATTATTACAGAAGTTAATAAACTAGTACATAATATATTCAAAAGGCAGCATCCAATTTTAGCTGAAATTATTGTTAATTGGGGCAAGATAGTTGGGGTAAAATTTTTTGAAAAAGCTATGCCTCTGAAAATAGTTACTAGTAAAGAAGACGGCAAGCAGATTAATATTTTATATATAAGCGCAGAAAATTCTAGCATTTCGATGGAAATATCTTACCAACAAGAATTGATCATCGAAAGAATTGCTATATATTTAGGTTATAAAGGGATACATAAAATTAAGATGTTAGTAAGAGGATGATATGAAAGACAAAGATTTTACACAAGAAGTAGAGAAGATAATTTATAAAATAGCCGAAACTATTGAAGACTCAGATCCAGAGGGAACAATAGACGTAGACCTAAATGATGGAATCCTGACATTAGTTACAGATTATGGTACGTTTGTTATAAACAAGCAAAGTGCAGCAAAAGAAATTTGGCTTTCTTCTCCGATTAGTGGCCCTTATCATTTTGCTTTAAAAGAAGAAAAATGGAGCTCTAGGACTGGAGTGGAATTATTTGAAGTTTTAACAACAGAACTGCAAATCAAAATAGAAAGATAATATGATTAGTAAGAATGTAAGTTGTCTAGCGGGATATGTAACTAGACATACCAAAAGCCTAGTTATCGTATTAGTCTCATTGTTGAGTGTCTCTCTGGCACTTTTATCTATTGGTTTCGTGTTTCGAAAATTAGTTGATAATGGGCTTAGCTCTAATCAGATAAGTGAAGTGCATAATTCTGTTTATTTGATTAGTGTTTTAATAGGCATTTTTTCGGTTGGAAGTTTTTTTCGTTCTTATTATATCAATGTTATTACTGTTAAAGTTATATCAAAGTTAAAATCAGATACATATAGTAATCTACTTAAAGTGGGGCTGGTGCGTTTTGAGGATTTAAAAGTTGGCGACATTATTTCTCGTCTTGGGTCCGATATAGAAACAACGGGAAATTTGATTATTAACTTCCTGTCCTTTTTTATTCGTAACTCAATTATGTTGTTTGGCGCTATAATATTAATGTTTATTCAAAGCCCTAAATTATCATTGCTGGTACTTATAAGTGTTCCGGTGTTACTAATTCCACTGCTTAGATTAAGCAAACATGTACGTAGGCTCTCTAGGATGGTTTTATCTGAACAAGGTAAATTGGCTGCTAATATTGAGGAGAGTTTTGCAGGGGTTCGTACTTTGTATGCATATAATCAGCAAGATTTTGCAGCGCAACATTTTGACGATAAAATGAATGCATATGTAAAACACGCGAGTACTAGGTTACGCCTTCGTTCATTGTTCTTTGCATTAGCAATTGTAATTATTGCTGGTTCAATTACTGCAGTAATATGGATTGGGAGTATCGATATTATTGAAGGGTCAATGAGTTCAGGGCAAATGATATCCTTTATTTATTATGCCATAATCGTTGGCATGAGTGCTGGCGGTATAGCAGAATTATTTAGCGAATTACAAGGACCACTGGCTGCGCTTGATCGAGTTATCGAGCTTAAAAATATGGATCAAATCATACAACCGACAAAATTATCAAAACTCACTACTAAAAATTATGCAGTTAAATTTGATAAAGTAGCTTTTGCATATCCTTCAAGACCAGATATTTTAGCTCTAGAGGAAATTTCTCTGGTAATACAACATGGTAAATTTACAGGGATCGTTGGTAAATCTGGTTCCGGCAAAAGCACTTTAATGCAATTATTATTAAAATTTTATCAGCCACAATCTGGAATAATTACTCTTGGCTCTAAAGATATAAGTAAATTACAAGATACAGATATTCGTAGTAAAATTGCTTATGTAGAGCAATATCCAACTATATTTTCAGGTACTATCCGATCTAATATAGCCTTTTCTAATCCAACAGCTTCAAATAATAAAATAGAAAAAATTGCAAAAATTTGTGGCATATTAGAATTTACTAAAGATTTAGAACATGGCTTAGATACTGAAATTGGTGAAAGAGGAATACGTATTTCCGGTGGCCAAAAGCAGAGAGTGGCGATAGCACGGGCTCTTTTATATAACCCGGAAATATTATTATTAGACGAAGCTACAAGCGCTTTGGACAATGATAGTGAGAAAAAGATTCTGCAGAAAATTAGGTCTCTGATGGAAGGGAAAACTATAATCTCCATAGCCCATCGTATTTCAGCTATTGAAAATGCTGATGAGGTATTAGTAATTAATCAAGGTACTTTAGCAAGTGTTGGTACTCACTCCCAATTGCTTCGAAATTCAAAAATTTATAATGTTTTATACAAAGAGCAAGAAAATTGAAGTATGTATAAGTAGCTTTTTGTTTGTAGTACAGACTCTAATATGTCAAACTATGTTTACATATAATTCAAAATAAGGAGATAAATTACTATGTATAAAAATATTTTATTAATTTCAAGTTTGATTGTTACTTTATTTGCTTCAGTAGTTTATGCGGCAGAAACATCTGAGACACAAAACACCGAGCAGACAAGCGAAGATGCGGTAGTAGAAGAGAAAAAAGTTACTTTAGAAATTTCACAAATCTGGGCTCGTAAATCTATGTCGCCCAATAATAATTCCGCAGCTTACATGAAAATTAATAATCCAACAGATCAACAAATTACAGTTATTGGTGCATCAGCTACTGCAGTTGCAAATAATGTAGAACTACATGAAAGTTTTGTTGATGATAAAGGCGTAAGTAGAATGACGTCTATTGACAAAATTGTCGTGCCTGCAAGAAGCGAAATTGAGCTAAAACCAGGTGGTATGCATGTTATGTTGTTTGATCTAAAAAGAAGTCTATCAGTGGGTGATAAATTCACTATAGATATCAAAATTGAAGATATGGATCCTATTTTGGTTGAATCAAGCGTTGAATAATTGATTAATTAGTATTTTATAGATAATAAAATAGCACCTGTTTTTCAGGTGCTATTTTTATTATTAGTTTAATGACTTTTTTCATTTATTGCTTCTATAGCTGCAAAGGCTGCTACTTTTAGTATATCTGATGCTGACGATCCCATTTGTACAATTTGTACAGGATATTCAAAGCCATTAAGAATAGGACCAATGAATACACCACCGGCAAGTTCTTCCAGTAAATTGGTAGATATGGCAGCTGAGTGTAAACCTGGCATAATCAGGATATTCGCAGGACCAGTTAGTCTACAGAATGGGTATAATTTTTGTAGATGTGGATTCAACGCTACATCTACAGTCATTTCACCATCATATTCAAAATCTATATTCATACTGTCTAGCTTGGTTACGGCATCTCTGACTCTGTGTGTTTTACTTCTTTCTGGATTACCAAAATTAGAAAAGGACAAAATAGCAACTCTTGGTACAAAGCCCATAGCTTTGGCTGTTTTAGCAGTTTGTATAGTTATTTCCACTATATCTTCAGCCTGAGGAAACTCACAGGCTGTATTGTCAGCAATGATAATATTATGTTTATGAGAGAGCATAATGGAGTAACCCATGATGCGTTTATTTTTCTTGGGCTTTATCACCTTACAAATATCGTCAAGGCTATTATAATAACTTTTTGTAAGACCAGTGACCATAGCATCCGCGTCTCCACATGCTATCATACAAGCAGAAAATACGTTGCGATCTACTTTAACCATGCGAGCACAATCTCGGTACAAATAGCCTTTGCGCTGTAGTTTGAGGTACAAAGTATCAATATATTTGTTAAGGTTAGGATTAATTGCTGCATTCATAACTGTTATGTTATCTAGATTGTAGCCTTCACCCATGGCTTCAACCTTTGGATTGATTTTTGCATGTCGACCAACGATAATCGCTTTACCGTAATGTTCATCACGCATCATCATTGCTGCTTTAATAACCTCTTCCTCTTCACCTTCTGCAAAGATAACTCTCTGTGGCTCTGCATCCTTGATTCTGTCATAGATAAAGTGCATATATGTAGAAGTAGGATTTAACCTGCTGGCTAATTCTGCTCTATATTTTTTAATATTTAAGTCGCTAATTTTAGCAACTCCAGTTGCAATAGCTGCTTCAGCTACTGCAACTGGTATTGTGGTTATCAGCCTTGGATCAAATGGTACCGGAATTATATAATTAGGACCAAAAGATTTTCGTCCAGTACCATATGCTCTGTAAACTTCACCAGGTACAGGTTTTCTTGCTAAATTCGCTAATGCTTGGGCAGCGGCTATTTTCATTTCTTCATTAATGCACGTAGCTCGTACGTCCAGGGCTCCTCTAAATATATAAGGAAAGCCCATGACATTATTGATTTGGTTGTCATAGTCAGAGCGTCCAGTAGCAATAATAGCGTCGCCGCGTACAGATTTTATTTCTTCTGGCGTAATTTCTGGATCAGGATTGGCCATAGCAAAAATAATAGGTGAAGAAGCCATAGAAGATACCATTTCTTTGGTAACAGCTCCTTTTGCTGACAGGCCTAAAAATACGTCTGCGCCTTTTATGGCCTCTGCCAAGGTTCTGCATTTAGTATCAGTGGCTTTTTCTTCTTTCCACTTATTCATGCCTACGGTACGACCCTTATAGATAACTCCTTTCGTGTCACATAATATTACATTATTTTTGTCAACTCCAAGTAAAATAGCCAGATTTATGCAGGCCATGGCAGCAGCGCCTGCTCCATTAACTACAACTTTAATTTTGGACATATTACGCTTAGTTAGGAAGACTGCATTGATTAACCCAGCTGCAGTGATAATTGCTGTTCCGTGTTGGTCATCGTGGAAGACTGGTATATCCATTAGCTCTTTAAGCTTTTCTTCGATAATAAAGCATTCAGGTGCTTTGATGTCTTCTAGATTAATACCACCCCAGCTTGGGCCTAAGTATTTTACTGCGTTGATAAATTCATCTGGGTCAGTACAATCTACTTCTATATCAAAACAATCAATATCAGCAAATTTCTTAAACAGAACAGCTTTACCTTCCATTACTGGTTTTGCTGCCGCGGCGCCAATCGCTCCTAATCCTAACACTGCTGTACCGTTTGTAATAACTGCGACTGTATTACCCTTGGCTGTATATTTATAAATATCATCTGGATTTTTTGCTATTTCAAGGCAAGGTGCAGCCACTCCAGGAGAATAGGCAAGTGCTAAATCATGCTGTGATGTAAGCGGCTTGGTGGGTTTTAGCGCTATTTTTCCAGGGGTGCCTTTCTGGTGATATTCAAGAGCCTGTATGTATTCTGGTGATTGGGTTTGGTCTTTATCCATAATATTTTTTGATAATTATATTTTAGTCAAGGATATACACAAGTAGTGATAATGACAAGATTGAAAAGATAGTTGTAAAAGTTATAATAGAAGACATTGTTTCTGGGTCTCCTCCAAGTTGTCTAGATAAAATATAAGAAGAGCTAGCGCAAGGTAGGCAACTAAAAAGTATGCCAATAGATCTAGCGGTTCCAGTAACGCCCATTAGCCAAAGCACAATAAAGGTTACTATAGGCATTATAATTAGTTTTACACAGCTGGTAAATGCAATTTGTTTGAAATATTCGGGCTGTAGTTTTATTTTAATTCCTGCACCTACAATCAACATTCCTATGGTTAGAGCCGAGGTGGCAAGACTATGAATGGTTTTTTCAATACCTATGTTTAATGTTAGGTCTAAATAATTAAAGATCACACCCCCTATACTGGCTATAACAAAAGGGTTGGTACCAATTGACTTCACCATTAATATAAAACTTTTTCTTTTGGTTAGTCCTTCACCTTTCGGTATATAATGGGTGAAGGACATTACGGCAGTAATATTTGTTAAAATTAGTAGGTAAGGTGAAATAGCAGCAACGATAGTTAATCCTTCTTGGCCGAATAAAGCAGATCCAAGAGCAAAGAATATATAATTATTGTATCTAGTAGCACCTTGGAATACAGAAGTGAATTGTACACGGCTATAAGGGCGCCTTGTTTGGTAAAGCACCAAGGTTATTGAAACAATTAAAATTGAGGCGATAAGTGCAGTTGTTAATCTAACAAACTCAGAAGAGTTTAGGTCCATTTTGGCGCTATATTCAAATAGCACAGTTGGGAACAAGATATAAAAAGATAATTTTTCTAGGCCGCGCCAAAATTCATCAGAAGTAAGCCATTTTCTTCTTATGACACTTCCTAAGAGTGCGATAAGAAATATTGGTAAAACGCTATAAAAAACATTATACATAATAGAATAAGTAAGCTTAAGAATTATAGTTGATCATGATAACAAGTTAGAGTTAAAGAATCAAGAAATCTTATAAAATACTTATGTTTATTAATCTTTCCTCTAGCTTTTAATAACAACTGTATTAGCTATTTTATCGTGCAGAGCAATACCCCGTTTGCTAAATACAATCGACCATATACCGATAAACGCTGTAATATACCCGCAGAATCGTTTGATCAGATTATAAACTGAAGGTCTAGAATAATCATCTGCATCAACGATTTTCATACGCATTGCCATTTTACCAGGGGTGGTGCCAAACTTACGCCATAATATTACAAAATAAGCACCCATAAAAATAGTATTTAATAAAAATAAAGAGCCAGAATAAGCAAAGAATTTTGATGCGGTTATATAGTTGGTAAATTCAGGTGATTTAACTGCGAGTACTACAGCATCATTACTAGCAATATCAACAGCATTTAGTATAAAAAAATCTTTAAAAACATAAATAAACATGTGCTTGGAAAGAAAATCCATCACAGGAGCGAGCGCAAGGGACAGTATAACAATATCAATTGTCATTGCAAATACTCTAGGGATGAATTTAGGATAAATAACTTGTTTTTGCATATGAGTATTATATTAGTTTCTGTTCTTTTGTAGCAAACGGTAGGGCTTTAAGCAACTTTATTGAAAATAAAATTATTAACACAGATGCTGTTAGTAACATTGCAGCGACAGTAATGAGCTTACCAGAATAAACATAACTAGAAAAAGCAATAAAACCTGCACATAATAATGCTCGCATAGACATGATGGCAGAGGATGCTGTTCCTTTTATATCCGGGAATATTTGCAAAGATTTTACAAATATCACAGGATAGCTAATTGCCGCACCGATACTATATATTATCATAGAGATGCTTGTTAGATATGGAGCGTTTTCAAAAATAAATGCCACACTAATCATTAGTATACTACCTGCCAAGGCAAAAATCACTCCAAAAATTACACAATTTTTTTCACCGATAATCTGTAGTATTCGCCCAGTATAAAGACTAACACCTGAAAATACAGCGATAATAAAGCCTTGATGCAAGGCATAAGACATTATTGGAAGGTCATAAGTTTCCATATATAAAAACGAACCACATGACACAAAGCTCATCCATCCAGCAAAGAAAATACTGGGCACTAAAGAAGCTAGCATAAACCTGCTATCAGTAAATAAGGTTCGAAAATCATTAGCTATTTTGCTATAGCTCAGTGGATTAAATCTCTCTTTTGTTTCAGGTAACCATAGATAGAGCATGAGCCAAGAGATAAAAGATAGTAAGGCTATTACACTATAATTTCCTCTCCATCCAAGGGATTCATTGATAAAGCCTCCAGCTATTGGTGCAATTGACATAAATACTGTTATTAATGAATTCATCGTCCCAACTAGCTTGGCTGATTTTTCTTCTGAATAAACATCAGCTACCATAGCAAAAGCTACTACTGCGGAAGTACTGGCTCCAACACCTTGAATAAAACGTGAAAACAGCAAATATTCTATAGAGTGTGCTAGTGCGCAGCCGATAGAACCAACTAGCATTATAGCATTACCAATTAGCATTACTTTGCGTCGTCCAAATGTGTCGGATAAAGGGCCGTAAAATCCGCTAGCTAGACAAAATCCAAAAAAATTGAGAGCAATTGTCATTTGCGTCAAGCCATCTGAAATATTAAAATAATCAGAGATATCAGGGAAGCTTGGTACTGAAATATCTACTTCAACAGAACAGGTAAGCAGAGATATAACGAGTAAAAAGGTAAAATTTTTGGTCATAGTGTTTAGGTGCCAATTAGTTTTGGAGTTTATTATAAATCGTATGTATTTGAATGGAGTTGGTCCGTCTAAATTGTTACTATCTGGCCCTTTTAATCAATAGGAAAAACTATATAATAGAATCATCCTTGCGTCCATAAAATAAGCTGATATATGTCATTTATAGGTCAAACTAATAAAGCTAATAAACATGAGTTCAGAATTAAGGCCCAAAGTTGGCATAGGCGTTTTGATATTAAACGATACAAAACAATTGTTATTGGGACAGAGGAAGGGTAGTTTAGGTGAGGGAGATTATGCTCCGCCAGGAGGGCACTTAGAATTTGGTGAATCATTTGAAGAATGCGCAATTCGCGAGGCAAAAGAAGAGACGGGAATAGTTGTAGTTAACCCTAGATTTTTTAGCATAACTAATGATATTTTTGTAGATATAAATAAACATTATATATCAATATTTATGCAAGCAACCTTGCCAAAAAAGCAACGGGTAGAGAATATGGAGCCACATAAACATACTAAATGGGAGTGGTTTGATATAGACAAATTACCAATAGAGCTATTCTTGCCATTGAAAAATTTAGTGAGTAACCAAGACATTATTAAAAAGGTATTTGAATGCAAGAAATAACATTTCGTAAAGCTAATGAAAATGATCTAGAGGCTATAGTAAATTTATTAGCCGATGATGAATTCGGACAAGAGCGTGAAGTTGGGGATAACCTTGCTCCATACGTTAAAGCATATCATCTAATTGATCAGGATAGTAATCAGCTATTGATGCTAGCTTCTCACAAACACAATATTATAGGTACAGTTCATCTTACTATCATGCCAAGTCTAACTTTTTCTGGTAGTATAAGGCTAAACATAGAGGCTGTACGAGTGTCTCCATCTTATCAAGGACAGGGAGTTGGAGCTAAGATGATTCATGAAGCAATAGAATGGGGGCAAGAAAAAGGTGCTACCATTATACAGCTTACGACTAATAAACAACGTAATAGGGCAAAAGAATTTTATGAAACTCTCGGTTTTCAAGCCTCGCACGAGGGTATGAAACTTTATTTATAGTTCTTTTTAGTAGAAGCTATTTGCCTTATAAACAATTATAATATTGATTACCAAATTACCGTAGCCAAAGAATCCATGATTCGCACGCGTCGAGTAATGAAATAGTAATTATACTTTGACTTGCAATAATGAGTCGTAATTAATAGTCAACTTCATGCTTGAACACATTTTCTATTTTATACTCTGGATATATTTCATTGGCTTGAGTGTAGCACTGAATTGCTTTATCAAAATTTTCTGATAATTTATCTAACTGCTCATTTGCTATATAATACCTATTTAAACTATCAAAAAATACAAAAGCATAATTATTTTCTAATAATATCGATTCCCATTGATTATGTACTTTTATATGGGAAAAAGGCATTATAGATTCAATTATTATAACTGCAGGGCGATATTTTGATAAATTTAATCCTTCTAGTACTTCTTTTTCCATTCCTTCTACATCTATTTTGATAAAGGTAATAGGATCTATCGGATGTATTGCTAATATATTATTTAAAGTGCTAACCTTTATCGTGCTTTTTTTATAATCGTATCCTTTTTTTTTGGCTTTATTAACAAAATCAATATTTCCTGAGGACATTAAGTCTGAAGATAAAATATAAAAATCGATTTCTCCTTCTTTATTAGATATACCCTTGTTAATATTTATATCGTTGGGCCGTTGTGTAATATACTCGTTATACAATTTTTCAATAGGTTCAATATTAATACCAGTCCACCCTTGAAGATAGAAATGTTGGTATTGCTAATTTAGGATAGATATTGTAATCTCTTGTTTTATCTAATTTAGCAGGAGGTATTAATGGATTGTCCAAAATGTCAAAGCAATGTATTTTGTAAAAATGGTAGAGTACATAAT
>Ga0105050_10006156_pt1 | contig 15050 bp, 18 predicted proteins | sample FRY01_FD_78088 | JGI IMG/M metagenome (GOLD analysis project Ga0105050, IMG submission 78088) | Freshwater microbial communities from Lake Fryxell liftoff mats and glacier meltwater in Antarctica - FRY-01 | ecosystem: Environmental > Aquatic > Freshwater > Ice > Glacier meltwater ... | reverse complement strand
AGTCCGCGCCGTACACGACCGACGCTGGTAAAGGTCGAAACGGTTGCACCGGTTCGCGAAGTTTGCGCCATCGCTTCGAACAGTGTGTTGTCCCACATGTCCGGATTTCGATCCGGAGCAAATCCGTCCAGCAGCCAGGCATCAACTCCGTGCAGGTGTCGGGTGCGCAGCTCGTGGACAAAGGTACTCACCTCCCCGAAGTAGATCGACAGGGTGATCATGCCATCGGCCAGCAGGCGTCGATGCCAACCGGGAAGCAGCGCCGGGTAGACGGTACTCAGTTCATCCAGCGTCTCAAGCTCAGCGGTATCGGTGTACCGTGCGCGGGTTTGTCTGAGATCTGCCTTGCGAAACGGATTCAGCTCAACGCTCAGGAAATGCAGTCGGCAACCCGCCCGTTTGGCCGCTGCGGCCAGCATGATGAAATTGAGGCCGCTGCCAAAACCGAATTCGGCGATGGTGAAACGGCGGTTAGCCCGGAGACGGACATCAATGTCTGCAGGTTCCATGAAAACACGCTGTACCTCGCGTGCGCCGTCCACACTGAAGTAGATGTCACCATAACGAGTGTTGTAAGGCGCGCCCTGTTCGTTCCAGGTCAGCGCCGCCGGCTCGATTTTCATTGTCCGATGGATATTGGCCTCGCTGGGTCTTCGATCCACTCGCTCCACGAACCCGGGTAGAGCGCAGGCTCTGGCAGCCCGGCCACGCGCATGGCCAGGATATTGTGCGCGGCGGTGACCCCGGAGCCGCAATAACAGACACAGTCCTCACCCATGTCACGAAACCGTTGTCGGAGAACTTCGACAGGCAGGAAGTGCTGGTCTTTGGTCAGGTTGCCAGATGCCGGCAGGCACCGAGCGCCGGGAATATGGCCGGCTGTGTGGTCAATCGGTTCCTTGATGCCGGCGAAGCGCTCTTCTGCGCGTGCGTCCAGCAGCACGGCCGGTGATCGGTTCAACAATTCTTCTGCGGTAGCCTGTCGGGTCAGCGGCGGGCGCCTGCTGAAGTTCCCGGGCCGAGGGTGCTGCGCTTGCGACTCGCAAGCCCCGGACACGGCCAGCCACGCCTGCCAGCCACCATCGAGTACCGCCACCGGGGCGTGTCCGAGACTGCGCAGCAACCACCAGGCACGAGCGGCGAACATCCCGCCCATATCGTCGTAGACTACCACCTGGCTGGGGTTGTCGATCCCCCATTCGCGGCACCGCGCCGTCAGCCGATCGGGGTCCGGGAGAGGATGGCGACCGTGCAGCCCCGGCGAGGCGGCAAAATCGGCGTCGAGGTCGCCGCGGACGGCGCCGGCGATGTGGCTTTCAGTGAAGGCCCGCTGGCCAAAATCGGGATCACCGAGGCGAGCCCGGCAATCGATCACCCGCGTGGTCGATAGCACGCTTTTCAGGGCTGATGCGTCAAAAAGGGTGAAGGATGGCTTTGTCATAGCCCGAATTGTGCGCCAGTCGGACGTGAAATGGAGGGCGGGAACTACACTCCACGCGGAAAGAAATATCACCTGCCATCTGGTGCTTGCCGTCCTGGATTGACAGAATCGGCGAACTTTTGATCCTGTTATTAGAGGTACGACGTGCTGCTGGATGTTCTGGCCAATGGACTGGTTTCCTGGAGTGTCTGGGGGCTGCTCGCCTATACCCTGGTGCTGACGCACGTCACGATCGTGTCGGTGACGGTTTATCTGCATCGGCATTCCGCTCATCGCGCATTGGACCTGCATCCGGCGCTCGCGCATTTCTTTCGCTTCTGGCTGTGGATGACTACCGGCCAGGGCACCAGGGAATGGACCGCCATTCATCGAAAACATCACGCGACCTGCGAAACCGCAGAAGACCCGCACAGTCCGGTAGTCCAGGGCATCGGCCGGATTTTCTGGCAGGGCGTGGAGGTTTACCGACGGGCCGGCACGCCGGAGACGCTGGCCCGCTATGGTGCGGGTTGCCCAGACGATTGGATCGAACGCAACGTCTACAGCGCGCACACCTGGGCAGGCATTTATTCGATGCTGGTCATCGACGTCCTGTTGTTTGGTGCGATTGGCATTACCGTCTGGGCCGTGCAGATGGTCTGGATTCCCCTGGCAGCAGCCGGTGTCATCAATGGCATTGGCCATTACTGGGGCTATCGCAATTACGAATGTCCGGATGCGGCCCGCAATGTTGTGCCGTGGGGAATCCTCATTGGTGGGGAAGAACTGCACAACAATCACCACACCTATCCCAATTCCGCCAAGCTCTCATCCAAGCCCTGGGAATTCGACATCGGCTGGATGTGGATACGCCTCTTTGAAACGCTGGGCCTTGCCAAGGTACGCAGCAAAGGTCCGATGGCGACCCGGGTGGAAGGCAAAGCTTCACTGGATCTGGATACTGCCTGGGCGATCCTGAATGATCGATTCCGGGTGATGTCACGATATGCCGAACGGGTTATTGCGCCGTGTGTACGTGCTGAATATGACAAAGCGGACGCTGCATCGAAGCGGTTTTTCAGGCGTGCAAAGGTGGTGCTTTCGCGAGACGAAATTGTTGTCACACCCCGTCAGCAGGCACGTCTGGAAAAACTGGTCACCTCCAGTGAGGAACTGCGCAGGATCTATGAGTTTCGACTGGCGCTGGCCGAAGTGTGGCGCAAGCGTGCCAATGCCGAGGAACTGCTGAACGGGCTCAAAGCCTGGTGTGTAGCCGCCGAAGCGTCTGGTGTGCACGCGCTGCAGGAATTTGTGGCTGAACTGAAGAGCTACGCCATGCCGAACACGCGGGTTAGCATCGCCTGATCGATCCGGGGCCGGATATGACCGGCCCGTTCACCGTCTCGTTACATGCGCTGAGGGACTTCGATCCCGAGCAGTTCGAGGCCTTGCTCGAGCGTCGTCAGCGTCCGTCGACAATAGGCCAGCCGCCGTGCGCGATCATCGGCCGGCGCGGTCAGAATCGGACACTGCTCGTAGAACTGACTGAATCTCGTGGCCAGGTCGTACAGGTAACCACACAGAAAGTGTGGCAATCCTTCGTCGGAGACCTGCTCGACAACCTCCTGGAAACGCAGCAGCTGCATGACGAGCTGGCGTTCGGCGGCATGCTGCGGGTTCAGTCCCGCAGATTCCGATGAGCCCTCTGCCCGACGAAAAAGGCTGCGAATTCGCGCGCAGGCATATTGCAGATAAGGTGCGGTATTGCCATCAAACGACAGCATCTGTTCCCAATCGAAGACGTAGTCATTGGTGCGGTGCTTGGACAGATCGGCATACTTCACGGCGCCAATGCCCACCGCGTGTGCAATTCTGTCGCGTTCATCCGCTGGCACATCTGTGCTCCTGGTGTCGACGATGGCCCGGGCGCGCAGTTCCGCTTCGGTCAGCAGATCAGCCAGCTTGACCACACCGCCAGTCCGCGTCTTGAATGGTCTGCCATCCTTGCCCAGCATCGCTCCGAACGGGAGGTGCTCAAGCCGCATGGTCGGCGGCGCAAACCCGGCCGCCCGGGCAACGGCAAAGACCTGACGAAAGTGCAGGGTCTGTCGTGCATCGACAAAGTAGAGTACCCGATCTGCGTGCAGTACCTTGTGACGGTGGCGAATCGCTGCCAGATCAGTTGTTGCATACAGATAGCCGCCATCGGACTTCTGCACGATGAGTGGGAGCGGCGAGCCGTCCTTGCCCTTGAACTGGTCGAGGAAGACGCACATGGCGCCATCAGACTCCACCAATATGCCCTGCTCCCGAAGCGCGACCACCACCGGCGCGAGGTCATCGTTGTAGGCGCTTTCGGGCATCACGTCAGCGGGTTGCAGAAGCACACCCAGCCGATCGTAGACCGCCTGACAATGCGACAACGAGATGTTGATGAACTGCTGCCATGCAGTCCGTGCCACCGGATTGCCGGACTGTAAGGCGACGACGTTGGCGCGGGCACGTTCGGCAAAATCCGGTTCACTGTCGAATCGCTGTTTGGCCCGGACGTAAAAAGCTTCCAGATCAGCCAGCACCCCGGTTTTTTCGTTGCTGCCCTGCATGTGGGTGAGCAGCATGCCGAATTGGGTGCCCCAGTCGCCAACGTGATTCTGTTTGATCACACGATGGCCGAGTGCCTCGAGTGTACGCACCATGGCATCGCCAATGATGGTGCTGCGCAGGTGACCGACATGCATTTCCTTCGCCAGATTGGGCGCGGAGTAGTCGATGACAACGGTTTGCGGTGTCGTGGTCTTCTCGATTCGGGTCGAACTTTGCAGTGCCTGTCCCAGAGCGTCGACTCGCAGACGGAGATTGATGAATCCTGGACCGGCGATTTCTGCGGCTTCCGCAATATCCGCAATCTGGAGCGCGGCCACCACTTCCGCGGCCAGTTCGCGCCCATTGCGCCTGGCCTGCCTGGCCAGCGCCATGATGCCGTTGACCTGATAGTCACCAAATTCGGGACGCGCTGCGGTTTGCAGTTGTGGGTTGCCAGACAGCCCGCAAGCCTGCATCGCCTCGACGACACGCGCTTCCAGCAGCTTCCTGAGATTCATGGAGCGGCCGTGTCAGTCGAGAGCAATGACGTTTTCAGCCTGCAATCCCTTGTCGTGATTGGCAATGCTGAATCGCACCTTCTGGCCGTCACGGAGCATGGGGCGTTGCCGATCATCACCCCGGCCAGTGCGCACGATGGAGCGCTGGTGAACAAAGATTTCGTCACCGGAGGCACGAACGATGAATCCGAACCCCTTGGTACGGTTGAACCATTTGACCGTGCCTTCTTCGTTTGCGGCATCGGGGTTGGGTTCTGATTGCCGTGGTGGGCGGGTGGCTTCCGTGGGTCTGTCGCGACCTGAAGGCACGACTTCCATCGTTGCCCGCTTTCCAGGATTCTGACTTTCATTCCGGCTGCCCGTCTGACTGGCCGGCGCACCAGCGGACTGGTTGGCCACCTGCACGCGAACCGGGACAACAGCGGCAGTTGCCCGGGCGCCACGACCCATTCGTCGGGCGATCAGTCCGTTCACGAACAAGGCGATGGACGTGATCACCATCAGGGCAATCACACTGCCGGGCCACACCTGCGGTACTACCGTTGCGATGGCAGCGCCAAAAAAGAGGGCCAGAATAACGATGAAAACGATCTGCATGGTAAAGATCTGCTCCGGGCAAAAGGGTGATGGTGGAGGGGATGTTAACAGCCCGGCCAACTGAGCGGGCGCAGACTCCTGGATTGCGTCAGATGCGTTCGGCCTTTTCGATCACGATCGGCGCTGTCGGCACACCCTGCATGCCATCGCGTGTGGCCACTGGTGTGAGTTCAATCTGCTCGACAACATCCATTCCGGACACCACCTCACCAAATACGGTGTAACCGGGAATACCAGGTTTTGCATTGAGATTGGGGTTGTCCTGGACGTTGATGAAAAACTGGGTGTCTGCGGAATCCGGGTCTTCCAGCCTCGCCATGGCGAGGGTTCCCTGGCGATTGGCCAGGCCGACCCTGGACTCGTTGACAACCGTGCGGGGAGATTCCCGATAGACCATGTTTGCGTCGTAACCACCGGTCTGGATCACGAAGCCCGCCACCACGCGATGGAAGATCAATCCGTTGTAGAAGCCTTCGTCGACGAGCTGCAGGAAATTTGCCACCGTCTTCGGCGCCTGGTCAGCATAGAGCACGACGTCGATCGGTCCGGCTGTGGTGGACAAGCGCACGGTGGCGTTGTCGGCAGACGCTGGAATGGTCAGCAGAACCAGAAGAACAGCAAGGGTCAGAGGTGAACGGAACCAGGTGCGAAGTAGTGACATGATTGACTCCAGATGGACTTTGGAACTCAGACTCGAACGAGCGCGTGCAGATACGCCCGAATGGTGGATTCAAACCCCGTGTACAGCGCATCTGCGATCAGCGCATGGCCGATGGACACCTCGACCACGGCGTCGATGGTGGCCAGCAGGGGCAGATTGATCAGGTTCAGATCGTGGCCGGCGTTCACGCCGAGGCCGATTTGCTGGGCGTGTGTCGCTGCCCTGCGATAGTCCGCAAGGCTCGATCTGGCTTGGGCAGACAGCGGACCGTGCATCGCTACCGCGTCGGCCAATGGACCGGTATACAGTTCGATCCGGTCGGCGCCGATCGTTTTTGCCCGGTCGATGGCGCTCAGATCGGTATCCATGAACAGTGAAACACGTGCCCCCCACTCGTGATAGCGGGTGATGCGCGCATCCAAAGGTCCGTTGTCCCCCAGCAGATCCCAGCCATGATCACTGGTCAGCTGGTTATCGGAGTCGGGTACCAGCGTCGCCTGGGCCGGCCGTGTCGTTTCGATCAAAGCGTCCAGGCCTGGATACCCATTGGCGCGTGGGCCGGGTGCGGGGTTGCCTTCGATATTGAATTCAATACCGGCGTAGTGGTCCTCGCGCAATAACGACGCCAGAGCATGAACATCTGCCGGTGTAATGTGTCGCAGGTCGGGTCGCGGATGCACGGTGATGCCATTCGCGCCAGCATTGAGTACGGTTTTTGCTGCCAGGACCACGTCGGGGATCGTACCGCCGCGTGCATTGCGCAAGGTGGCAATCTTGTTGAGGTTGACGCTGAGAGCGATCACGACCAGGCGCTTCGACGGGGTCTCGATTTGATGATGACACCGAGCAGCAGGCCGCCGAACAACAGGCCAGCGCCGATGAGCAACCATCGCTCCTCAAGGTTCGCGGCGACCCGCTCACGATCAGCGGCCAGGTCGCGCAGTTCATTGCGCAGCCGTGCATTCAATTCTTCCAGGCTCTTCAGTCTGTCAGCAGCGTCCACAACGCCGGCAGACGCTGCCCGTACCCGTGCCAGATCGGCGCGCGCCTCTTCCAGCGCTGCCGTGAGCGAGGTGATCTGTGTCTCCGCAGCTTCCAGTTTCTTGAAGACGTTGCCGCTGCCGGCAGTCGCCTCATCGAGGTTCGCCTGCAGTTTTTCGACGCGCGCCTCGGCATCCTTCAGCTTCGATCGTGCGCCTGACTCGCTGACCACGTACTGGTTCGAGATCCAGCCTTCAGTACCGTTGGCTGTACGGACTTTCGTGAACTTGTCACTGGTTTCAACCACCTCGAAAGAGCTGCCCCCTTTGAGGAAATTGATGATGCGGTATTCGGTGGACGGGCCGCTGCGCAGTTCAACGCTCAGGTCGTCACTGACGTACTCGGCATGGACGGGCAAGGCCAGACAACCAAGCGCGACCAGCCACAGCCAGGCATTACGGGTGGTCATCGTTTGAAGGCGGTTGCGGATTTGCATTGGGGTCCTTGAGATGACCGAGGCGCGCAAGATACACGATGGTCAGGATGATGTAGAGCAGGGTCAGGGCAAAGCCGCCGACCAGTTTGTAGGTCACCCAGAATTCCATCGAAAAGTTCCAGGCGACCATCAGGTTCAGAACGCCGGCCAGTGTGAATCCGGCAGCCCACCCATACCCAAGGTTGCGCCATACCGGGTCCGGCAGCGTGAGCTGAGGGCCGAGCAGGAGCTTGAGCATGTTGCGCCCGGTCAAGCGCTCGGAAACCAGCAGAACGACCGCCAGCGACCAGTTGACGATGGTCGGCTTCCACTGGATGAAGGCTGCGTCGCGCAGGAACAGTGTCATGCCGCCGAGGATGATGCTGGCCCAGAAGGTGAACTTGAGTTGCCCACCGATCGGCTTGCGCAGCAGCCAGTAGGCGGCCATTTGTAGCGTCACGCCAGCCATTAGTGCGGCCGTTGCATAAAAGATGTTGTTCGGTGCGTCGGTTCCAAAAAACACGGCTGCAAAGACGGCAATCGGCAGGAAGTCGAAGAGCTGGTTCAAACCAGGTTGCTCGGGACGAGTTGGGGCGACGGATGATAGAGGTGTGGTGCTACGGCGCAAACCGGAATCTTGGACAGTTCTACCAATGCGCTCGCTCCAGTCCGACAGGCGCCTAGCTTTTTTGCGGATTCCTGAACACACTCGCCGGCCGCGCCATCGGTTTGCCCATGAGTCAGTACTTCGAAGTTCATCCCACCCACCCGCAGAAGCGGCTGCTTTCTCGTGCGGCGCAGATTCTTCGTGAAGGGGGGCTGGTGGTCTATCCGACCGACGCGGCGTATGCCCTGGGTTGCCATATCGGCGACAAGAAGGCGATCGATCGGGTCGAAAACCTGCGCCGGCTGGACAAGAACCACATGCTGACGCTGGCCTGCCGCGACCTCTCTGAGCTCTCGACCTATGCCCGTGTCGACAACACCCAGTATCGGATCCTCAAGCACTACACGCCTGGACCTTTCACCTTTGTGTTGACAGCCAGCCGGGAAACTCCGCGCCGACTGGTACACGACAAGCGCAAGACCATCGGCATCCGGGTGCCTGACCATGCGATCGTTCGCGGCCTGCTGGAAGAACTCGGCGAGCCGATCATGACCACCACCATGAGGTTGCCGGACCAGGAATCACCGGCCACAGACCCGCAGGACCTCCGGGATCTGCTCGAACATCGCGTAGACCTGATCATCGATGGGGGCCACGGGCGTACTGAACCGACGACCCTGGTCGACCTGACCACCGATATCCCGGTCATCCTTCGGCAAGGCGCTGGAATATTCACGGTCTGAGGCCTCCGTTCAGCCGGTCCAGCCGATCCACCGCGCCTTGGAGGCAGACTTGGCGGCGCACGCTGCTGGACGTGGTCAACGATCTCGACGACGAAGCGGCGCGTTCGACCGTGCGCGAGGTGGAACGCGAGGGCGGCACTGCGCGGGCGTATACCGGCGAGCTGACCGACCCGACGCTTCCGCCGCAACTAGTGCAGTTCACGGTGGATGCATTCCAACGCCTCGACATCCTCGTCAACAACGCCGGTTACCTCTGGAACGGCGCGATGCACAACCACACCGACGAACCATGGCAAGCGATGCTCGATATGCATGCTACGGCGCCGTTTCGCGTGCTGCGTGCGTTCTATCCGGTGCTGAAGGCGCAGTTCGAAGCCGACACGGCCAACGGCGGCACGGCGCTCTGCCGCAAAGTCGTGAACATCTCCAGCGCGTCGGCACGCGCGGGTCGGCAACGCAGGTCGTCTATTCGGCCGGCAAAGCAGCCGTGGTCGGCCTAACGAAGACGTTGGCCCGCGAATGGGGCCGCTACAACGTCACCGTCAACGCGGTAGCGTTTGGTCGCATCGAAACACGGCTGACGCAGCCGCACGAAGGCGAGCCGCCACGTACTCCGGTGAAAGGCAAGGAGCTACGCGTCGGATTGACGCGCGCGCAGATTGCCGGTTCACAAGCCCAATCTGCATTAGCCCGCATTATTCATGAAGGGTCGTAGCGAGGGCGTCGAGAGTAGTGAAAACGTATGGTGGCGCGGACTGGTGCGCGCGCAGGCGCGCTTGACAGTTCGTCGAGCATGCGGAAGGAGCACGCCCAGTGTTTTCGCTGCTATCGGCGACCGCAGTAGGCAATTCATGAATAATGCGGGCAAGGACGCAGCGGCACCGTGGCCGATGCAGCCGGTGCGATCTATCTGTTCTGCATTCCGGAGTCGGACTTCCTAACGGGTGAAATACTCACCTGTTCGGGTGGTGGGTAGCGGCGGGCCGCACGCAGGTTTAGGCACAAACGTCCGAACGCAAAAAAATGGCCGGACCGGGTAGTGCGGTGACCGGCCACATTTCGATCGAGCGACGCGTATCAGCGGCGCACTCGACCGAGCTTGCAACGCATCACAGATGCGCTTTCAGGTCCTTGGCGATGTCTTCAGGTGACACTTTGGGTGAATAGCGCGCAATCACTTTGCCGTCACCGCCAACCAAGAACTTGGCGAAGTTCCAGCCAATATCCGCTTTGCCGTCGTCATCCGGCTTTTCGGCCTTGAGCCATTTGTACAAATCACATGCGCCGTCGCCGTTCACTTCGATCTTGCTGAACATTGGGAAGGACGCTTGGTATTTGCTGCGCGCAAATTCGAGAATATCCGCGTCGGTACCCGGCTCTTGGGCGCCGAATTGATTGCAGGGAAAGCCAAGCACCGTGAAACCCTTGGCTGCATTGTCATCATGGAGGGTACGCAGACCTGCGTACTGTGGTGTGAGTCCTCAGCGGCTAGCGAGATTGACGATCAAACACACCTTGCCCTTGTATTGATCGAACGACACCGCATCGCCAGTGATGGACTGCATCTTCAGTTCATGGAACTTCGACATTTCTGTTCTCCTGTGAATCGAGCCCCGTATCCTCACGCCGGAAGCGCCGCGAAGCAAGTTTGAGCACGCACAACACAACAACGAGGTCAACATGAGTCAAACCATCAAAGGGCTGATCACAAAATCAACGTCAGGGCGCACTGGGTATAGGACGGATTACGGGTGTTTTTCTGAATGTGTGTGGATAGAGACGTGCGCGGTATGGCAGCTTGAGGAAGCAACTGGGTGAGGCATGGTTCGCAGGTTCAAGCATTTCCTGCACGTGCCCTGGCGGTTGTCGTGCGGGTATTGGAAGGGAAACGGGAAGTGCAGGGTTCACCGGCGCAAGTTTGGCTGTTGCCGGGGGCTCAGCCGTTGGCAAACCGGTCGGGCAGGCAGGGCTGGGTGAGACCGGGTGCGCCTTGGAGGCAGACTTGGTGGCGCACGCTGCCGGACGTGGTCGAGGATTTTGCGGATGAGATCCGGGTCGGTGACATCGGCGATGACAGCGGAGCTGTCCGCTGCAGAGGGGGCATGAGGCGATGTCGAATTTGAATACCCGCTTCAAGCGCTGCACCCAGGTCAGTGGCGCAGTGGGTGGTTCGGTGCTGATGGCGGGGTCGTCCGGGGTCTGCTGCGAGTCCGCGGTTGGGATTTTTGGCTTACGCGTTGGCCGCGGTCTGGAAGCGCCCGGCACGATCGCGCAGCGAAGGGGAGAATTCGGCGCGAAGACGCCGTGGTAGCGGGTGAGGTTGATCCGTGGTCGAGGGAACTGATGAGTCCTGCGGGTTTTCCCAGCTCGCGCCATGCCAAAGCCTTCGTGGCGAGTCGAGGCAGCTTCCGAGAGGTCAACCTTGCCGGATAGACCTTTCATTCTCGGTGTTGACCCAACGCCTGCAACAGCGTTTTTATCAGGACAATTGCGATGCGGCGGCTCCACCGTCATCTTCGATCTGCCTGTCCCCCACTTGAAATGCAGCATCAGCTCAGTCCACGGCGGCACTGCATTGCCGGGTTGGTTGATTCGCGAATTGATGTGTTCGCCAACGTCCGTACCCATGGCGCCGTAGATTTGCGACCACCACTGACGTCCACCGCGCGTCGCCGCGATGGACAGCACCAGCTGTTCGAACCGGACGCAAGGAGCCGTCATGAATGAGTTTGTCGGTCTTCATGTAGAGCCGATTCAAACTCGGAAAGACATTGGGTCGCCCAGCCCCAGAATGGCTGCCGGCTCCAGGTATCGGCACTGTCCAAAGTCATCAAGGCATCGTCAAATCGCGTCAAAAGTTTCTTGATTCCGGGACGGTATGGAAACCCACTCACGAATCTGGACGAGCAGTTCACGTTGCGCCTTGGCCCGCTCGATACGCGCTTGTTGACGCAGCTGCACGCCGACAAAAATGAGCGAGGCAACAACGGCAACACCACCAAGCATCTCAGCCAGGGCACCAAACATTTCCCAATCCATCACACTGCCTCCATCAGTTGCGTAAGACGCACGACCTGTGCCGGCGCACCCATCGCTTCGTAACCTTGTATTGCCTGCCGCAACAGTCGTTCGCAGGCTGCGGTATCACCCAGCACACCCGCCAGCTCGGCACGCCACTCACATAGCGACGGAAGTAACCCGTTAGCACCGGATCGTTCAATCAACTCGGCAGCGGTGGCAAGCGCGGCTTCTGCAGCGGTGCGCGCCGCGACGCCATCACGACGCAGAAGTATACGAGCGAGGATGCCGTTCGCCTCGGCCTCGAAGATCGGACGCGAGGAGCGCCGGGCAATCGCAATTGCCTCGAGCGCTGCAGTCTCTGCAGCGGCGAAGTCGAGAACACCGAGCAGTGCCTCCGCCAGGATATTCGCTGACCAACTCTCGTTGGTACGATTGGCGAAGGCATGTATGCGCAGGGACTCCCGTGTCGGCTCGATGGCATCCGCCGGTCGACCGGCAACGAGGTGCGCGAGGCCGTACGCAATCTGTGCCACCCCGACCAGCACCGGAGGCTCGCCTAGCCTTCGGCTGATCTCCTCACATTGACGCGCCGCGGCGAGCACCACCGGGGCATCGTGGGACAATCGTCCGGCGATGATAGCGAACACGGCGCCATAGGCGTTTATTTCCGGCGTGCCGTCTTCGTCGCCCATCCTGCGGGCAACGGCAAGCGTATCGAGTGATTCGGCAAACCGACCCATCCAGCCAAGACGGAACCCACGCCACATCACCACCACGGCGTGTGGCTCGATACCCAGAATGTCCCGGGCTCCCGCAACATGTCGAGGGATGCGCCGCATCATTTCTTCAGTCTTGCGCAACGCCTCCGGGAATCGGGATCCGTAACTGAGTGCATCGACCACCCACATGCTTGCAAGTGCGATCGCACTTTCGTCCCCCACTTCGAGCGCAGTCTCTTCGTTTTTCATGGCAAGATCGAGATAGGTCGCCACGTCCCCCGTGCCGCACACGGCGCGCGCATGCATCATCGAGAGGTGCAGCTCGAGAACCCGATCCTCCAACGAACGCGCCAGGGTGCGACCTTCTTCGAAGATCACGGCGGCCTCGTCGAGCCCAGTGCCGACACGCCAGCTCATGTTGAGGAGTTGCATGCACGCACCGATGCCGAGCGTAGCGGCTTCCCGATCTCCTGGAAGATCACGCAGGAGCGCGCGCAGTCGACCCCAGTGTTGTGTCGCCACGGCAAAGTCCGTACTCACCACCCACTCAGCCGCACGTTTGTGCCAGCGCGCAGCAGCGAGTGGTTCGCCGGCTTCCTGCCAATGCTGCGCCAGCAGCGCAGCACGTTCGTCCAGCCGATCGGCGTCTTCCATCTCGATCGCACGTGCCACCGCAGCGTGCACCCGTCGCCGTTTTTCGCGGAGCTGGCTGCCGAGTGCCACTTCCTGTGTCAGCGGATGTTTGAAACTGTACTCGGTGATCGGATAGATCGACCGTTCAAGAATGAATTCCGCGCGGCGCAGCATCGTCAGCGACGCCTTGAGCTCATCCTGCGCAAGCTCCGCAATGTCTGCGAGCATCGGTTCTGAAAAATCCTTGCCGATCACCGACGCGATCTGCAGCACACCTTTTTCACGCTCGGCCAGACGATCGATACGTGCGGCGAGAATCACCCTGACCGTCGCCGGTACCTCCAGCCGATCGATGGGCGTCATGAGTCGATAGTTGCCACGTGATCCTTGCAGATGTCCGGTCTCGATCAGGTTCTGCGCCACTTCTTCGACAAAAAACGGATTGCCCGCCGTGCGGGCGTGCACCGAGGCGGTCAGCGCCATGATGCCGTCGCCGGTGTACTGGTCACCGTGCCTTCGAAACGGTGTACGCCTTCGGTGAGGATCTCGAAGAAGCGCTCGAGGATCTTGTGCCATTCTTCGGGGTCTAGCTGCTCGGCCAGTTCCATCGAACCCTTCACGTCGGCGAACAGCACCGTCACCTGCTTGCGTTCGCCTTCGAGCGCGGACTTCGATTGCAGAATCTTGTCGGTGAGGTGTTTGGGGGTGTGCGAACGCGGCTCGCGAAGAATGGGTGCGGCAGGCAAGGCGATCGGAGTCGCTGCTACTTGTTTGCCGCACTCGTTACAGAATTTCGCGGCAGGCAACAATTCTGTGCCGCAGCCCGCACATCCTTGAGTCACAGCACCGCCACACTCAGCGCAGAACTTCGCGCCGTCGGGGTTTGTGTGGTTACAGGCTGCGCAACGCATCGGAACTCCTTCCGGGTATTCGTGATCCGTTCACTCCGGCGTATGGATCAGGTCGGAGCGATATACGCTCCTCGCACGTTTCCTGGCTCTTTAACGGCACGATCATTCGTCAGATCGCCGCCGTGATATCCGTCTTCCTGAAGTCACTGCCTTTGAACAGGAGCGGCTCTCCTGTCGCTTTGGCCAGCGCATAGGAAATACAGTCCCCGAAGTTCAATGCGGCGCGATGACGACCTTGACCAAATTCCGCATACGCTTCACGCGCGAGGTGCGCCTGCTCTTCAGTCACCGGCTCTATGACCACATTGGCCCGTCGCAGCAGGGTGTCGACAGCGTGGCTGCCACGACCATTCGTCTGCGCTTCCACGACGATAGCCAACTCGACGAATGTAGCCGCCGAGACACGACACGAATCGGCAGCGCTGATCGCATTGGCGTACGTCTCGGCGTCCGCCTCGTCGAACAGAATCGCGATGAGTGCCGAGGTGTCGAGGATCATCGGGGTATGCCGGCATCGTCATACAGGAGCGCTGCGTGATCGACAGGCTCGCGCTTCAAAGTCTGCGCACACCGGCGGCCGATTGTGAGCAGATCCTTCGCCAGCACCGACGCCCGGCGCTGTGCGCGAACGCGCTTCAACTGTTCGCGCAACGCATTCGCAACTGCCCGCGTCATCGTTTCCCCGGTTTCCCGCGCAAGTTCCTGCGCGAGTTCGTGCGTTTCGCGATCTTTGATATTCAGCGGCATGGATCCTCCTTGGAGGACATTGTCCTACACTGGTGGATTTTCGGACGTTCTGCAGGGCCGGGCAAGCAGAAGATCACCGAGCACTCACGAGCGCAAGCTCCCGCCCAATCCGCTCCGCCTGCTGCAGCAGTTGGCGACGCGCGCCCTGATCACCGAGCACCTAGGCAAGCTCGGCTCGAGGATAGAAGCTATAGACGCCCCCTCCTTGACTTGAGGGAAGCCGATGTTGGTGGATACCTCAAGTGGTTGATCGGCCAGTTCGGCAATCAGGAGGCGTCTATGAGCAGGCATGTAGTTTGTGTTGGGGTTGATGTCGACGATGTCCAGTATCACGGCTCGGCGTTGGACCGACAGACAGGAGAGGTTCTGAGCTTTCAATGTCGTCCGACGCTGAAGGGGTTGATTGGACAACTGGAGAACGTTCGGAAGTACTT
>Ga0105050_10006154_pt1 | contig 15054 bp, 11 predicted proteins | sample FRY01_FD_78088 | JGI IMG/M metagenome (GOLD analysis project Ga0105050, IMG submission 78088) | Freshwater microbial communities from Lake Fryxell liftoff mats and glacier meltwater in Antarctica - FRY-01 | ecosystem: Environmental > Aquatic > Freshwater > Ice > Glacier meltwater ... | reverse complement strand
TTTGGATTTGACGATGGTCCAAGGCGCGTCGGCGGTGTCGGTGTAAAAGAATGTGGCCTCTTTCGCTGCGGTGTAGTCATCCCATTTGTCTAGGCTGGCGAGGTCGATGGGACTTAGCTTCCAGCGCTTGAGCGGGTCATTGGCGCGCTCCTCGAATCGCCGTCGTTGTTCCTCGGGCGTGACAGAGAACCAGTATTTGAAAAGGCGGATGCCGGAGCGGACCAGCATGCGTTCAAACTCGGGGGCTTGCCGCATGAATTCGAGGTAATCGCTGGCCGAACAGAAGCCCATCACCCGTTCGACGCCCGCCCGGTTATACCAGGACCGGTCGTAGAATACCATTTCGCCGGAGGTTGGCAGGTGTTCGATATAGCGTTGGAAATACCATTGCCCCATTTCGCGCTCTGAGGGTTTGTTCAGCGCCACCACACGCGCGAAACGCGGGTTCAGGTGTTCGGTATAGCGTTTGATCGTGCCGCCCTTGCCCGCTGCATCGCGCCCCTCAAAGAGCACGACGAACTTCTGCCCGGTTTCGAGCGCCCATTTCTGCACCTTGAGCAACTCGGCCTGCAGTTTGGCCTTTTCCGCCTCGTAGGGCTTGCGCGCCAGCGGGGTCCGGTAAGGGTAGCGCCCGGTTTCAAACGCATCCCGGATCGCGTCGGGGGTCGCGGTGGGCGGGGTTTTAGCGGGCTCTGCCGGTTGAGTGATGGTGACGGTTTTGGGCGGAGTGGCCCCGTTGGTCGGGATGGTTTGGGTATCTTCCATGCAGTCGGCTCCCTGTGTTTGCACGAGGGGTAGCCGGCTGCGTGACGGGCTGGTTTGATTTGGGTCAAGATCGGGTGATTTGAGGGAGTGACGTGGCCGGGGCGCATCAATCGGGGGGCTTGCTCGCCACAGAGGCAGCGCCCGACCGCGGGTGGGCGCCAAGACGGCTGAACGGGGCGGTTTTATGGCACAAAACCCTCTTCGGGCTGAGCGGGATCCGAGGGTGCAAGGGCGCCCTCGTGGTGCCGTAGGCCCGCCTCTGGCGTGATGGGGAGGTCGGGTGCGGCCCGGCGGCGCTGGCGCGCCTTGATTCCGGGCTTGGGGGGAGAAATGCAATTGGGTGCGGCCCCGCAGCGGCAAGGTAAGGTGGGTTTCAACCCACCCTGCCGATCAAAGAAAGCTTTGCGGGTCGATGTCGATGGCAAGGCGCAGCGTGGCCGGAATCTTGAACTGCGCCACCCATTGCGCCAATGCGGCCTGCAGCGGCACGCCCTTGTCCGCCTTGACCAAAAGCCGCACCCGGTGCCGCCCGCGCACCCGCGCAATGGGCGCCGGCGCGGGGCCAAAGACCTGCGCGCCGATCTTGCGCAAGGGTCCGTCGTTGCGTGCCATGGCACCACCCAGATCGAACACCTCCTGCACATTCGGGCTGCTCAGGATGATCCCGGCCATGCGTCCATAGGGCGGCACGCCGGCGGCGCGACGCTCGGCGGCTTCGGCACGCCAGAAGCCTTCTTCGTCGCCACTCAGAATTGCGCGGATCACCGGATGTTCCGGCTGAAAGGTCTGCAGCAGCGCCTCGCCCGGCACCTCGCCGCGCCCGGCCCGGCCTGCGACCTGCCGCATCAGCTGGAATGTGCGCTCTGCCGCGCGCAGGTCGGAGCCCTGCAACCCAAGGTCGGCGTCGATCACCCCCACCAGCGTCAGCAACGGAAAGTTATGCCCTTTGGCCACAAGCTGCGTGCCGATGATGATATCGGCCCCGCCGGCGGCGATGTCGGCGATATGCGCCTTGAGCGCCCGCGCAGAGCCGTAGAGATCGGAGGAAAGAACGACGACACGGGCATCGGGAAACAGACTTTGGGTTTCCTCCGCCAACCGCTCCACCCCCGGCCCCACGGGCGAAAGCCGGTCCTCGGCCCCGCAGGCGGGGCATTTGACCGGCATGGGTTTGGTATCGCCACATTGGTGGCACATCAGCCGCTTGAGAAACCGGTGTTCGACCATCCGCGCGTCACAATGGTCACAGCCGATCTGCGCGCCGCAGGCCCGGCAGAGGGTGACTGGCGCATAGCCGCGCCGGTTGAGAAAGAGCAGCGCCTGTTCGCCGCGCTCCAGCCTTGCGGTCACGGCACGCCGTAAGGTGGGTGAAACCCACCGCCCCCCCGGCAAATCTTCGGCCCGCATGTCGATGGCCTTCATTACCGGCAGCACCGCCGCGCCGAAACGGTCGCTCAGGGTGATCTGGCGGTATTTGCCGGCCTCGACATTGGCCCATGTCTCAAGGCAGGGGGTGGCAGAGGCCAGTACCACCTGCGCAGAGGTCAGCGAGGCGCGCAGCACGGCCATGTCGCGCGCGTTATAAAGCACGCCGTCCTCTTGTTTATACGAAGTGTCATGTTCCTCATCGACCACGATCAGTCCCAGATCGCGGAACGGCAGGAAAAGCGCAGAGCGTGCGCCAACGACGAGTTGCGCCGCCCCCTGCCCCACCATCCGCCAGCAGCGCCGCCTCTCGGTCATGGTGACGCCAGAGTGCCATTCGGCAGGGCGCGCGCCGAACCGCGCCTCGACCCGCGTGAGGAACTCGCCGGTGAGGGCGATTTCGGGCAGCAGCACCAGCGCCTGACGGCCCATCGCCAAGGCTTCGGCCACGGCCTCGAGATAGACTTCGGTTTTGCCCGAGCCGGTGACGCCCTTGAGCAGCGTGGTCCCGTAACTGCCACCGCGCACGGCCGCACGCAGGATCGTCGCACCGCTGGTCTGATCCTCGGTCAGGTGTTTACCGCCGGTGTCGGGATCAAGCCGCGGATAGGGCATGTCGCGCGGCGCGTCCTCTTCGCTGACCGCGCCCTGCGCTACCAGCCCCTTGACCACCGAAGCACCGACCCCCGCCGCCTCGGCCAGTTCGCTCAACGTCAGCGCCAGACCGCCGAATTCCTCCAGCACCGCCAGCACCTTTTCGCGCGCATCGGTCATCCGTTTCGGCGTGGCTGATCCCAGCCGGTAAACCCGTCGCATCGACTGCGGATCGCCCAGACCGGGCGCGCGGGTGGCAAGGCGCAGCATCGCAGGCATGGGCGTGAGCGTGTAATCGGCGACGCGGGTCAGAAATTCGCGCATCACGGCCAGCATCGGTGCCGCATCCAGCACCCGGTTGACGGCGCGGATTTTGGCCCGGTCGAAATCGCCCTTGCCCGGCCCCCAGACCACGCCAGGCACCAGACGCGGACCCAGTGGCACCTCGACAAAGGCACCCAGATGACAGCCCCCTTCAGGCGCCAGATAATCCAGCACCCGGTCAAGCGGCTGGGTGGTGAGCACGCCCACCAGATCGCCCTCGTCAAAGTGATCGGTCGCCTGATCCGGCATCATTGCCCCATTCATGGGGTTTTCGCGCCCCACGGTTCGGGGTAAACGCAACCCCGACAAGAGCCAACAGCAATAGCATTCTGGACCGGGAGCACAGCAATGAAGTTTTTCGTGGATACCGCCGAAATCGACCAGATCAAGGAACTCAATGATCTGGGAATGGTGGACGGAGTAACGACCAACCCCTCGCTTATCCTGAAATCAGGCCGTGATATCATCGAGGTGACGCGCGAGATCTGTTCCATCGTCGATGGCCCGGTCAGTGCCGAAGTCGTCTCGCTGACCTCTCCCGAAATGATCGCTGAGGGGCGCAAACTGCTCGAGATCGCGCCCAATATCACGGTCAAGGTGCCGTTGACATGGGACGGGCTCAAGGCCTGCAAGGTGCTGACCGATGAGGGATATATGGTCAATGTGACCCTGTGTTTCAGTGCCAATCAGGCGCTGCTGGCGGCCAAGGCGGGGGCGACCTTCATCTCGCCCTTCATCGGCCGTTTGGACGATATCAACATGGACGGGCTGGAACTGATCGGCGATATCCGCACGATCTATGACAATTACGGGTTTGAGACCCAGATCCTTGCGGCCTCGATCCGCACCGCCAATCACATCACCCAATGCGCGCTGATCGGGGCGGATGTGGTGACAGCACCGGCCAATGTGATCAAGGGCATGATCAACCATGTGCTGACCGACAAGGGTCTTGACCAGTTCACCAAGGATTGGGCCAAGACCGGGCAAAAGATCCTCTGAGATGACGGGTCAGGCGCCTGCTTGACCCGGATCAAGGCAACGGGCCGGACTTCGGCGCATCGTATGCGTCAGGTCCGGCCCTTTGCTTGTGCGGCGCGGACCGGTTCTGACCATGGGATCGCTATCATGCCACACCGTCTGATTCTGTCTGTGTTTTTGATCTTTCTGGCGGGCTGCCTTCCCGAGTCGCCCCCATCTGTTACCGCGCCCGACGTGGCGGCGGCGTTTGACCCGACCGATCTGGTGGCATGCGAGGCAGCGGGCGGGCGTATCGGCTTCATCGGGATGAGCGGTGGGCGCTATTGTCAGGCCCCCGCCCGCGATGCCGGGCAAAGCTGTACGCATGCCACCGATTGCAGCAGCTATTGCATGGCCGAGACCCGGACCTGCGCGCCCTATATCAGCCCGCCGGGCTGCATGGAGGCGATCCTGCGCGAGGATGGCAGCGAGGTTCTGGCGGAATGCGCCGACTGAACCGCCCTGCCCACCGACGATGTGGCAGGACCGCACCGCCCGAACTTCGCAGCGCAGGACCCGAAAATAATTGAGGAATCCGGCGCGCAACCCTGCTATCGTCATGCGAACACCCAAAAGAGTGAGCCGATGAGCAGCAATACCGAGATTGAGAGCGCGACGCGCGACAGGATCATCGCCGACCCGGCGGTGCTGCTTGAGGACAAGGACATCATGCGTGCGCTGGTCGCGGCGAATGAAAAGTCGATGGGCAACAATATCGTCGATCTGCGCGGTATAGCGATGGAACGGCTCGAGGCGCGGCTTGACCGGCTCGAGGATACACATCGGTCGGTGATCGCGGCGGCCTATGAGAATCTGGCGGGCACCAATCAGGTGCACCGGGCGATTCTGCGGTTGCTGGATGCGACACAATTCGAGGTGTTCCTGCGCGATCTGGGCGGCGAAGTGGCCGACATCCTGCGCGTCGATGCGATGCGCCTTGTGCTCGAAACCGTGCAGACCACCGATGATCCGGCGATCAAGCGGCTGGGCACTGTGCTGTCGGTGGCGGAACCGGGGTTCATCGCCACATATCTTACACGCGGGCGCAATCTGCCGGTGCGGCAGGTCACGTTGCGGCAGGTGCGGCCGGATGATGCGCAAGTTTACGGCGACAAGGCGGATTATATCCATTCCGAAGCCTGCCTGCGGCTTGATCTGGGCGAGGGGCGGTTGCCCGGAATGCTGGTGATGGGGTCCGAGGATCCGCATCAATTCAGCCCGCAGCAGGGCACCGATCTGCTCGGCTTCTTTGGCGGCGTGTTTGAGCGCGCAATGCGGCGCTGGCTGTCTTAAGCCCGTGATAGCGCCTGCGCTCACGGCCGCCCTTGGATCATGGCTCGATCATGAACGGGCGCTCAACGGGGCGGCACTCAACACGGTCAAGGCCTACCACAGCGATGTGCTGGGATTTCTGGGGTTCCTGACCCGGCATCATGGTGCGGCAGAGGGGCTGGGCCCGCTGACGCAGATCAGCATCAGCGACATGCGGTCGTGGATGGCGCATGAACGCGGGCGCGGGATCTCGGCGCGCTCGCTGGCGCGGGCGCTGTCGGCGGTCAAGACCTTCTACCGCTGGCTGTCCGAACGTGAAGGGTTTGAGCCTGCCGCCGTGCTCTCGGCCCGCGCGCCCAAGTTCAAGGCGAAACTGCCGCGCCCCCTGGCCGAGGATGCGGCGCGGGCGATGATCGACACGGTCGAGATGCAGGCCCAAGCCCCCTGGGTCGCGGCGCGCGATGCCGCCGTGGTAACGCTGCTCTATGGCTGCGGGCTGCGGATCTCCGAGGCGCTGGGCCTGCGCGGCATTGATGCGCCACTGCCGCAAGTGCTGCGCATCACCGGCAAGGGCGGCAAGGAACGGATCGTGCCGGTGATCGACGCGGCGCGCGATGCGGTGGCGCATTATGTGCGGCTCTGCCCCTATGATCTGGCGGCGCAGGATCCGCTTTTTCGTGGCACCCGTGGCGGGCCGCTGTCACCGCGCCTGATTCAGAAGGTGATGGAGGCATCGCGGCTGCAACTCGGTCTGCCCGCCACCGCCACGCCGCATGCGTTACGGCATTCATTTGCCACGCATCTGATGAACGCGGGCGGCGATCTGCGCGCGATTCAGGAGTTGCTGGGCCATGCCTCGCTTTCCACTACACAGGCCTATACGGCAGTCGACGCCGCCCGCCTGATGGAAGTTTACGAACGGGCGCATCCGCGTGCCTGATCCGTCTTGCGCTTTCATTCTGGCAAAAATACTCACCTTGGGCCGCCTTTGCCGGGGCAGAACCGTGAATGACGCGCGCAAAAGGTTGGCAAATCGGCCAGACTGTTGCATGAGGCTGGCATGACCTTGCAAGCCAAAGCCCTCATGGTTCATCTGCTCACCGCCACCGGGGCGGTCTTTGCGATGCTGGCCATGCTGGAAGCGGTCGAGCGGGACTGGAACATGATGTTCCTCTGGCTGGTCGTGGCCTTTGCGGTGGACGGGATCGACGGGCCACTGGCGCGGCGCTATGATACCAAGACGAACGCGGCCACCTTCGATGGCGAGCTGCTCGACCTGATCATCGACTATCTGACCTATGTGTTCGTACCGGCCTATGCGCTCTTTAAATCCGGGCTTTTGCCGGGCTGGACCGGATGGTTTGCGATCATCATCATCACCTTTGCCAGCGCAATGTATTTCGCCGATACGCGCATGAAAACGCGGGATTATTCTTTTTCCGGCTTTCCCTCCTGCTGGAATATGGTGGTGTTGGTGCTCTTTGCGCTGGAACCCAATTTCTATGTCAGCTTGTCACTGGTGTCGCTGCTCGCCGTGGTGATGTTCCTGCCGGTCAAGTTCATCCATCCGGTGCGGACCAAGCGTTGGCGAGCGATTTCGCTGCCGATGGCGCTGGGTTGGACCTGCTTTGCCGCCTGGGCCGCCTGGGTGGATTTCGCCGCTGGCAGCCTCGCGCATTGGGGGCTGGTCATCACCTCGGTCTATCTGATGGCGGCGGGTGCGGTGCAGCAACTGGTCTATGGCAAGGACGGATGAGTAAGGTGGGTTTCAACCCACCCCGCTGTTAAAGCCGCGTCAGCATGACACCTGCCAGGATCAGCGCCGCGGCAATGACCTTGCCCCGGTCCATCCGCTCACCAAAGGCCAGCCAGCCGATCAGCACTGCAAACAGGATCGAGGTTTCCCGCAGCGCTGCCACCACCGCGATCGGGGCCAGCGTCATCGCCCAGATCGATACCGCATAGGCGCCATAAGAGGCCACCGAGGCGATGCTGCCCAGTGTCCAGTTGCGCAACCCGGTCGGCACCACCGCAAATCCGCGCAAGGCAATCATGCCGGTGGAAAATATCAGCCCATCGGCGACAAAGACCCAGGCGACATAGGCCACCGCATCGCCTGACACCCGCGCGCCGAGCCCGTCGATCATGGTATAAAGTGCGGTTGCCGCCGCCGAGCCCAGCGCAAAGGGCACGAGTTTCCGCTCTTCCCCGCCAGTGAACACGCCGCGCGCCATCAGCAAAATCCCGGCGCCGAGCACGGTGATGCCAAGGTATTCCATGCCCGAGACCGCATCGGCCAGCGTCGCCGCGCCCACCAGCGCCACGATCATCGGCGCGGCCCCGCGCGCGATGGGATAGACCCGGCTCAGATCGCCCCGCTCATAGGCATAGGTCAAAAAGAACTTGTAGGCGAAATGCGTGCAGCCTGCGGCGATGACCCAGGGCCAGACCTCTGGCGCGGGCATGGGCCGGGTCGCGGCGACGGCAAGGCCGATGGGGATTTCGGTCAGCGACAGGATCACCATGCCGCCGACCTTGGAGGTGCCGATCTTGATCAGCGCATTCCAGAGCGCATGCAGAAAGGCAGCACCAAGCACTGCCAGAAACACGCCGATACTCACGCCCCGCCCGCCCCCTCAAATCATGTCATGAAATCGTTACATTGCGGCAAGCCCTAGACCGGGGCGTGGGTCAGAGCAACAGCGACCCTGCCCCTTCATGCTTGAGCAGCGCCACTTTCGTCTCGACCCCGCCCGCACCGGAATAGCCGCCAAGGCCGCTGGCGCTCAGCACCCGGTGGCAGGGGATCAGCAGCGGGATCGGATTGGCACCGCAGGCCTGCCCGATCGCCTGCGCCGGGACTTTCAGCACGCGGGCGAGATCGCCATAGGTCCGCGTCTCGCCAAAGCGGATAGCGCTGAGTTCCGCGAGGAACTGCGCCTGAAAGCCGCTGACTTGCGGGCGTAGTGGCATGGTGAATTGCCTGATGTCCCCCGCGAAATAGGCGCGGATTTCGGCCAGCGCCTGTTGCAGTACCGGGTCGGTGGGATCATCGGGAGCCGCACCCCAGCCGGCGCCGGTGATCGCGCCAGCCTGCGCCGCGACCCAGAACCGGCCAACCGGGGTCAGCAGGCCCGCTTTTGTCACCGGTTCGTCAGTGCCCATCGCCCCGGTCCTCTCGCAAGGCTAGGTAAGGTGGGTTTCAACCCACCCTCCTTAGCTGAGTGCCTCGTCGCAGCGGGCGCAGACGCCCGCATGCGCATGCGTCCCCACATCGGGCAGGATTTTCCAGCAGCGGTCGCATTTCTCGCCGTCTGCCATACCAAAGATCACCTGCACCCCCGGCACATCGTCAAGCGTGAAGCCTTCGGTGGCGCTGCCCACCTGCACGGAAATCGCGCTGGTGATGCAGATATCGGCCAGTGGCACCGTGGCCAGCACGTCGGCAGTCGCCTGATCGACCAGCACCACCGGCGCGGCCTCCAGCGAAGCGCCGATCACTTTGGCTGTCCGCTGAACTTCGAGCGCGCCGGTGACGACCCGGCGCACCCGCCGGATCAGCGCCCATTTCGCGGCCAGCGCCTCGTTATGCCAGTCCCCAGGTGTTTCGGGGAAATCAACCAGATGCACGGAGGAATCTTCGCCGGGGAAGCGTTCGAGCCAGACTTCCTCCATCGTGAACACCAGCACCGGGGCCAGCCATGTGGTCAGCCGGTGGAACAGCAAGTCGAGCAGGGTGCGCGCCGCGCGCCGCTGCGCGGTATCGCCGTCGCAATAGAGCGCATCCTTGCGGATGTCGAAATAGAAGGCGGAAAGGTCAATGGTGGCAAAGGCAAAGACCGCCTGAAACACACCCTGAAAATCATATTTCGCATAGCCTTCGCGCACGGTTGCATCGAGTTCGGCGAGCCGGTGCAACATGAGCTGTTCCAACTCGGGCATGTCCTGCGCTGCCACCCGGTCGCTTTCAATGAAATCCGCCAGTGACCCCAGCATGAAGCGCATGGTGTTGCGCAGCCGCCGGTAGCTGTCGGCGACGCCCTTGAGGATTTCCGGCCCGATCCGCAGGTCGGCGGTATAATCGGACTGTGCGACCCAGAGCCGCAGGATATCGGCCCCGGATTCCTGAATCACCTTTTCCGGCGCCACGGTATTGCCCAGCGATTTGGACATCTTCATGCCCTTTTCGTCGAGGGTGAACCCATGCGTCAGCACGCCCCGATAGGGGGCGCGTCCGCGGGTGCCACAGGCTTGCAGCATCGAGGAGTGGAACCAGCCACGGTGTTGATCGGTGCCTTCGAGATAGAGATCGGCCAGCCCGTCCTCGGACCCGTCCGCCCGGTCGCGCAGCACGAAGGCATGGGTGGAGCCGGAGTCGAACCAGACATCCAGAATATCAAAAACCTGACTATAGCTCTCGGGGTCATGCAGCCCTGCAAGGATTTTCTCCTTGAAGCCTTGCACATACCAAACATCCGCCCCGTCTGCTTCGAATGCGTCAAGGATGCGCGCATTGACCGCAGGGTCGCGCAGCAGGAAATCGGGATCGGTGGGTTTTGCGCCCTTTTTGGTGAAACAGGTCAGCGGCACACCCCAGGCCCGCTGCCGCGACAGCACCCAATCAGGTCGCGCCTCGATCATCGAATAGAGCCGGTTGCGACCGGTCTGCGGCGTCCATGTGACCAGTTGGTTGATCGAATTGAGCGCCCTCTGGCGGATCGTCTCGCCGTAAGTGCCCATCCCATCGTCGAGCGGTTTGTCGATGGCCGCAAACCATTGTGGCGTGTTGCGATAGATCAGCGGCGCTTTGGACCGCCAGCTATGCGGGTAGGAATGCTTGAGCTTGCCCTTGGCGAAAAGCGCACCGGAGTAGGCCAACTGCTTGATGACGCTGACATTGGCCGGACCTTCCTTGCCCTCGGCCGTCAGGATCGCCTGACCCCCGAACAGCGGCAGGTCGGTGCGGTAGGAGCCATCCTCCATGACGTTATAGGTCATCGGCAGATTGAACTTGACCCCAAGCTGGTAGTCATCGTCGCCGTGGCTCGGCGCGGTATGAACAAATCCGGTGCCTGCGTCATCGGTGACATGATCGCCGGGGAGGAGGGGAACATCATAGTCCCATTCGTCATTGGCTTCGGGGATGCCACGGAAAGGGTGATAGAGATAAACCCCTTCCAGTTCATCTGCCGGAACTGTTCGCAAATGGGTAAATTTGGCCACCTTCGCGGCCTTCATAACTGAATCGACGAGTGCTTCCGCAAGCAACAACCGCTCGCCGACTACGGCTGTTGAGCCATCTGCAACTTCATCAACGGAATAAAACCCGTAAGGGACCGTCGGGTTGAATGCGACAGCACGGTTTTGGGGGATCGTCCAAGGAGTCGTCGTCCAAATCACGACACTCACACCATCTTGGAACAAGTCGGAATCAAGACGCTTTTGTAGCAACTCTTCCTGATGCGGATTTGGAGCGATTTTTCTGGCCTCGCGGTCAATATCGGGACTAGCGCGAACGTATGGCGCATTGATCCCAACCGTCGGAAACCGCACCCAGACCTGATGGCTGGTCACATCGTGATATTCGACCTCGGCTTCGGCCAGCGCGGTCTTTTCCACCGGGGACCACATGACGGGTTTGGAGCCTTGATAAAGGCTGCCGTTCATCAGGAATTTCTGGAACTCGGCCGCGATCACGGCTTCGGCGTGGAAATCCATGGTGAGGTAGGGCCGGTCCCAAGCGCCGGTGATGCCCAGCCGTTTGAATTCTTCCCGCTGGATATCGACCCAGCCTTCGGCGAACTTGCGGCATTCCTGCCGGAAGGCGACGGTATCGACCTCGTCCTTGTCCAGCCCCTTGGCGCGGTATTGCTCCTCGATCTTCCATTCGATCGGCAGACCGTGGCAATCCCAGCCGGGGATATAGCGCGCGTCGCGCCCCATCATCTGCTGGGAGCGCACGACCATATCCTTGAGCACCTTGTTCAGCGCGTGACCGATATGCAGGTGGCCGTTGGCATAGGGCGGGCCGTCGTGCAGCGTAAAGGGCTGCCGGCCTGCTGCCTTTTCACGCAGCCGGTCATAGACGCCGATCCGCGCCCAACGCTCAAGCCATTGCGGCTCGCGTGCGGGCAGACCGGCGCGCATCGGAAAATCGGTGCGGGGCAGGTTTAGGGTGTCTTTGTAATCGGTCGGGCTGGCGGGCGTTTCGGCGCACATTTGCGGCGTCCTCGGTATGGGAATGGGAGTTGTGCGGGGCCGGGCCAAAGGGGGCCGCTTGCGCCGCAGAAACAGGCGACCCGGCGGCTCTGGGGTTCAGAGCGCCGGGGATGTAATTCGGGGAAAACCGGGGCTGTTGCGCATCATGGGCTGGCTTATAGGCTGCGCCCTTGGCAGGGTAAAGTGTGCGTTGTGTGGAGGGGTTATGAAGATCGGGGTGGCGGGGGCCGGGATCGGCGGACTGGCGGCAGCGGCACTGCTGGCGGCACGCGGTCACCGGGTGGTGGTGCATGACCGGTTCGATGCGCCGCGCCCGGTGGGGTCGGGGCTGGTCATTCAGCCGGTGGGTCTGGCCGTTCTCGATCATGCCGGGGCCGGCGTCGCCGCCCGGGCGCAGGGTGCGCCGCTGCGCCGGATGCTGGGCCATGAGGCGCGTAGCGGCCGCCGCGTCCTCGATGTGAGTTATGATCATCGCGGCAGCGGCCGGCATGGGCTGGCGATCCACCGAGCCGCCCTGTTTGATGCGTTGCTGCAGGCCGCTTTGGCGGCGGGCGCAGACCTGATCCCGGCGGCCGAGGTCGCGGGGCATGATGCGGGCCGCCTGATCTTTGCCGATGGGCATCTGTCCGACCGCTTTGACCTGATCGTCGATGCCACCGGCGCCCGCTCGCCCCTGTCACCGCTGCGCGCCCGCCCGCTGCCCTATGGCGCGGTCTGGGGCACGGTCGACTGGCCCGCGACCGACCTGCCGGACGATGAGTTGCGCCAATGCTACCGCGCCGCCAACCGCATGATCGGCGTGCTGCCCATAGGTCAGATCACGCCGGGTGGCGCGCGCAAGGCCGCGATTTTCTGGTCATTGCCAGCGGGGAGCCATGCCGCTTGGCAGGCGCGCGGACTGGAGGCATGGAAGGATGAGGCGACGACGCTCTGGCCCGCCTTTGCCCCCTTTGCCGCGCAAGTCACCGACGAAGGCCTCATGACCATGGCCCGCTATGGCCATGGCACGCTGCGCCACCCCTATACGCAAGGCATCGTGCATATCGGCGACGCCGCGCATCGCGCCTCTCCGCAACTGGGACAGGGGGCAAACATGGCGCTGCTGGATGCGCTGGCACTGGCAGAGGCGCTGGAGCGGGCGCAAGGCGAGGCGGCGCTGGCACTCTACGCGCAGGCGCGGCGCTGGCATGTGCGCGCCTATCAGGCCTTCAGCGCGGTCTTTACCCCGCAATATCAGTCAGATAGCCGCTGGTTACCCATATTGCGCGACCGGGTGCTGTTTCCGCTGTCGCAGATCACGCCACTGCCGCATGTGCTGACGTCACTGGTCTGCGGCACGATGCTGCCACCGCTGGCCTCGCTGACACCCCATAATTTCTTTGGTTCCGAAGCATCCCGGGGGAGTCAGGCCCAAAGGGGCTGACGGGGGCCGCGCCCCCCGCATGCATGGCGCGCGGCGCAGCCGCTCCGTTGGATTACGTCATGCGCTGCCAAAGAGCCCCGTCAGCGCCCGCCGCACCAGCGCCGTGACCGATGGGCGCGGGGTCTGATGGAAGGGCAATGGCCGGCAGACCTCCATCGCGGCGACGCCAACCCGGGCGGTAAGCGCGCCGTTGATGATGCCTTCGCCAAAGCGCCGCGAGATTTTGGACAGCACGCCGCCGCCTGCGACCGAGCCGATCAGATCGTCGCCCACGGCCACCGCACCCGTGGCCACCAGATGCGTCAGCACCGTTTTGGTCAGCCGCCATGACCCCAGCGTCCCCGCCCGACCGCCGTAAATCTCGGCCACGCGCCGGATCATCCGCAGGTTGGAGGTGAGCGCGGCAAATACGTCGGCCAGCGCCAAGGGCACGATAGCGGTGACGGTGGCGACCTGCCGCGCTGCCGCCTCGACCTCGCGCATCGCCATCTGGTCGAGCGGCGCCAGCAGGGCGGTTTCGGCCAGCCCGAGCAGACCGTCGGCATCAAGGATATCGCTTTGTTGGTCGCGCAGGGCCGCCCTGCCCCAGCTGGTTTCGGCCCGGTCAGCATAGAGCCCGTCGAGTCTGACTATGACCCCGCGTGCGCCCTTGAGATCGCTGGCCGCCAGCGCCTCTGCCGCCGCTCGCTGGATCGCGTCGAGCCGCCGCAGCCGTCCGAAGGCCGCGAGTTCGCGTAAAGCGACCACCGCCAGCACGAGGATGAAGGCGAGCATCAGCGCCGCCGCGATGCCGCCGAGGATGGGCGCGCGGGCGAGCAGATTGCCGACGTAGTCCCAAGCCGCCAGTCCGATGATGAATGAGAGGAGCGCGCCGAGGAGCGACCAGAACCAGCTTGCCAGCCGCGAACGGGGCCGCGCGGCCAGCAACGCTGCCTGCTGCATGGCCGTGCTGCGCCCGTCGCTCAGGATATCCGGCACGGCGGCGGCGTTGCCGGGTTGCGCGGGGGCGCTGTCGTCCCAGTCAAGCAGGACCGGGCCGCGTAGCGGTTTGGGGTGCTGGTCGTCGAGGCCGCTCATAGCCGGTCCCCCAGCAGAAACTGCGCCGCCTTGTCGAGCCTGATATGCGGCGGGCCGTCACCGGGCCGCAGGTTCAGATGCGCCGGGGCGAAATCCATCACTTTGTAATCCGCATCGAGCCAGCGGTCCGCGCCGGAGCGCGCGGGCGAAATGAGCCGACCCGGATCTTCGGGCAGCAGGCCGGGGTAGAGCGCCGCCTGTTTGCCGGTGCTTTGCAGCCGTCCCCGCACCACGTCGAGGGTTTCGCCACCGTGGCTGATCTGATCCTCGACCGTTGTGCGCAGCGCGGCGATGGACATGGCTTGGGTCACTGCACCGGAGAAATCGGCCCGGTCCTTGGCCTCGCGCAGCAGGGCGGCGGTGATCGCGGTCAGAGCCGGGTGTTGGGCATGGTGCAGGTGGTCTGCCTTGGTTGCGGCAAAGAGGATGCGTTCAACCCGCCGCCCCTTGAACAGGCTGGTGAGCCATGCGTTGCGACCGGGGCGAAAGGCTTGGAGTATATCGGCCATGGCGTGACGCAGATCCTCGACCGCCTTTGGCCCGGCGTGGATCGCGCCCAGCACATCGACCAGCACGATCTGCCGGTCGATCCGGGCGAAATGATCGCGAAAAAACGGCCGCACGACGTTGCGTTTATAGCTCTCGAACCGCCGGTCGCATTCGCGCCAGAGCGAGCCGCGCGAAGCGAGGCCCCGGTCTGCGAGCGGCGCGAAGGTCAGCACCGGCGAGCCTTCGAGTTCGCCGGGCAGCAGGAACCGCCCCGGTGTGCAGTCGGAATAGCCGGCAGCACGGGCGGATTTGAGATAGGTGGTGAAGCTGGCGGCGAGGGATTGGGCGGTACCTTCGTCTAGTGCTGCGCTGGCGTCGGTGGCGCCGAGCAGCGTCAGAAAATCCGCCGCCTCGGGGCGGGATTGCAGCCGTTCGATGGTTTCGCG
>Ga0105050_10006143_pt1 | contig 15071 bp, 16 predicted proteins | sample FRY01_FD_78088 | JGI IMG/M metagenome (GOLD analysis project Ga0105050, IMG submission 78088) | Freshwater microbial communities from Lake Fryxell liftoff mats and glacier meltwater in Antarctica - FRY-01 | ecosystem: Environmental > Aquatic > Freshwater > Ice > Glacier meltwater ... | reverse complement strand
TCTACGATACCTATTCCCTCAAAGCCGAAAACGAGAGTTACGTGCCGGTAAACCGCGGTCTGCAACGCCTGAACATCGCGCTGCGCGACAGTCTGCCAAAGGGGCGCGTCTATGCCATGGTCCGCCGCCTTTATCGTCGTCTGAATACGCGCGCCCCCGCGCGGGTGGAGCACGATGCTGCCATGGCACACCTGAGGGCAAGGTTCGCGGACGACAACCGCCAGCTTGAGCAGGCCTTCGGGCTGGATCTGTCGGCATGGAGTTCGTGATGCGGGTCAGGTTTTCTGCGCCAGCATCGACTCGAAGATATCCGTCAGCCGGCTCAGATACCGTTCGGGCGAAACCTGATCCGCCAGCGCTGTCGTGTCGAACGGACCGATCGTCGTGACCTGCCGAAGGCTTTGGACCAGGGCTGGGATGTCGGGCGCGTCGTAAATCACCCCGTTCACCCCGTCCTGAACGACTTCGGACGCCGCGCTCCACGAACCGCAAACCACCGGAATGCCCCGAAGCAGGGCCTCGATGGGGACGAGCGGCTGACCTTCGTACCACAGACTGGGAAAGACCAGCGCGCGGGCCTGCGACAGATGATCCTGAACCGCCTGCGGGTTTACCCACCCCGTGACCTTCGCCTCCGGATTGGCCGCCCTGATCGCTGCGGCCTCGGGGCCATCGCCGACGAACACCGCCCTTACCCCCGCCTCGCGGGCGGCCCGGGCGAACTGCAACCCGCCCTTCTCGGGGGACAGCCGACCGACGAAAACGAAGGCGTCGTTCCGCGCAAGGTCCACCCGGTCTCCACCGACCGAGACCGGATTGGGCAGGGCGTGAAGCCGGGCCGTCGCCGGAAGATAGGGCTTCATGGCCTGCAACTGCGTGCGGGAGATGTAGGCGATATGATCCAGCCCGCCCGGCAGCCGCCCGATGTCCCGCGCCACCACCGACCGGGCGACGCGCCAGAGCTTGTGGGACATGTGACGGGAGTCGCAATTCGTGGTAAGACATGCCGCAGACAAGGCCCGACGGGTACAGATTTCCTGCTTGCGGTAGTCGAAGAAGCCGCCGTTGGGGCAGGCCAGAAAGTATTCGTGCATCGTATAAAGCACGGGAACGGTGCCCGAGGTCAGCGCACGTCCCACCGAGGGCGACAGTGCCTTGGCCCAGCCGTGGCAGTGCACGACGCTTGATGCCGGGTCCAAACCTGCCATCTCCCGACGCAGCGCCTTAAGGGCCTTCTGGTTCCACAAGCCAGTCAGCATGGCGTTCACCCGACTGGGATTGTCGATCAGCGTTTGCTGGTCAAGGCAGACGGTTTTGATCTGCGGATGGTCCAGCAACGCACTGACCGGTCCGGATGCGGCAAAAAAGACGACGCTGATCCCGGCATCCGCCAACAGCCGCGCTGTCTCGATCGCAACCTTGGCCTGACCACCATTGATTTCGGCAAAGTCACCGACGATCATGACAGTCCTGAGGCGCTCAATATTCTTCTGCATGTTTCCTCGCTTGCCACGCCCGAAGACAAGGTGCGCCAGCAAGGTTAGCGAAGAGCGACGGCTTGGTAAATCGGGGATTGCAGCCTGCCCGATCCTGAAAACCCGACAAGACCATCCAGTTTATCGCAGATGTAGGGGCCTGTATTTACGCCGCGCTCTGTTTGCGCGTGCCACCATGAACCCTGACCCAAATAAAGCCATGGACGCGCATTCAAACCCCCGATCAGTGTTCGCCACCTGACATAAGATGCCCAAAGGCAGCTTGGTGTGCCATACTTGGCGCATGACACGCGACGACATCTGCCTTTATCTTGGCCCCGCCGACCGTGCTGAACTTCAAGCTCTGATCACCAACCGCAACACTGCGCGCAAGCTGATTTGGCGGGCCGAGATCGTGTTGGCGACAGCGGACGGTGATGGCACCTTTCAGATCATGCGTCGCGCAGGCACGCCGAAGCCCACCGTCTGGCGCTGGCAACAGCGGTATTCCGATGAGGGCGTGGCGGGCTTCAAGTGCGATAGGAAAAGGACCTCGCGTTTGCCGCAGCTGCCCATAGAAACAGGGATTAATACCAAACAGATTTGAAGTCTGACCAACCGGGGGAATCCCCGACGCGCCGAAAGTGTGAATCCATGGTTGCAGGTCGGGGAGGACGTGGCCACGGGTGCAGTGATGGAATGACGGGCAGACTTTGACGGGGCGCCTTTGAGGGGCCTGGCCTCGAAGACGAAGAACGCAGACCAGAGCCGCAGGTTGCTTGCGCTGGCCGAGATTTACGATGGTGGCATCCGGCGCGATGCTGCACGGATTGGCGGAGTTGGTCTGCAAATTGTGCGCGACCGGGTTGGGCGGTTCAATGAACGTGGCACAGATGCGCTCATTGATGGCAAGGCACCCGGTCAGCGGCCCAAGCATCAATGATGCCCAGGACCGGCACCATGACCAGCGGCGCGCTGGCGGGATTCGATGAATATGGAGATGCAGCGCATCTGCGCCGAGCAGCGGTCCACCACCTTTCTGGTCACCCGTTCGCTGATGCGGATCGCGCCTGCACCCTGCTGGCCGAGCACTACACGACCACACTGGCATGACCTGACAGACGGCCGAACTGCATCAGGGCCGCCATTCCGTACCGGTTCGCAGCCCTTGAAACACCGCGAACTCAACGCACAGAATATGGCAGTTCAACGGAAGGAAAATCCGGCGTCGGACTGATTTTCAGAACAGCCTGAAATTTGGCAACTTGCAGTGCCGTCTGCGCTATCTTCAGCTGTCATACCGCGTAGCGCCCCGACGCAGCGCATCCACTGGCTGGGTCAGGATCGCCGCTTGATGGGCACGCTGGTCGCAATTTGCGCGCGGGCAGATCCTGCAATTGATGCCGATCTGGGTCATCCTCGCACCCGCCATCGAAAAGCTTTCGGCATAGCCCAGGTCAGGCGCATATTGGATGGCGCAGCCCATCGCCACGGCAAGGCGGTTGTCTTGCGCGTGGCGTTCCCAGGTCGGGCGGTCAACTGTGCGCGAAAAGACGAAGAACTGACTTCGGTCGGGCATCTCGACGAATTGCTGCGTGATGCGACCCGGAGTGCGAAAGCTGGTGTGCACGTCCAGTCGCGGACAGGCACCACCATATTCGGCCAGATGAAAATCTGTCGCGTTGAACCGCTTGGTAACATTCCCACCCTTGTCGATGCGCAAAAAGAAAAAGGGCACACCCTGCGCCCCCTCGCGCTGCAACGTCGTGGCACGGTGACAGGCCTGTTCAAAGCTGACGCCAAAGCGCGTGGCGATGTGATCGAGATCGTATTTTGTCGCCTGTGCTTCGGCCAGAAAGGCGGCGTAGGGCATCAGCACGGCAGCGGCAAAATAGTTGGCCAATTCCACGCGCAGGCGGGCCACACCACGCGGATCGGTGATGCCGCTGCGCTGGATCAGGGCATCCAACAAGCTGCGCTGTTCCAAAAGACCCGCCATGTGAACAAGCTGGAACGTGCGGTTGGGCTGATCCAACGCTTCCGACAGCAGGATTTCGCGACGCGTCTCATCATATTGTCGCAACGCGCCGGGCAGGTCTTCGACCCGGCAAAGGCGAACGATGACACCAACTTTGTCGCGCAACCGTCGCTTGAGCGTGACGTAGATTTCATCGCGTTCGATTGCCGCAGGCCAAAAGGCTTCGGCGGCCTCTTCCAACTCGCGAAAATGATTGCGGTTGCGGCGAAAGACATCGTGAACCGAAGCTTCGGGCGTGGCGGAAATCTGCGGCGCGCCCCGTTCGGTAAGAGATAAAAGTTGATCCGAAACGACCTGATAGCTGCGGTATAGTGTCATGAAGGACTGCGCGAGCCCCGGGGCGTGCACCAAGGCCGCCCGCAGTTGCGGCAGATCGGGACGGAATTGCGCGAAAAGAGGGTCTTGAATGGTAGCCCGCAGGTCGGCCAGCTGCGTGCTGCCTTCCTCTTCGGCAATATCGCGCCAATCGACGCCATACGCATCGAATAGCCGAAACAGAACTTGAACAGACACTGATCTTTCGTTGTTTTCCAACAAGTTGACGTAAGACGGGCTGATGCCAAGCGTCTTTGCCATGGCGCCCTGCGTTTCCCCTCGTTCCAGCCGCAGGCGGCGCAGATGGGGGCCGATAAAGGTCTTTTGCATGCTGTTGCGCACAGTCCTGGTTTTGTCGTGTTTACAATATTACAATTTTTCAAATTTGTAACATTTCGCATTCACAGCGCAACTTATTTTTAGTTGGCACAATTTGCCCGCAATGGCATGGCGGTGCAACACAAGTGGAGGGCACCATGCGCACTGGCATTAATCACCTATTCATTCCCGGCCCGACCAACGTGCCGGAAGTCGTTCGTCAAGCGATGAACGTGCCGATGCAAGATCATCGGGCGCCTGATTTTGGCGCGCCAAACATCGGAATTTTCCGCGACCTGAAGCAGGTTTTCCGCACCACGGACGGCAATGTGCTGTTGTTCCCCGGATCGGGCACGGGGGCTTGGGAAGCCGCGATTACCAACACGCTGTCGCCAGGTGACAGGGTGCTGATGGCGCGGCATGGGCAATTTTCGGTCTTGTGGGCAGAGATGGCGCAGCGGCTTGGGTTGGAGGTCGATCTGATCGACCTGCCTTGGGGCGCCGGTACGCCAATCAGCGAATTCGGCCGTAAGTTGGGTGCCGATCGCAAAGGAGAAATCAAGGCGGTCTTTGTAACCCACAACGAAACGGCAACCGGTGTGACATCGGATATCGCTGCCATGCGACGGGTGATGGACGAAAGCTTTCATGACGCGCTGCTGTTCGTTGACGGTGTGTCGTCGATTGGCTGCCTGCCGTTTGAAATGGATGCGTGGGGCATCGATCTGGCTGTTACTGGCAGCCAAAAGGGGTTCATGATGCCGCCCGGTCTGGGCATGCTCGGGGTCAGCGCAAAGGCGTTGAAAGCGTCAGAGACGGCCACAATGCGGCGCGCCTATTTCGAGTTTTCCGATCAGATTGCGGCCAACAAGACAGGGTACTTTCCCTACACCCCGCCGACGCAGTTGCTGCACGGGTTGCGCGCGGCCTTGAATCTTATGCTCCAAGAGGGGCTGGACAACATCATTGCCCGCCATCACCGTCTGGCGAAGGGCGTTCGCGCCGCCGTTCATGCCTGGGGGCTGGACGTGTGCGCGGAAAGCCCATCGATCTATTCGGACACCGTAACCGCGATCCGCACACCAGACGGGGTTGATGCACGCGAGGTGATCCGCATTGGATACGAGCGCTACAACGCTTCTTTTGGTGCGGGTCTGGGGCCGCTCGCGGGGAAGGTTTTCCGCATCGGCCATATCGGCGACAACAATGAGGGCATGTGCCTTGCTGCCGTCGCTTTGGCCGAAATGTCGCTGGTGGCCGCCGGGGCCCAGATCCGTTTCGGATCCGGGGTTGCTGCCGCACAAGGTGTATATGCGCAACCTCAAACCCAGTCCGCCCGGCTGGCCGCTGAATAACAGGAGACGAAATTGAGCCATACGCTTCACCCGATGCGCAAGCCACGCCTGCAACGGTCCGAACTGGCCGTGCCCGCGTCCAACCCGACAATGATCGAAAAAGCCGCAGAGGGCGACGCAGACTACATCTTTCTGGATCTTGAAGACGCGATTGCCCCTTCGGAAAAAGATCAGGCCCGCAAGAATGCCATTCAGGCGCTGAACGACATTGACTGGCGTGCCAAAGGCAAGACGGTTTCGGTGCGGATCAACGGGCTGGACACGCATTACATGTACCGCGACGTGGTGGATGTGATGGAACAGGCGGGCGACCGCGTCGATACGCTATTGGTGCCCAAGGTGGGGGTGACGGGCGATCTGTACATGGTCGAAGCGATGGTCAACCAGATCGAGCAGGCCAAGGGATTTACCACCCGCGTGGGGTTGGAGGCGCTGATCGAAACAGCACTTGGCATGGCGAATGTCGAAGACATTGCCCGGTTTGGCGGCAGGCTGGAGGCGCTGCATTTCGGCGTCGCGGATTTTGCGGCCTCGATGCGGGCGCGCACGACGAATATCGGTGGGTTGAACCCGCATTACCCGGGGGATCAATGGCACGCCTCGATCAGCCGGATGGTGGTGGCCTGCCGCGCCTACGGGCTGCGCGCGGTGGATGGTCCGTTCGGCGATTTCTCGGACCCCGAAGGCTACAAGGACGGCGCGCGCCGCGCTGCCGCCTTGGGCTGCGAGGGCAAATGGGCGATCCACCCGTCGCAGATAGCCCTGGCCAACGAGGTGTTTTCACCACCCGAATCCGAAGTCACCCGCGCCCGCCGCATCATCGAAGAACTGCGCAAGGCCGAGGCGATGGGCAAGGGTGCCGCACAACTGGATGGCCGGATGATCGACGCAGCATCGGAACGCATGGCAATGAACGTGCTGGTTCTGGCCGACGCAATCGCGGCGAAATGAGGGGCTGACATGGACATTCACGAATATCAGGCCAAGGAAATCCTCGCGCGTTTTGGCGTGCCGGTGCCACGGGGCGGGATTGCCTACAGCCCGGAACAGGCGGGCTACCGCGCGCGCGAACTGGGCGGCAACGCATGGGTCGTCAAGGCGCAGATCCACTCCGGTGGGCGGGGTGCTGCGGGCGGCGTCAAGCTGTGCAAAACCCCCGAGGAAGTGCATGCCTTCGCGGCCACCTTGTTCGGCAAGCAGCTGGTGACCAAGCAGACCGACGCAGGCGGCAAGGGCGTTTACCGCGTCTGGGTCGAAAGTGCCTCTGACATTGCACAAGAGTTGTATCTTGGCTTCGTGCTGGACCGCAAATCCGAACGCATCATGATCGTGGCCTCCGCCCATGGCGGGATGGAGATCGAGGAGCTGGCCGATAGCGACCCCAACTCGCTGCGCCGCATGACCATCGACCCTGCGGCGGGCCTTTGCGAGTTTCAGGCCCGCGAACTGGCGTTCCAACTGGGGCTGAAGGGTGGGCAAGTGGCGCAAATGGTCGCCACCCTGCGCGCCTGCTACCGCGCCTACCGCGATCTGGACGCGGTGATGGTCGAGATCAACCCGCTTGTCATCACGCGCGCGGGCGACCTCGTGGCGCTGGACGCCAAGATGTCCTTCGACACCAACGCGCTGTTTCGCCAGCAGAAAATAGCCGAATTGCGCGACCGCAGCCAGGAAGACCCGCGCGAAAGCACCGCAGGCGATCACGGCCTGTCCTATGTCGGGCTTGAGGGCGATATCGGCTGCATCATCAACGGCGCTGGCCTCGCGATGGCCACGATGGACATGATCAAGCTGTCGGGGGGCGAGCCTGCCAACTTCCTTGACATCGGCGGTGGTGCCAGCCCCGAACGCGTGGTGCGCGCCTTCCGAACGGTGCTGGCCGATGGCAATGTCTCGGTCATCCTCGTCAACATCTTTGCGGGCATCAACCGGTGTGATTGGGTCGCCCAAGGGGTTGTGCAGGCTTACAAAGAGGTCGGGCTTACCATTCCGGTGGTCGTGCGTCTGGCGGGGACCAACGTCGAGGAAGGCCGCGCCATCATCGAAAATTCCGGCCTGCCGCTGATTTCGGCCGATAGTCTGGCCGAGGCCGCAGCCGCTGCCGTTGCATCCCGCCCCCGCAAAGCCGCCTGAAGGAGCGATCATGGCCATTCTCATCACTCAAAATACCCGCGTCATCGTCCAGGGCATGTCTGGCCGCATCGGCAGCTTTCACGCCGCCGACATGATCCGATACGGCACCAATGTCGTGGGCGGCGTCACCCCCGGAAAAGGCGGCGACAGTATTCTTGACCGCCCGCTTTTCAACACCGTCCGTGAGGCGGTGGAGGCGACGGGCGCAGAAGCCTCGCTTATTTTCGTGCCACCCCCCTTCGCAGCCGATGCGATCATGGAGGCGGCAGACGCCGGTATCCGCACTGCCGTCTGCGTCACCGACGGCATCCCCAGTCAGGACATGATGCGGGTCAAACGTTTTCTGCGCCGCTATCCGGCAGAACGGAAACTGCGCCTGATCGGGCCAAACTGCGCGGGTATCATCTCGCCCGGCCAGGGTTTCATGGGCATCATGCCGCCACATATCTACATGCCAGGCAGAGTTGGCATCGTCGGACGGTCCGGCACACTAGGGTATGAAGCTGCAGCGCAGATGAAATCCCTTGGAATCGGTGTTTCCACGTCCGTCGGCATCGGCGGCGATCCGATCAACGGATCAAGCTTCCGCGACATCCTTGAATTGTTCGAGTCCGATCCGGACACCGATGCCATAATGATGATCGGCGAAATCGGCGGCCCACAAGAGGCCGAAGCGGCGGCCTACGCGCGCGATCATATGCGCAAACCCGTTGTGGCCTACATCGCGGGCCTTTCTGCGCCCAAGGGTCGCAAGATGGGCCACGCCGGTGCCATCGTCTCGGCCTTTGGCGAAAGCGCGCAAGAGAAGGTAGAAATTCTAAGCGCCGCAGGGATCACTGTGGCCCCTAACCCGTCGGCAATGGGGGACATAATGGCCATGGTGCTTTCGAAGCGCAAAGCTGCCTGAAACAGCGTCGGACGACCCTGAGAAGAGCGACCTGAGGGACTATCACCGCGAAGTTCAGGAGATTGGCGACTACATTGACGGTGAAGCAAGGCTTGCAGCGGCGAAGGCCAGTGGTGCCAACGCAGTCCGGCTGCACCACACCGCATGATTGCCTGCGATCCCCGAAAAATTGCCGCGCAGCGCCAGCAATGGTCGGCCCCGCTTTTGCGGTTCCGGCGCGCGCGATCGGTGCTGTAGCCCGAGGCTATGGTCGCTGCCGCCGTGCACAATTTGGAGACAAACGGTTTCCTGTTTCCAAGCATATTCTCTGTTGCTGGACCTAATACACCCATGCAAAGCTGCACCTGCCTTTAAACCGGAGGCCGTGCCGCACGGCGCATGCCCACGAAGGAAGTCCGTGAAGCCGTGAGCCGACGCGTGAGAATCCCCCAGGTCGCGGACATTCTGTCAAGCTGTGTTCCTCTGCTGCTGATGATCGCAGCTTGGCCTGCCCAACACCGCTAAACTGCGGCACGGGCAACGCTTTCGTCTCAGTATGTCCAATGCGTTTGATGCGGGTGACCTTTTGTCAACCAGGGAGACCGCTGGTCTCTTTGGCGTTCAGCCCGATACACTTGAAATCTGGCGCGTCCAGGGGAAGGGACCGCCGTTCCTGAAACTGGTGAGAACGGCATTGCAAAAGTTTGCCACGGAAGTGGCGGGATAGTCTTGCTGCGGGCAGAGTAAAACTTTGCCACTTTGGCCCTTTCTGGTGAAAGGAGGGCAGGGGTATTTTAATCGTGGACTTTATCGGAAGGAGCGTTCCGCGCGTAGAGTCGGCATGAGCGAACGAGCGGCAGCAGTTCATTTTGGGGTATCGCGCGCGAGCGTGAAGAAGATCATGGAGTTTTCCATACCGTCCGGTTACCGACGAACGGCAAATATCAAGCGAACGAAGCTAGGGTCTGGCACCTCTATGAATTGCCCCTCGGAGCGCACTGCGGTATCTTTCGATAGTAATTTGACCCGATCACGCGCGCTGAGGATCGCGGAATCCTTAGAATCTCTCCGAGATCATATTCATTTCTGGCAAAGCCTCCGGAGCATGGAGCGAATTGCGGCCCATCGCAGAAACGCCAGCGCGTTTCGGTTCAGGCATTCCCTGTCCTTGCCCAGGCGGCGACAGCGATTGAGGCGGCCGATGATCCGCTTGACCACCCGAGGCCCGTGTCTGCGTCCGATTTCAGTCCGGGTCCCTCGAAGAAGTTCGCGCATCAGGAAAACAGGCGGTTCTCGACCGAGCGCAGATGCGCATTCATGGCGCGCTGCGCGCCATCGGGGTCACGAGCAGTAATTTCTTCAACGATTTCTTCATGTTGAGCAAAGCTCATGTGGTCCGGTGGCGGTCGCACCCCCGCCCGCACAATACCTGCCCAAGATATCATTCGTCGCAGGGTATCCAGTTGATCGAACAGAGCCAGCAACGTCACAGAACCACTCGCCTCGGCGATGAGACGGTGAAAGTCGTTGTCCAGCGCCTCATACTCGCGCCACGTTGCAGCCTGTCGGGCGCGTTCTGTGTTCTGCCTCCGCCGTGAGATCGCCGATGCGCTGGCATCCAGAGCCGCCTTGGCGCGCCAGCGCCGGTTCCAACGCGCTGCGGGCGCGCATGACGTCAGCGGGGCTGACCTGTTGCGCCAAGCGCCCGAAATCGCTTTTGATCGTCCGGTCCGTGTTGGAAGTCAGGAACGTGCCCTTTCCGACATGACGCCACAGCACGTTTGCACTTTCCAGCGTTTCCAGCGCGCGCCGCACTTCTGATCGCCGCAGACCGGGTTCACTGCACAGCACCCGTTCGGCGGGCAGCCGACCCCCTGGCTGAAAGGCGCGGTCGGCGATGAAAGCCCGCAACTGCGTCAACGCAGCACTTTCGGATACGCGATCAGTGTGCCCTGAACCAGCCTGGCTGTCGTCACGAAGGAGGTCGTCCGGCATGATCACCAATGATCCAGTTTGGGTGTACAATAGTATATTGATCAGGATTGATTTGCCGGATGGAGTCTGCGAACCAATCAATAGGTGCATCTGCGGGAGCCTGTCTTCAATGTCGAACTATGTGATCAATCCACCGGCTGTGGTCTCGATTCCGATCGAAGGGTCGGATCAAGTGTTTCCTGTGCGTCGGGTTTACTGCATCGGGCGCAACTATGCCGCTCATGCCATCGAGATGGGACACGATCCAGACCGCGAGCCGCCCTTCTTCTTCCAGAAGAATCCCGACAACCTTTATGTCGGCGACACTTTCCCCTATCCCGCGCAGACGAAGGATGTTCACCACGAGATCGAGATGATCGTGGCGCTTAAATCGGGCGGCACGAACATTTCGGTGGACAAAGCACTGGATCATGTCTGGGGTTACGGCGTTGGTCTGGATATGACGCGCCGCGACCTTCAGGGCATCGCAAAGGAAATGCGACGCCCGTGGGAAATCGGCAAAGCGTTCGAGTTGTCTGCGCCGATCGGCCCGCTCAAGCCAGTGTCGGCGGTGGGTCATCCAGCGGCGGGTATGGTGCAACTGAAGGTCAACGGTACGCCCAAGCAGACGGGCGACCTGAACCAGATGATCTGGAAGGTGCCCGAGATGATTTCCTATCTGTCCGACTATTTTGAACTTGCTGCGGGCGACGTGATCATGACCGGAACACCGGCGGGCGTTGGACCGGTGGTGGTGGGCGACGTGATGGACGTGCATGTCGAAGGCGTGGGCGATCTGACGGTTACGGTGGTCTGACTAACGCTTGATCGGGTATTTCCTGGCTTCCCGGCGTGGGTAGCACGCGGTCACGCAGTGAAGTCAGGTGGTTGCGCATCAGTGCAGCCGCCTGCGCCTCGTCCCGGGCCGCGATGGTGGCATGGATCGCGTCATGCTGATCCAGACTGAAATGGTCGGGCGGCGGGCGTGGGGTGCTTCGCGGTTGGCCCCAGACAGTGGACCACCGCACTGTATTAAGCGTGTCGAACAAGTAAAGCAGCAAATTGTTGTGGGTCGCCTTGACGGTGGCGTGCGACCTTGCAATGCAAAAGGCCCGTGTGGCGGGTATCGGCTGGGCAGGTGCGCGCGGGGGCAACCACGCAGGTCCGGCCGCGCTTTATGTGTGGCCGCAAGCGGCAGCGGGCATGATCGGCATATGTGCAGCCGTAGGCAGTGCGAACCATGTGGCCCCATGGGGAGGAACAGATCTGCTGCCGGGAACCAACCCCATCGCCATCTCGGCACCCTTGGGCGGCACTGACCCTTTCGTTCTGGACATGGCCACCACAGTAGCCGCCGTGGGCAAGATCTAGACGCTGATCCAGCGGGGCGAGATGATGCCAAAGGGCTGGATGGTCGGTCGCGACGGCCAGTCGATGACAGACCCCACCTGACACAAGGATGGCTTCTTGCTGCCGATCGGTGGGCCCAAGGGTTATGGCTTGTCCATCGCCTTCGGCCTTTCGGCGGGCGTGCCGAACGGCGCGGCCTTTGGCGCAGACGTGGTGGATTTCAGCGCCGACACGACGAGCCCCACCAACACCGGCCAGTTCGTCGCCGCCATAGACGTTGCGGCGTTTTGCGATCCGGCTGCCTTTGCCGCGACGGCCGCCCGCGTCTTTGCCGAATTGCGCGCCTCCAGCCCGCTGCCGGGCCATGCCCCGGTGCGCGTCCCCGGCGATGGGCGCGAGGCGGCCCATGCGTCGCGAGCGGAACACGGGATCATGCTGCATCCCGGTCTGCGGAGTGAACTGGACAGCGTCGCTGCCGATCTGACGCTTGACGCTCTGTGATAGTGCGTCACTATCGCCGTCAATTCGCATCCACCCCAAGCCAGACGAGGCCCGCATGATCGACACGCTTTCCAACCTGATCGCGTCCCACCCATCCGACGCACGGGCCATCGGCGCGCCGGATCGTCCCTGGTTGTCCTATGGTGCCCTGCGCACCCTGACCGATCAGGTGCGTGCGCAATTGCTGAAGGCAGGCATCGGTCGCGGCGACCGGGTGGCCATTGTGCTGCCAAACGGACCTGAAATGGCCACGGCATTCTTCACCATCGCGCAGACGGCGACGACCGCGCCCCTGAACCCTGCCTACCGACTCGACGAATTCGACTTTTTCCTTGCTGACCTCAAGGCCGTAGCCATCGTCTTGCCCGAGGGCCATGACGGACCCGCGCTTCAGGCCGCGCAGAAAGCGGGTCTGGTCGTGTTGCGCCTTTCCAATGCTGCCGGCGATCCAGCGGGGGCATTCACGCTTCGCGCAGAAGGATCGGCCTCTGGCACGCCCGATGAGGCAGCCCCGGGGGCCGGTGACACAGCTTTGATCCTGCACACTTCAGGCACCACGTCCCGGCCCAAGATCGTGCCGCTGCTGCACTCCAACGTGGCTGCTTCCGCCCGGAACATTCGGTCGTCGCTCGCGCTGACAGCCGCCGATCGCTGCCTCAACATGATGCCGCTCTTTCACATTCACGGGCTGGTCGCGGCGGTGTCGTCCAGTCTGTCTGCGGGGGCGTCGGTCTGGTGTGCGCCGGGTTTCGACGCTTTGCGCTTCTTTGGCTGGATGGATGCGGCCAAGCCCAGTTGGTACACGGCCGTCCCGACGATGCATCAAACAATCCTGGGCCGTGCGGCCCGCAACGCCGAGACCATTGCGAAAAATCCCCTACGGTTCATTCGCTCGTCATCCGCCAGCCTGCCTGCGCAAGTGATGCTGGAACTCGCCCGGACCTTTGGCGCCCCGGTGATCGAGGCTTACGGCATGACCGAAGCCGCCCACCAGATGGCATCGAACCCTCTGCCCCCCCGCGGGCAAAAACCGGGGTCTGTCGGGGTCGAGGCCGGACCTCTTGTGCGCATTGCACATGAGATCGAGAACCACCTCATGCCCTTCGGCATTGGCGAAATCGTGATTTGCGGTCCGAACGTGACCCTCGGCTATGAAGGCAATCCCGATGCCAACGCCAAGAATTTCTTTCAGGCAGAAGGGCGCCGCTGGTTCCGCACCGGTGATCAGGGCAGTCTTGACGACGAGGGCTATCTTTCCCTGACGGGCCGCCTGAAAGAGATCATCAATCGCGGCGGCGAAAAGGTCAGCCCCCTGGAAGTGGACGGCATTCTGATGGACCACCCCGCTGTGCAGCAAGTGGTGACATTCGCAATGCCGCACCCCAAGCTGGGTGAAGAGGTGGCCGCAGCCGTTGTGCTCCGCGAGGGGATGCAGACAGACGAGGCCGCAATCCGCAAATTCTGCGCCGAACGGTTGGCAGATTTCAAGGTGCCGCGCCGCGTGGTTATCCTGACCGAGATCCCCAAGGGGGCGACGGGCAAGCTTCAGCGCATTGGCCTTGCAGAAAAACTGGGCCTTATGCCCACTGCCTGAGACGGAGAACAGCATGAAGATCTGCATTTTCGGTGCCGGCGCCATCGGTGGCTAAATGGGCGCAAAATTGGCGCAGACGGGGGCGGATGTCAGCCTTGTCGCGCGCCGGCCACTCAAGGGCCTGACATTCGACGGATTGATCGCCGGTAAGGCATTTGATACCGATGCAATTGTCGCCGATCTGAATGGGCGCGGCGCGAAAGTCGTTGTTTCGCAGTATCCAAGGCGGAGCACGCCGCTGGACATTGATCCGGACGTCTACAAATGGCGGCACCTGATCGAAAATTTCTTTTGTAAACTCAAAGAGTTCAAGAGAATTGCATGAGAAGCGACAAGACCGATACGTCCTTCACCGCGATGATCTGCGTTACAGCCGCCGTCATCAACTCAAGATAAATCCTAACAGGCCCTAGCTGTTCCATCCCGGATGATCACATAGACCCTCGGCGTTCTGCGTTTTTCATGGCAAGATTGGTTCTGAGGGAGTGCGGCCGAGCAGAAAACAGTCCGGGGGACAGTTTTCCCGCCAAACGGAACGGGGTGCGGCCATGCTGATCCATCTTCACAAGCAAGCCACGACGACGCCGAAAGTGCGGGCTGCCATCCAAGCGAGCGATGAGCCCGCTTCGGTTCTGGCGGAACGGTTCGGCACGACCGAGCAGACGGTTTACAAGTCGCGGCACCGGGATAGCGTGAATGATCGCAGCCACACGCCGCACGAGTTGCAAACCACGTTGACCGCGGCGCAGGAGGCCGTTGCTGTGGTTCTGCGCAAGACGTTGCTGGTGTCGCTCGATGACCTGCCGGCGCTCGCCATTGGGCTTGAACCAATGGTGCCTTCAATGGCTTGCCGGAACGTGTCAACGACTTTGAGACATCTTGGTTTTGAGTTTAGGCTTGGACTGGCTCCGTTTGCTTTGGTGGGTTGATCCAGACAGCTTTCGGGATTTGCGGCGGTTTCGGGCGCTTGCGGACGAACCGCTCGGGGGTGCTTGGGAACGCGGCATCAAGCGCTGTCTGGCGGGCGGCATGGTTGGTTTCTGCTTGACCGAAGTGGATTTGGTCGGGCGTCATCAGGCCAATGCCTGCGTGATGATGGTCCTCATTATACCAGGCTGCGAGCCGGCGGCAG